>ERZ650310.173-NODE-173-length-19023-cov-5.881221_pt1 | contig 19023 bp, 20 predicted proteins | sample MGYA00376246_ERZ650310 | MGnify/ENA primary metagenome ERZ650310 (study PRJEB26733, sample SAMN07839286) | wastewater metagenome | biome: small river; feature: stream; material: water | place: USA: North Carolina | collected 2016-03-01 ...
TTCAGCTTTTGAAGCTTTACTCGACCTTGTCGCCGCGCTTTACCTGAGGCTTTGGAAGGCGCATCGGGCGCATCTGAATCGAACGCATAGCTGCGTACCAGCGCACACCACGTTCAATCTTGCCCTTACCAAATTTCTTATCGATAGCCTTTTCGACTCGGCGTCCGATCAAGAAAGCGTCAACCGCGATAACGAAGAAGAGAATCCACATGCCTAGCAGCGTGTAGACCTGAATGTTGATGTCGCCTGCGTAAGAGATGATGATCATTACGAACAGCGCAGGCATAACCAGCTGGCCAGCAGTGAATCGTGAGTCAACGATGTCGCGGGCTAGACGGCGCTGAGGGCCCTTGTCGCGAACGGTCAAGTAGCGTTCTTCTCCGCGCATCATTCCTTCGCGGGCCTTGCGACGCTCTTCGGCGGCTCGTGCCTTTGCGGCCTTGATCGCGTCTGGCGACTTGTCACCAATCAGTGGCTGGCGGCGAGCTGCTTCTTGCTGCTTGCGCGGTGGAGTTGGTCGACCTTTGCCGGTTGACGGGGTGTTTTCACTCATTGGTGTTCCTCAGTTCCAAGTTGGACTTTAAGATTACTCTCATGACACCTTCTCAGATTTCAATTGACCCGGCTCAACTCGAGCGAGCAAAGAAGCTCGTCGATGACAGCTTCGAGGCAGCAACCAAGGAACTTGAAGCGCTTGTGCGCATTCCAGGCATCGCCTGGGAGGCATTCGAGGCTGAAAATCTCGAGCTCAGCGCCGAAACCATTGCCAAGTTATTCAAAGACACCGGAGTCTTTGAGGTCGTAGAAGTGCGACGTGCCTCGATCGACGGCAAGCCTGGTTCTCCTGCGGTTGTTGCCCGCCGCGCCGCGCGCAACGGTAAACCCCAAATTTTGCTTTATGCCCACCACGATGTTCAGCCTCCGGGCGACGATGCCGCCTGGCATACAGCGCCGTTTGAGCCGGTAATCAAGGATGGCCGCATGTATGGCCGGGGAGCGGCAGATGACAAGGCGGGAATCGTTTCACATCTGGCAGCAATCCGAACCTTGCTTGCGGTTGCTGGGCCTGACTTTGAGGTCGGCATCAGCGTTTTCATCGAGGGCGAAGAAGAAGCCGGCTCGCCGACTTTCCGACCATTCCTCGAACAGAATCAAGACATCTTGAAGGCAGACTGCATCGTGGTAGCCGACTCGGGCAACTGGTCTGAGACCATTCCGGCGCTCACCGCCACCTTGCGCGGTTTGGTTTCGCAGGTGATTCAGGTGCAGACCCTGGATCACGCGCTTCACTCGGGTATGTACGGGGGAGCGGTGCCAGACGCCATGACTGCGACGATTCGATTGCTCGCGAGTCTGCACGATGCCGATGGCAATGTAGCGGTTGAGGGATTGGTGCACGGCAAAGCCGCCGACTTGCCGTACAGCGATGAAGACCTGCGCCGAGACTCCGGACTGCTCGAAGGAGTAAGCCAAATTGGCTCGGGATCCATCCTGGATCGTATCTGGAACAAGCCATCGATCACCGTAATCGGAATCGATGGTCAGACCGTTGCCCTCTCTTCAAACACGATGCTTCCATCGGTAACTTCGAAGATCTCGATGCGAATTGCGCCGGGGCAGAAGCCCGAAGACGCATTGGCTTCCTTGCGCGCACATCTCGAGAATCACGTGCCTTTTGGTGCCAAGCTCACCTACGGCGAGACCGAACTCGGCAAGCCTTTCGCGGTAGATGACAGTGGTTGGGCCTCGGAGTTGGCTCGTGTTTCACTGAAGGCCGCCTGGGATGAGACCGCGGTTGATATCGGTGTCGGTGGCTCGATTCCGTTTATCGCCGACCTGATTGAAGTTTTTCCTGGCGCACAGATTCTGGTTACCGGTGTCGAAGATCCTGATTCCCGCGCGCACAGCCCTAACGAGTCGGTTCACTTGGAGTCTCTGCGAAAGACCATGCTTGCCGAGAGCTTAATGCTGCTCGGCGGGAATGCTTTTTCGATCTGACCTGTTTTAGACTTAGAACACGCAACAACCTAGCGAATGGAGACAAAATGTCTGACACTCTTACCCACGGTGTAGAACTAACCGAACAGGCAAAGAGCAAGGTGCGCTCGCTAATCGAGGCCGAAGGTCGCGATGACCTGCGCTTGCGTGTTGCCGTGCAGCCGGGTGGTTGCTCTGGTCTGATTTACCAGCTTTACTTCGATGAACTGCTCGAAGAGACCGACTTGGTCAAAGACTTCGATGGTGTCGAGGTTGTCGTCGACAAGATGAGCGTTCCTTACCTAGATGGCGCCTCAATTGACTTCGAGGACACCATTCAGAAGCAGGGTTTCACCATTGACAACCCGAACGCCGAAGGCTCATGTGCCTGCGGCGACTCGTTCAGCTAAAGATTTTCGCGAAAGACCCGACCGCCTTTGCTGGCGAGTCGGGTTTTTTGTTAAAAAATAGGTCGCCAAAGGGGCGTTTTTGGGGGATTCTCGCCTTCTCGAGGCGTAGACTTATGGCGTAACGATTCGATATTCGAAGGGTCGATTGTGCTTTCTAAGCGTGGATTGAAGTGGGCCGCTGTGCCTGCAATTGCTTCTCTGTCTCTACTCCTAACTGGGTGTACTTCAGAAGAGCTTCGTGGTTACCTACCTGGAACTCCAGGTATCACTAACCACACTGACCGCATCACTGGCCTCTGGACTACCAGCTGGATTGTGTTGCTTGCCGTCGGTGTTATCTCTTGGGGTCTTATGGCCTGGGCGATCATCGTTTACCGTCGCCGTAAGGGTGAGACTGGTCTACCGGCGCAGCTTCGTTACAACAACCCGATTGAGACTCTTTTCACGATTGTGCCTCTCATCCTTGTGGTTGGCTTCTTTGCCTTCACCGCTCGTGACATTCAGGCAATCGAGACTCCAACCGCCAACCCTGACGTGAAGATTCAGGTCATTGGCAAGCAGTGGAGCTGGGACTTCAACTACGTAAACGCAAACGTTTATGACTCAGGCATTCAGTCACAGTTCAAGGGCGAGGAAGGCAGCGAGGCTTCGCTTCCGGTTCTTTACTTGCCAGTCAACAAGACCGTAGAGATCGACCTGACCTCACGCGACGTCATCCACTCTTTCTGGGTAATCGACTTCCTTTACAAGAAGGACATGTTCCCAGCGCGCACCAACCACATGTACTTCACCCCGCAGAAGATCGGCACCTACAAGGGCAAGTGTGCTGAGCTTTGTGGTGAATTCCACTCAATGATGTTGTTCAACGTCAAGGTGGTTTCTGAAGACGATTACAAGGCGCACATGGCTCAGCTAGCGGCAGCCGGCAATGTCGGTCAGCTCGACGCTAAGTACTCTCGCAACCAGAACCTACCTGCAGACAACCCAGAAATCCGAGGCTAACGAAGAATGGCTACCGCAACTAAGTCAAACGTGGGCACCGCCAAGAAGACCAAGGGTCAAATCCTGGTCGACTGGATTACTACCACCGACCACAAGAAGATCGGTTATCTATACCTGATCACTTCGTTCCTGTACTTCCTAGTGGGCGGTGTGATGGCTTTGGTCATCCGCGCTCAGCTGGCGGCTCCTGGTCTTGAGATCGTTGCCACCAAGGAGCAGTACAACCAGCTCTTCACCATGCACGGCACAATCATGTTGCTAATGTTCGCGACTCCACTGTTCGCGGCATTCGCCAACATCTTGATGCCAGTTCAAATCGGTGCACCTGACGTGGCTTTCCCTCGTCTAAACGCGATTGCATACTGGTTCTACTTCTTCGGCTCATTCGTGGCTGTGGCCGGCTTCTTCACCCCACAGGGTGCTGCTAGCTTCGGTTGGTTTGCCTATGCACCGCTATCGAACACCACCTTCTCACCTGGCCTTGGTGGAGACCTTTGGGTCTTCGGTCTAGCCCTCGGTGGTTTCGGAACCATCATGGGTGGTGTCAACTTCATCACCACAATCTTGACCATGCGTGCACCTGGTATGACCATGTGGCGTCTTCCAATCTTCACCTGGAACACCCTGGTTACCTCGATCTTGGTAATCATGTGTTTCCCACCTCTAGCAGCAGCTCTATTTGCATTGGGTGCAGACCGTCGCTTCGGAGCTCACATCTTCGACCCAGCCAACGGTGGACCGATGCTTTGGCAGCACCTGTTCTGGTTCTTTGGTCACCCAGAGGTGTACATCCTCGCACTACCGTTCTTCGGCATTATTTCTGAGATCTTCCCGGTCTTCAGCCGCAAGCCGATCTTTGGTTACAAGACTTTGGTTTACGCAACCATTTCGATTGCAGCACTTTCGATGACCGTGTGGGCTCACCACATGTACGTCACCGGAACCGTATTGCTTCCGTTCTTCGCGTTCACCACCATGCTGATCGCAGTTCCGACCGGTGTGAAGGTATTCAACTGGATCGGCACCATGTGGCGCGGTTCGGTTACCTTCGAAACCCCGATGCTGTTTGCTCTAGGATTCTTGACCACCTTCATATTCGGTGGTTTGACCGGCGTCATCTTGGCTTCTCCAGTTCTTGACTACCACCTTTCAGACAGCTACTTTGTGGTTGCTCACTTCCACTACGTCATCTTCGGAACCGTTGTGTTCGCGATGTTCGGCGGAATTTTCTTCTGGTACCCAAAGATGACCGGAAAGATGCTGAACGAGCGATTGGGCAAGATTCAGTTCTGGCTCCTATTCGTTGGCTTCCACGCAACCTTCCTGATCCAGCACTGGCTAGGCGTACTGGGTATGCCTCGTCGTTATGCAACCTATCTTCCAGAGGATGGCTTCACCTGGATGAACCAGCTATCAACAGTTGGATCTGCTCTTCTAGCTGTTTCGTTCCTGCCTTTCCTATGGAACGTCTACATCACCGCTCGCAAGGGCACCGTGACCACACTGAACGACCCATGGGGCTACGGACGTTCACTGGAGTGGGCAACCGCTTCACCGTTCCCACGTCACAACTTCACTTCGATTCCACGCGTTCGTTCAGAATCGCCTGCTTTCGACTTGAACCACCCAGAGTTCGCAGCTCCTGAAGCCCAGGCTTCGGCAAACAAGAAGGGCTAACCGACCATGAAGTTCAACGGAAGACTCTTCTGGTTTCTGACCGCGTTCTACATTGTTGACGCAGCGGCATATGCTATTTGGTATGCCAACTCTTATAACGGTGGCTTCGAGCCCATCGGAACCGCTGCAATCGCGATGCTGGGAATTATGTCTGCCTTCCTGGCCTTCTATCTTCAAAAGACCGACAAGGTTCAGGGCAGCGTTCCTGAAGATCGTCTTGACGCCAACATCGAAGACGGCGACACCGAGATTGGCTTCTTCACGCCATGGAGTTGGTGGCCATTCTTCTTGGGCCTATTCGGTTCGATCGTGTTCGCGGCTCTTGCAATCGGATGGTGGCTATTCTTCATCGGATTCCCATTGGCGCTTGTAGCTCTAATCGGATTCGTTTTCGAGTTGCACCGAGGCCAGTACGCACACTAAGTTTCAAAAAGAAACCCCTCCTTCGGGAGGGGTTTTCTTTTACTCGAATGGCTTTGACCATCATCGGGCCAGGGGAGTGATCTCCTTAGCGCCTGATTGCCAGAGGGTGTGCAAGCTCGCCGTCGCCATGGCTGCTGAGCACCTCAGAGATTACGACGCGGTATGCCTCGTACCAGCGCTTTGATTGGCGTTTCGCCTCTAGGTGAGTCTCGTCACGACTAAAGGCCCTGAGCGCCTCCTGAGTCTCGAAATAGTAGACGACTGAACGCTCGGTGCGATCCTCGCTCCACCAGCGTTCAGCGCCGACGTAACCAGGTGTGGCCAGAGCAACATCCATGATTATGGCGTCGAGTCGGTGAAACTCTTCGTCGTACTGTCCAGGGCGAAAAATAAAGGTCGCAGAGATCATCCTTCAAGTATTGCCCATAGATGCACGAAGCAAAAGCCAGGGGAGTGCTCGGTTAAAACAATGGACCGGAACCCATAAGGATTCCGGTCCAGATGCTTTGTCAGTTACTTAGCAGCAGGCTTCTTAGCAGCAGGCTTCTTGGCCGCGGTTACAGCCTTCTTCTTAGGAGCCTCGGTTACTGCAGGAGCGTGGTCGTGGTGGGCTGCGTCAAGCTCGGTCTGAGTTACCGGCGCAATGCGGTCCTCGAAGTAGAAGCGTGACAGGCCGGCACGTAGACGTGCACGAAGGGTGATCTTGCCCTGAGCGTTTGGTCGAGCGAGAGTCGGCTGGTAGTCCTTGAAGTCAACCAGCTTGTACTGCTCAAACGCGTCTAGCGGCTCGTGAACCTCGATGTACTCACCGTGTGGCATACGAATGATTCGACCAGTCTCGCGGCCGTGTAGGGCGATCTCGCGGTCCTTGCGCTGAAGTGATAGACAGACTCGCTTGGTGATGATGTAGGCAACGATTGGGCCAACGATCAGGATGATCTGAATCGAGGTCAATACGTTGTTCATCGACATCAAGAAGTTGGTAGCGATCAAGTCGGTGCTCGCACCAGCCCATAGAGCAGCATAGAAAGTCACACCAGCAGCACCGATAGCGGTACGGGTAGGAGCGTTGCGTGGACGGTCTAGTACGTGGTGCTCACGCTTGTCGCCGGTAACCCAAGCCTCTAGGAACGGATATAGAGCTACAACGACCAGGAAGCCAACGCCGACGATCATCGGAAGCAGGATGTTCCAAGCCCAGGTGAAACCGCCAGCGGTCACTTCTAGGTGGGTAGGGGCTAGACGCAATGCGCCATCCAAGAAGCCGATGTACCAGTCAGGCTGGGTACCAGCAGAAACAGGAGATGGGTCGTAGCCACCGTAGTTCCAAACCGGGTTGATGGTGAAGGTAGCTGCAATCAGCATGATCACACCGAAGACGATGAAGAAGAATCCACCAGCCTTAGCAACGTAGACAGGCATTAGAGGGTAACCAACGACGTTTGAGTCCTTGCGACCTGGGCCTGAGTAGTGGGTGTGCTTGTGAATGACCACCATGAACAAGTGGATCACGATGAAGATCAAGATCAGTGCTGGAACCAGCAGAATGTGAAGACCGTACAGGCGGGCAACAATCTGCTCACCAGGGAATTCGCCACCGAATAGCAACGATGAGGTGTAGGCACCGATGACCGGCAGACCCTTGATCATTCCGTCGATGATGCGAAGACCGTTACCCGAAAGAAGGTCGTCAGGAAGTGAGTAGCCGGTGAAGCCAGCAGCCATACCGAGAACGAAAAGCATGAAACCAACAACCCAGTTGATTTCGCGAGGCTTGCGGAATGCACCGGTGAAGAACACGCGAAGCATGTGAAGGCCAGCGGCTGCAACAAACAGCAGTGCAGACCAGTGGTGAACCTGGCGCATAAGCAGACCACCGCGCACCTCGAATGAGATGTCAAGGGTTGAGGCGTATGCAATCGACATCTCGGCACCCTTTAGTGGGCCGTAAACGCCGTCGTAGATAACCGGAGTCATCGCAGGCTGGAAGAAGAAAGTCAGGAAGGTTCCTGAGAGCAGCAAGACGAAGAAGCTGTAAAGGGCAACCTCACCGAGCATGAATGACCAGTGGTCAGGGAAGATCTTGCGACCGAACTCCTTGAGGATGCCGGCAACGCCGACGCGCTCGTCAAGGTAGTTGGCGGTTCCGGCTAGGAAACCACCCTTTTTCTGAGTGTCTACAGCAGTGCTCATTTTTAACGCTCCCAGAAGCTAGGGCCAACAGGCTCGGTGAAGTCGCTCTGCGCGATTAGGTAACCCTCTGCGTCTACAGCGATTGGCAGCTGAGGTAGTGGGCGTGATGCAGGACCAAAGACAACCTTGCACTCGTCGGTGACGTCGAAGGTTGACTGGTGGCATGGGCAAAGAAGGTGGTGGGTGTGCTGCTCGTAAAGAGCAACTGGGCAACCAACGTGAGTACAGATCTTGCTGTAGGCAACGATGCCGTCGTAAGACCAGCTCTTGCGCTCCGCTGATTCCTTGATCTCACTTGGGTCGAGACGTACCAGAAGAACTGCAGCCTTAGCCTTCTCTTCGAGCTTGTGGTGCTCTAGCTCGCTTAGACCTTCTGGGATGACGTGGAAAACAGATCCTAGGGTTACGTCAGAAGCCTTGATTGGCAAGCCTGATGGGTCCTTGGTTAGACGAGTTCCGGCCTTCCACATGGTGTGGCGCAAGGTGTCCTTAGGGTTTGGACCTAGGTCACCGAAGAAGAAGATTGCTGGGATTGGGAACAGTGCAAGTGCACCGTATAGAGAGCGGCGGATCAGCTTGCGGCGTGAGAAACCAGACTCGCTGTCGGCTAGCTTGATGATTTCAACCGCGCGGGCACGAACTTCTTCGCTGCCGCGGGTCTGGTGGCGCTCTTCAGCGATTTCAGCGTCCGGCATAAGGGTCTTTGCCCAGTGCACGGCACCGATGCCGATGCCGAACAAACCAAGGGTGATTCCAAGACCCATGAATAGGGTGTTGTTGCGCACAGTGCCGAGGTCGTCGCTCAGTGGGAACGCGAAGTAGGCGTAGATCGAGAAGATCGAGCCGACTACTGACGCCAAGAACAAGAAGGCCACCTGACGAGCAGCGGTCTTTTCGTGCTTGACGCTCTTGTCGGTCATGCGAACACGGTGTGGCTCCAAGCCTGGGTCAGCAACCTTGTCAGGTGCGATAACCGCTAGGCCAGTTGCATAGTCGTGCTCAGGCTCTTGAGAACCCTTCGCAGATGCGATGCTCTTGCTGTCGCTCACTGATTAACTCCCTTTATTTCGAAACTTAGTTTGATTTGGCGCCGAGCCAAATGGTGATTGCGATGATGAAACCTAGGGCGAAGATCCAAATGAATAGACCTTCGACGACCGGGCCGAGGTTGCCAAGTTCGTAACCACCAGCAGAAGGGTTGTTCTGAACGTAGGTCAAGTAGGTGATGATGTCCTTCTTGTCGGTTGGAGTCAGGTTTGCATCATTGAAGACTGGCATGTTCTGTGGGCCGGTAAGCATGGCCTCGTAGACGTGCTCAGCCGAGGTCTTGTTCAAGGCTGGAGCGTACTTACCTTCGGTGAGGGCGCCACCTGCGCCAACGGCGTTGTGACACATTGCACAGTTGATGCGGAATAGCTCGCCACCGCGGGTAGCGTCACCGTTTGGAGCTAGCTGAGCCTCGGTAGGTACGGCTGGGCCAGGGGCTAGCGATGCAACATAGGCAGCTAGGGCGTCTGATTCTTCTGTGGTGAACTGAACTTCTTTCACCATTAGCTGTGGGCCAGAAGCCTGACCAGGCATACGACCGGTCTCCACCTGGAATGAAACGGCAGCCGCACCAACACCGATAAGGCTAGGAGCGTTGGCGGTGCCTTCGGCATTCTTACCGTGGCAGCTTGCGCAGTTAGCTAGAAAAAGCTTGTGACCTTCGTCTACCTGAGCGGCGCTGGCGGCAGCAGAAACAGGCTTAACGGTGTCAACAGCTGCGGTTGCGGCAGCGTAGCCACCACCGCTCACTGCTAGGCCGGCTGCGATAACGAGAATCGCTGCCATTGGGTGACGGCGTGAACCATTTAGGTTTCGCTTCATGAAAGCCATAACAAAGATCTCCGTTTTTTATTTCAGTACGTAAACGATTAGGAACAGGCCGATCCAGACCACGTCAACGAAGTGCCAGTAGTAAGACACGACGATCGCGCTGGTTGCCTCAAAGTGACCAAACTTCTTGGCCGCATAGGTGCGACCGATGATGATCAAGAAAGCGATTAGACCGCCGGTTACGTGCAATGCGTGGAAGCCGGTGGTGATGTAGAAAGCGCTGCCATACGAGTTTGCGTTCAGCATTACACCCTCAGAAACGAGGGTTGCGTACTCCCAGACCTGGCCAGCAACGAAGACTGCACCGAGTAGGTAGCTTAGGAAGAACCACTCAACCATTCCCCACTTGACAGGGGATAGGCCGGTTGCACGAGGCTGAAGGCGCTCGGCTGCGAAAACACCGAACTGAGCGGTGAACGATGAGCTCACCAGGATCAGGGTGTTAACCAGAGCGAACGGTACGTTCAAAATCTCGGTGTCGTGGGCCCAAATCGCTGGAGAGTTGGCGCGTAGGCTGAAGTACATTGCGAACAGAGCCGCAAAGAACATCACCTCGCTGCCTAGCCAAACGATGGTGCCTACCGAGGTAGAACTTGGGCGGTTGATTGCAGGCTGCGTCAAAGTAGTCGAAGACATACTTAAATACTAACCCCGCGCCGATGCCGAATCGTTCAATTACAGCCGTTTTTATCGCGATTTTCGGGCAATAAACTTGAGGTTATGACTAGCCCATTGAACTGGCCCGCAATTCTCGGCAAACTGCTGCTCAAGAATGACCTCGAACGCTCTGAGGCCAACTGGGCGATGCGCGAAATTATGGCCGGGGATGCCACCGAGGCTCAGGTAGGAGCCTTCATGATGGCTCTTCGTTCGAAGGGGGAGACCGTAGCCGAACTATCGGGTTTGGTCGACGTCATGTTGCAGAATGCTGTGATCTTGAGCACCGGCCCGGATGCGGTTGACATTGTCGGAACCGGCGGCGACCTTCACGGCACCGTGAACGTGTCGAGCATGGCGTCAATCTTGGCTTCGTCTGCCGGAATCCCGGTGATGAAGCACGGATCACGTTCAGCTTCTGGCAAGACCGGCTCGTCTGAAATGCTTGAAGTGCTTGGGGTCCGACTGGACCTCTCGCCGGTGCGCGTTGCCGAAATTTTCAAGGAATGCGGCATTACCTTCTTCTTCGCGCCGGTGTTTCACCCGGCAATGCGCCACGTCGCGCCGATTCGCAAGCAACTGGGTGTTCCAACCACTTTCAACTTCCTAGGTCCGTTGGCGAACCCGGCGCAGCCGATTGCGACCTCTCTCGGCGTCGCCAATCCATTTATCGCGCCTCTAATGGCCGCCGAAATGGCCGCCCGAGGCAGAACCGCACTGGTTTTCAGGGGCGATGACGGCTTGGATGAGTTGACCACCACCGGAAACAGCCAGATTTGGCAGGTTTCTGGGGGAGAGGTACGTGAATACACCCTCGACCCAGAGAAATTCGGCCTGAAAAGAGCGAAGCTTGAGCAGCTCATTGGTGGCGATGCTCAAGAAAACGCCGAAGTCACGAACAAACTCTTTGCCGGCGAGACTTCAGGCAACTTTGTCGCCATCCGTGACATCGTGATTTTGAATGCCGCCGGAGGAGTGGTGGCTTATGAACTTGCCAAGGATGCTTCGCGAGCTGAGGTCGATCTAGATACTCGATTCGAGGATGCAATCCTGCGTGTGACACGAGCTTTGGAGTCTGGTGCTGCCAGAGCGAAACTCACCGAATGGATCGCTGCAACGCAGAAGTAAGCAGCCAACAGCCAAATTTAGCGAGCCGCATTCCGCAGGGGTGCGGTTTCGTTTTGCGCGGGAGGTCCAGATAAACATTACTTGACATAATGTTCATTATCGGCGTTAGGGTCTCAAGCCTGAGAGTGGTTGCGAATCAGTTCAGCCAACCCGTGTGGTGCAATCTGCTCACCGGTAGCAAATAGTTCGTCGGTGCTCCACCAGCGATACTCGAGCACGTCACGGCGTTCATCTTCGGTCCAGCCAGAATCATCCAGGATGAAATCTTCGACCTCGAGTTTGTAGAAATGATCGGTGTACGTGTGGTGATTTACGCCATCGCCCCAATCCCAACGCCCGGTGATCTGCCCCAACTTTTCTCCAAGGGCTTCCTGTGACACGAGAATTCCGGTCTCTTCACGAAGCTCTCGAACCGCGGCCTCAATCGGTGTTTCACCTTCGTCTATTCCGCCGCCCGGCGTTATCCACCTCGGCGGCAAGCCAACCTCGGGATCAAAGTGAGTCAGCAGCATAAATACCTCACCGTTGGGTTTGGTAAGGAGAATTCGGGCGGTCTCGCGGTGCTGTCCAGGCTGCATTAGCGGACCCTCTGACGATTACTTGACATAACTTGTGCGCTGCGTTATTTCTGGCGATTTGGCTGGTATTTGAACAATTTCAGCGCTCCCTGCATCAAATAGCCAATGGTGAGCGCAAAAATAACCGTTCCTTCACGCACCTGGCCACCCATCGCCCAGCCGATGGTCAAGACCACTAGTTCGATAAGTGTACGAACCTGCCATACTTTCCAGCCGAGTTGCTTTGTGAGGCCAAGAATCAGACCATCGCGCGGGCCTGAGCCAAGGTTTGAGGTGATGTAAAGCCCGGTTGCGAACGCTACCGTGCAAGTGCCGAGCAGTAGCATCGCCAAGTTTTCCCAGTACTGATCGAACTTCGGCAGAAATTGGGTCCAGAAGTCACACCACAAACCGATCAGGATGGCGTTCATGATGCTTCCGACGCCCGGCTTGATCTTTAGAGGAATCCAGAACAACAACACAATCGAGCTCACGATGATGCTCGCAACGCCGTAGCTGGTGTGGAGCTGAATCGAGATTCCCTGGGCAAAGACATCCCAGGGTGGAATGCCGACATGGGCGTTTACCACCATTGATACGGCCAGACCATAAATAAACAGGCCCAGATTAAGTCGGAACAATCTCTTAACGGATTGCCAATCAAAGCCCAGATTCATGAACCCAGCCTAGGCGAACGCGATAGTTTTACTGTTATGCAGAAACCACAGGCGAGTTATGAGTACCTCTCCCCTGCCCTGCCACGCATTTTTGCCCACCGCGGTTTCGCCGCGAATCCCGGTTTGATCGAAAACACCATCCCTGCCTTTCAAGCGGCGCTTGCGCTCGGTGCCACCCACATCGAGAGCGATATTCAAGTGACCAAGGATGGAGTTGCCGTGCTGTTTCACGATGACGACCTGGCCAGAGTGGCCGGTCTCCCCCAGAGAATCGAAGAGATTGAGAGCCAACAGTTGCTCGAGATTGATCTCGGCGGTGGCGTGCGTATACCAACACTTCGCGAGGCGCTCACATTACTTCCTGACGCAAGGTTCAACCTCGACTTGAAGGTTTCGGCTGCGATTGATCCAGCAGTTGCGCTGATTCGCGAGCTCGAGGCCGAACAACGAGTGTTGTTGACCAGTTTTTCCGAAGCTCGTCGGAACGCGGCAATTTTGCAGTTCAACGGTTCGGTGGCGAGTTCCGCCGGTGGTGCACGTGTGCTTGGGATTTGGCTGGCCGCAAAGCTTCGGTTGAACGGCATGGTTCGACGGCTAGCCGCACCCGTTCAAGCTCTGCAGATTCCGACTAGAAAAGGATTGATCCGATTCGACTCCCCCGGTTTCATCTCTGCGGTTAGCTCAGCCGGGCTCGAACTTCACTACTGGACCATCAATGAACCGGCTGAGATGCAGCGCTTGATTGCTCTGGGGGCGCACGGCATCGTGACCGATCGGACAGATCTTGCTGTGAATACCCTTGGAAAGCCGAGTTGAGTTTGCCCTTCACTCTCTAAATACGGGATGATTATGCGTTATGGAGTTGTTATACAACTCCGGAGTCCCAAAAGGGCGAATAATCAGGAGGAAACATGGCACAGCAAACTATGCGCGGTATGCGTCTCGGCACACAGAGCCTCGAGAGCGAACGCGGAGTCAACTATTCAGCACGCGTAACCCACAGCTACCAGTGCGCCAACAACCACGTTTCAGAAATGATTTTCTCGGCGGATGCCGAAATTCCTCAGACCTGGCAGTGCAAGAGCTGCCCTCAGCAGGGTGTTCTCCTCGAAGATGGCAAGCTGATCGCGCTTGACCTAGTCGAAGACAAGACCCCTCGCTCACACTGGGAGATGCTGCTAGAGCGTCGCTCACGCGAAGAGCTAGAAGAGATTCTTCAGGAGCGCCTAGAGTACATCCGTGCACGTCGTGCCGGTGGACAGGCTGACCTGTAAATCGGTTTTAGATCAAGCCCTCGGTTTCGACCGAGGGTTTTTTCTTTGCCCGGCGCGGCTTGCCAACGGCGAAGGCGATGAGGCCTAGCGCTGCGAGATTGATGAATAGATCGAGGCCGGCACCGATTGCCATTGCTGGCGTGAGTCCGGTTCTAAGCGGAACTCTGGTGACCATCACTCCGGGTTCGAAGGTTGGCAGTTGAGCGAGGGTCTTTCCATCCGGGCCGAACACCGCAGAGACACCGACCGTTGAATCGTTGACCACTGCCCTACCGGTCTCGATTGCGCGAAGCTTGGCGATTGCAACCTGCTGAAAGGTTTCGTCACTTCGACCGAAGTCGGCGTTATTGGTTTGCGACAGAATGACCTGAGCCCCTGAGCGGACTAGATCGCGGGAAATGTCATCGATGGCAATCTCGAAGCAGATCAAAACGCCCAGGTGACGCTGTCCAAGGTCAAAGATTCCATCCCGGGTTCCAAAGGTGTAGCCGTGTGAAATCATGCCGATTAGGTCGGGGGCGATTGAGTACCAGAAGTCGCGGTCAGGCACGTACTCGGCAAACGGCACCGGCCGCTTCTTGTCATACCAATCGGTAACGCCAATACCCGGCTTCCAAAGCAAGGATGAGTTGAAGAGTTGATCGCCTCGTTCGGTGATGGTTCCGAAAATCAGCGGCACCTGCAGCTTCTGGTCCACCAGGCGGCGGATCGTGTCGCCGGCTCCGGCATCGGCCAGCGGGTTGATGTCGGAAGCGTTCTCGGGCCAAACCACCAGGTCTACCTTTTGGCCGTGAGCTTCGGACTGAATCAGCTGGGTGGCCGCTAAGTGATTGCGGAGAATCGAACCGCGTTCGACATTTGCGAATAGACCGGCGTTGGCATTGCCCTGAACCGCTGCAATGACCATTGATCCGTTGGTGGCGTCAGTCGGAATCGGGGTGAGTGCCGGAAGCAAAAACGCCACGGCGACGATCGCCCCGGTGAACACGGTGCCGCGGTTGCGCCATCCCTGGATACGTGCTTGCAATAGCCAAAGTGTGACCAGTGTGCTTACGAAGGCGATAACCATTGTCAGCAGCGGCTGACCTCCGAAGTAAACCCAGTTCGCCAACGCTGATTCAGACTGTGACATGGCAAGGCGCGACCAAGGGAAACCGCCGTATGGCAGGTTGGTCGAAACCCATTCGCGAGCGGTCCAGATGATTGCTATCGCAAGGGCGATGCTCGCGTTTCTGAATCTCAACGTCGGCTTAGCTTCGAGTTTCTGCCACACGAGGGAAATCGCGGCCATGCCTAGCCCGAAGAAGAACGCTTCGAGAGCCGACAACGCCAGTAGCGGCACCGGCCCGAGGTAGAGACTCATCCACTCGATCTGGCTCACATAAAACAGAAAACCGCCGAGGTAGCCGATGCCGTAGGCCTTGCGAAACCCCAGCCCGCGAACCGAGAGCAGCAACGCCGCCACCGAGACGAAAATCATCGGCCAGATTCCTTCGCGTGGATAGGCAAGGCTCGACAAAAGACCGCCGGCGACAGCCAGCAGCAATCGATAGATGGTTGATTTAGCCATAGTAAGAATAGGCAACGATGCCGCGCTTGACCTTGTCGACAGCCTCTTTAGCCGTGCTAGCAAGCTCCGGGCCCGCGGTCTGGGCGATCTGATCCAAAACGTCGATAATCTGCTTCGTCCAGCGGATGAAGTCACCAGCCAACAGATCGGCACTCTCGAGCACGGTGTCGAGTTTTGCCCCAGATGCCCAACGGTAAATTGGCTGGGCTAACGAGAAGTCGAGTGGCAGGGTCTGGCCGAGTTTGTGTTCGTGGCGCAGGCCTTCAAGGTCATGCCAGAGGTCTACGGTTGCCGCCAGAATCTCGCCAAAGTTTCCCTTCGGAATGCGCGGTTCGAAGTCTTCGTCATCTCTGCGGCTTTCATAAACCAACACTGCAGCCATGGCGGCGAGACTAGGAGCATCCAAGTCTTTCCAAAGATTTTCGCGAAGGGCCTCGGCAATCAGCAGGTCACGCTCGCCATAAATTCTGGCCAGGGTTCGGCCGGCATCCAAGACTTCGTATTCGCCGGTCAGATCGGCCAGCGGCTGAATGTACTGCATGACCTCGAGCATGTCGCAGATGCGGTCGAAGGTGCGAGCAACCTGGTTGGTGCGGCCTTCGATTTGATCAAGGATGGCCTCGAGTTCGCGTTGTAGCTGGAACCAGCGTTCGCCCCAGCGGGCGTGCGCCTCACGTTCGTTGCAAGAGTGGCAAGGATGACTACGCAGGTCTCGCTTGAGTTGGTTGAGGCGCTGCTCCTGGAGGTGTCGACCCTTGCTTTGTCGAATATCCTTGCCACGCTCGGCGCGCACTCTTCCGCTGGCTAGCGAACGCTCTAGATCACTGATCTCGCGACGAATGCCGGCATAAACACTGAACTCGCCCTTGTGGCATTCCATTGCCTTGGCGTAACCGTCGAGTGAAACCTGCTTCTCGCGGATGCCCTTGGCCAAACCAACCACCGAACGGTCGGCCTGAAACTGTGCAAATGAAGTCTCGAGCACCTCACGAGCGCGTTCGCGACCGAAAGCTTCAATCAGGTTGACGGCCATGTTGTAGGTCGGGCGGAACGGGCTGATCAGCGGATAGGTGCGCTTGCTGGCCAAGCCGGCAACGCTGGCCGGATCCATGTTGGCCGACCACTGAATCACGGAGTGTCCCTCGGTGTCGATTCCTCGTCGGCCGGCACGACCGGTTAGCTGCGTGTATTCGCCAGGGGTGATTTGAACGCGGCCTTCGCCGTTGTACTTGTCGAGACGCTCGAGCACCACGGTGCGAGCCGGCATGTTGATGCCGAGGGCCAGGGTTTCGGTGGCAAAGACCACGCGCACCAGCTTGCGCAAGAAGAGCTCTTCGACGACTTCCTTGAAGGCAGGCAGCATACCCGCGTGGTGGGCCGCCACTCCCCTCTCCAGGGCATTCAGCCATTCGAAATAGCCGAGAGTGTTGAGGTCTTCATCGTTGATGTTGTAGGTCTTCTCTTCAACGATGCGACGAATTTCTTGCTTCTCTTCGGTGGTGGTCAGGCGGATTCCGCTGCTCAGGCAGGCCTTGACCGAGGCTTCACAGCCGGCGCGTGAGAACACGAAAAAGATAGCCGGCAAGAGGTCTTGTTCATCGAGGATGTCGACCATGTCTGGTTTGCTGATGCGTTCGATGCGAGCCTGCGAGCCACCGCGGCGGTCATCATAGAAGTTGGTTTTGCGACCCTTTTGCGGGCGGTTGATCGGTGCACGCATCTTTTGAGCGTGCTTCTGCGCCAACTCGGGGTTTACGCGAGGGGTCTTCGAGCTCTCGTCAAATAGCTCTAGCATTTCGCTGCCGAAGAAGACATGTTGGTTCAGCGGAACCGGTCGAACTTCCGAAACGATGATTTGGGTGTCGCCGCGCACCTCATCGAGCCAAGCGCCAAACTCTTCAGCGTTCGAGACGGTCGCGCTGAGTGAAACGATCTTCACGTCTTTTGGCAGGTGAAGGATGACCTCTTCCCAAACTGCGCCGCGGAAGCGGTCGGCCAGGTAGTGAACCTCATCCATGACCACGTAACCGAGGTTCATGAGCGCTTCAGAGTTTGCGTAAATCATGTTTCGCAAGACCTCGGTGGTCATCACCACGATCTGCGCATCCGAGTTTTGGTTGGTATCGCCGGTTAGCAAGCCGACTCGCTCGGCTCCATAGCGCTTGACCATTTCGGCGTATTTCTGATTGCTCAGGGCCTTGATTGGGGTGGTGTAAAAAACTTTGAGATCTTTTTCGATGGCAAGGTGAATCGCGAACTCGCCAACGATGGTCTTACCGGCTCCGGTGGGTGCTGCAACCAACACGCCCTTACCCTCGGCAAGTGCTCTACAGGCCTGTTCCTGAAACTCGTCCATCGGAAACTTCAGAAGCTTTACAAAACTATCTACGGACGGATAAGACTTATTCTTTTTTGCCTTGGCGTAACGCTCTGCCGGGCTTAGTTCGGTCTCGCTCATGAGTCACTTTCATCGGCGAGATTTTCGAGCTCATCGAATTCGAGACCAAGGGCTTTGGCTCGTTTTGCGGCACGCTTATCGTGCAAAGTGGCGATTCCAGCCGCCAAGAAATAGAGCAGACCCATCGGAATCATGACCAACAGCATCGACATTGGGTCTGAAACTGGCGTGGCCAAGGCTGCAACGATTGCGATGATGAACACTGCCAATCGCCAAGACTTCAAAATGCTCTTGGCGCTTAGAACGCCGATGAAGTTGAGCAAAACCAGAACCACCGGCAGCACGAATGCACCACCGAACACCAACAGAACACGGATAGTGAACAAAACGTATTCGTTGGCATTGATCACGTTTGCGGCGCCGTTCGGCGTGAAGCTAATCAGGCTTGAGATGAAGTAAGGCAGCGAAGTCCAGGCCAGCCAGCAACCGGCTAGAAACAGCGGAAACGCCGTTGCCAAGAAGGTAATGGTGTACTTGCGTTCGTTCTTCTTCAGGCCCGGTGTGATGAAGGCCCAAAGGTTGTAGAGCCAGAAAGGGCTCGCCAATAGAACGCCTAGAAAAATTGAGGTCTGCATGCGAAGGTCGAACGCGCCGGTTACCGAGCCAAAGTTGATTGTCGTGTTCGAGTTATGTTCGGCTGCGTAACGCACGATTGGTGCCTGCAGCAGGTCGAAAACCGGTTCGAAAATCATCCAGCCGACGACAGCGCCGATCACGATAAAAATCGACGACCAAAACAGTCGGTTTCTGAGTTCTTTGAGGTGCCCACCCAAGCCCATGCGCTTTTCGGGGTTCTTTTTTCTGGCCATAAGTTGCCAGTTACTTAGCTGAGGTCGAGTCGTCCTCGGTGGCGGCAGGCTTGGCGGCCTTGTCGGCGGCCTTGTCTTCGCTCAAACCCTTCATCTCCTTGCGGAAGATGCGCATCGACTGACCCAAGCTCTTGGCAAGACCTGGAAGCTTTGGTGCGCCCCAGAGCAAAAGCACGATTACAAGGATGATGATGAAGTGCCAGCCTTCAAGCCCTCTAATCATTGGTGAACCTGCTTTCGTTTACGTCGATGTGTTTCAGTGCACTTATAAGACTACGCTGTCGAGCGGACCGATTCTTGGTCTTTCGATTCAAAATGGCTCGTCGTTCAGCC
>ERZ650310.174-NODE-174-length-19013-cov-6.084661_pt1 | contig 19013 bp, 22 predicted proteins | sample MGYA00376246_ERZ650310 | MGnify/ENA primary metagenome ERZ650310 (study PRJEB26733, sample SAMN07839286) | wastewater metagenome | biome: small river; feature: stream; material: water | place: USA: North Carolina | collected 2016-03-01 ...
ATAAGGGGGCAGTTAAAAAAGAGGCGTCTTTAGGTTCATTTTTTGATGACATGAGCCAGGCAAAAAGACAAACCGATGAACTAACAAAATTGATTGTGGCTGAGCGTAGGCAATATCCAAATATGCCAATCATCATGGTGACTCATCATGTCAACATTCAGTCCTATGTTGGCATGGTTGTTAACTCTGGTGATATGGTTTTGGTCAAAGTAGACTCTGCCGGAAAGCCTGTATCTTTCAAGGTATATCCAAGCCCTTAACACTATTTTATTTTTTACACCTCCTTTTAATAAAAAGACTATTTATGCAAGATGACATTACCTTAAATGTATTAGGCCAACCTCTGGTGCCCTGCTCCTTTGAGCCTTTAACAGGATTTTTTCGCGATGGTTGCTGCAAAACCAATGAGGAGGATGCTGGCAGTCATTTGGTATGCGCCATCGTTACAAATGACTTTTTGCAATTTAGCCTCAAAAGAGGAAATGATCTCATTACGCCACGACCCGAGTATCAGTTTCCAGGTTTGTTAGCAGGCGACCAGTGGTGCCTTTGCATTAACCGCTGGATTGAAGCTTTGGAGGCGAACTGCGCTCCGACGATTCAACTGGAAAGTACACATGCTAAGGCGCTGGAGAAAGTATCAATGGAAGTGTTATTGCAATACTCTCAAAGCCACAGCCTTTGATACTCTCCTCGGGGGTCATGATCTTGAGCTTGTTTGGTGATATTAAAACGCCTGCCACCTCTGGGGTCAGTTCCCCGACCAGCCAAATAAAGCCAGTTACCTTGATTGCTATAGACGTCATAGTCAATGAGTTGAGATTCAAACCAAGCGGCGCCTAAGCGCCAATCGCCCTGTAAATCATAGATCCAATAACTGGCAACAATCTGACGCATTCGGTTGGATAGATAACCAGTTTTGAGGAGCTCCCGCATTCCAGCGTCCACTAATAACTCACCAGTGCTGCCAGTTCGCCAATGATCAAATTGTTGGGAGTGACCTTGCACAAGAGAAGTCTCGGTCAAGCCTTTCTCTTGATAAAGTCGCCTGCCATACTTAAAGTGCAGGAATCGAAAATAATCTCGCCAGAGAAGTTCAAACCAAAGCCAGTAAGTGCCGTCATTAGCGCCATGGCACCGCTCATACTCAGCTAACTCCGCAGCGATCGTCCTCGCAGAAAGACAGCCTAGGGCCAACCAAGGAGAAAACTTACTTGAGCAGTTTTTTCCAATGAGTTGATTGCGCGTTTCTTTATACCTGTCGGGTAGTCGTCTTGCTAAATATTGCTTTAAGTGGGCAGAGGCATTGCGCTCACCACCTAAGAAGCCATGGACCGATGAAGTTACTTGCCTATCAACTGCTCGTGGCAGAGCATCTGAGCACACTGGCAGTGGTGGAATACTCATTGGTGCGGCAACTGGAATAGAAAACTTCAAACCAGCACGTTCTATCTCCTTACGAAACTGGGTAAACATATCTGGCATGTCTTGAGCGGTAAAAGGCAGACTTTCTAGCGTTAACATGCTCGACTGCCAGAATTCTTTCAGGGGAATTCCCCGCTCTTGAATCTCTTGGCTCTGGTGCATTTCTTCTGGAGCTTCAATGCGCTCACAATAAACTGCATCAGCACGAGCGAATTGAGTTAATTGCGCCAACACCTCCGCAGGCTCACCGTCATATTCCACTAAATCAGACCCTAGAGCACGCAATTGCATTCTCAAGTCATCCAATGACTCTCGCAAAAATGCATGGCGATGGCGATCTTCTCTCGGGAAGCCTAAGGTATGAAGGGATTGCGCCCGTGGGAGATGGATATATACAGGCAGTAAGTGGCTAGCGTTAAGACAGGCTTCTACTAAGGCAGGGTTGTCTGCAAGTCTTAAATCATTTCTAAACCAGTAAATCAAGGCAGTCACTTACTTCACTCCGGGCGTTGATGAGGATGACTTATTGAGCCGGCAAGCATCAGAGCAATACTTAATGGACTCCCAATTTTTAGCCCAAGATTTACGCCAAGTCATTTCTCTGCCGCAAGTCACGCATAACTTGCTCGGCAAAAAGGATTTATTTCCTTTGAATCCAGATTTTTCTGACTTGCTCATACCCACCTATTCAAAAACGAATAGACTTATCAACATACTCAAAAAATGAGATTACTTTGAAAGCCTTTTACGCAGATCACTATGTTTTACCACTTCCCGCCGGACATCGCTTTCCGATGGAAAAGTACAGAAAATTACGCGACTTAGTATCGCAATTAGATGGCGTACAACTTGAGAATGCGCCCACCATCACTGACACTCAAATACTCTATGCACATGATCCGAGTTATTTGATTAAAGTCTTACAAGGCGGCCTTAGCCCGCAAGAACAACAAGAAATTGGCTTCCCATGGAGCATGCAAATGGTGGAGCGCTCTCGAAGGTCTGCGGGGGCAACTCTAGCCGCAGCTCAATTTGCACTCACTGAAGGAGTGGCAGCGAACTTAGCGGGAGGCACCCATCATGCCTATCGCAATAAAGGTAGTGGATTCTGTGTCTTTAATGACTCTGCCATAGCGGCTCGGGCAATCCAAAAAGAAATTAACCCTCAGTTAAAAGTTGCCATCATTGACCTAGATGTTCACCAAGGCAATGGTACTGCCTCTATCTTAGAAAATGATCCCTCAATATTCACCCTCTCAATCCACGGAGAAAATAACTTTCCCTTTATCAAAGAGGTGAGCGATCTGGATATTGGCTTGCCAGATGAAACCCGGGATGAATCCTATTTATCCGCCCTCCAACAAGGCCTGGAAATATTGGATGCACGCTTTAAGCCTGACTTGATCATTTACTTAGCGGGCGCTGATCCACATGAAGGGGATCGCTTAGGAAAACTCAGTGTCAGCAAAGATGGAATGCGCCAGCGTGACGAATATATTTTTCAATATGGCCTAGATCGCCAAATTCCGATCGCATTTAGCATGGCAGGCGGTTATGGAAAAGAAATTGAGTCGACCGTGGATATTCACTTTCAAACTATTCAAACTGCTCTCTACTATCAACAACAATTTTCCTAAATTACTTATTCTTTGATGGCAAGGTATCTAAAGTTTTCGCATCATTCAACTGCTTATCAACCAAGTAGAGTGTTCCGCCATAGTTAGCTTGCAGATCGTAGCCAGATAAACCAACCGTATAGATTGAAATATAAGGATTAAAAGAGCGCACGGTTCCGCCAGAGCCTGCGGAGAAATTAGCATCGATATCCATGCCGCCACGCTGTCCATCAATAGAAGTTAACAAGAACTGATCAATTGCTTCCGTATTCTTAAAGACAATGATCTGATACTGCTGCTGATATCCCGCACCAACTCCCTCGCCTGTCTTCATAGCCTCCATAAAAACCGGCTCTGAACGACGCTTATCAAATAGCACACCCTCACCTCTAGCAAGAACTAATAAAACGACATTGACGTTAGTTGTATTGAAAACGGCATATCCTGAGGCAGCCTCTATCTCATTTTTCATTGCTGGATTTTGCTTAATGAAAGCTGCCAAACCTGTTTTCGACATCGCCAGAGTAGCTTGTCGTTTCTGAAGAATTTCTTGCTCTGACAGAGGCTTTCCATCGCTCCCAGTCGACTGGCAAGCCACCAAAATCAATACGCAAAGGACAATGGACAATCTTGAAAAAAAGGACATGAAAACCTCGAATTAAAAAAATAAGTCCAATAAGGTGCATTGGGCCCAAGTAACCGGGTATAGAAACCCCATTTTATATGGTTTAAGAGACCATCACAGACAAGCGCTGATGGTAAACACCTAACAAAGTCATCGCCTTTATACCAAGCTATAGATAAAATACGAGCGCTATGCATCGTATTCAAATCACGCCTCTCCTACTCTTTCTTTTGACACCATTTATGGCATGGGCAATTGATTTACAGCCTAACGATATTGTTGCTCCTCCACCTGATAAAAACCTCATCACGATCAGCTACTTCAATACTGAAAACTCTACGTTTTATACCAATGGTTCTGTTGGCATCACAAAACAAAGAACCTTAAACACAAATCCAGTCGTTGATACACAGCTGGCAATTCTGCGTGGTGCCACTACTTATATGATGGGTGAACTTCCTGCCGTCACCTATGTGCAACTGCCCTACGGAACAGTAAGCCCTGCAGGGTCTCTTTCTGCCCAATCAAGTAATAACGGAATCGGTGATCTCACTCTAGCAACAGCAATTTGGCCGTATCACAACAAAGCCACCAGAACTTACGTTGGATTGGCAGGCTATCTTATTAGCCCTACCGGGAATTACTCTAGCCAAAGAGCATTCAACCTCAGTGAGAACCGCTTTAGAACCGATATACAGTTAGGCTTTCAGACGCCGATTGCCGATAGTATCGATGGGATGATCGCCGTAGATACGATGTGGTTTGGTGGCAATAGTCAGTGTGCAGCTGCATGTGGACTCATCTCAAATGGTTCATTGACACAGAAACCCCTCACGACCACTCAGCTTGGACCAATCTATCGCATTAACCAAATCTTTACTGTAGGCGCTTCGTACTTCTATGTGGCAGGTGGTGCGACATCGATCAACAACAACTACATGAATAATGTGACAAACACTCAGCGATTTTTATTGAGCAGTCAAGCACATACACCGATTGGCAGAATCTCACTGCAATATGGACGCGATATGGAAATTAAGAATGGGTTTGTACAAACCCGAGTATTGGCACTACGTTTAATGAAAGATTTTTAGACTTCAGCCATATACAACTGGCTTGCTACTAGTTAGCCTTGTGCCATCTACTTAAATTGCTTTGTTTGATTGGTTTTATAGACAGTCCAGTACTTCTGCATTTCTATAAATAAGAATGATGCAGACCAGGTAATTAAAATCAATCCTGTCAAAGCCTCAACGCCAGTCAAATAACGCAGATATCCCTGGGCGACAATCTCACCGTAGCCTACGGTAGTAAAAGTAATAAATGATAAATAGGCACAATCGAGCAAGATGCCGTGCCCAGATAATTCACCAACAAGATTTCCCATCGCAGGAAATTGCAAGGTGATGTAGTAACCCAAGGCAAAAATCCAGATTTCGAAAACATGGGCAATAAATATCGCGCCAACACCCAGGAGTACTTTGAATCGAGGGGCAATGTGAGCCACTCTGGGCAAGTTTTTGTCTAACTGAAAAAGCACTTCATAGTGAAGCAGAATCACGATGAGCGCCAACAAACCATTGGCTAAGAAAGCGGTAATAAGCAACATCACTAAATTATCCCCCATTTTCAGGGGGATTCATCATCAACCAGTAATAACGGTATCGCCTTTTAAAGCATCTACTCTGGCAAAGTATTTTTTGGCGTAAGCCAGTAATTGGCCATCAGTAGGATGGTCAACAGTTTCAATGCCCACCACTTTATCAGCAGTCTCATGGTCATGTTTAGTCGCATGTTTCATGAGTTCTAATTTGGCGGATCCTGGTCCAACAATCAAAATCTCTTTAGATTCTTTTACCGCCTGAATCACTTCATGCAAATAGTGCTGATCTGGCGCAGCTTGCGCACCACTAACAGAACCACTTTTGTGATGAATATTTTTATGAGTAGATCTAGTCTTGATCACTTCACTCTCACTTGCTGTGGGATTGAAGTAAATTACATGCGCTTCTTGATGGTCAATCCAAATTACTGAGTGATTAAATGACATATTTTCTCTTTCTATTTAAAAAATGGGGTACTAAAACAATAACTAATAACTAATAACTAATAACTAATAACTAATCCAAAATTAGATCATGGCTAAATAAGTGGACAGCGCCATCAATAGCGTGTCCATTCAAAATCTTTTGCTCGGCTATCGAAAGTAGCTTTAATTGATGAGTTTTAAACAACTGCAGGGCATTTGTTTCTACACCCTCAGGATCTAAGTCCTGCAAGGCTTCATAACTAAAACTGCATTTGAGATGTTTGCCATCAAGCATTGCTGGATAGGAGACATCGCCATTATCCAAAACGGATGCGGGACCAACAAATTCAAGCTTCATAGGGACTCACTTTATTAAAAATAGTCAAATAGCCTCTTTAGTTTGAACCCAATAGACAAAGTGTACTTGATACATATCAATTTCTTTACCCTTAACTAGCGTGCATCTAGCTTTCTCTGTGCCAGAAAGTTCTGAGTAGTTCTAGCCAAATGAATTTCATGAGTCTTACTTAAGGCCCTAGATCGCCTTTGGAGGTCTTCTGCTGAGGCATTTAGACTCGAACCATTACTCACGAATAGAATTTGATTCATCCGGTCGTCCTCCACTACCAACACAGACGGATGCTCAAAGACTCGATCAATTCGCTCTTGATAGACCTGATTAAGCCCTGCTGCACCAGAGAAATTAATTACCAAGACACCATCAGGCTTTAAGCAGGCCAGGCAACTGGCATAAAAATCCTCACTACAAAGTTGAGCAGCTTGCCCCAGCTTGGTGTAGCCATCTACTAGCAATACATCAAATTTTTCTTCTGTGTCCCGAAAATAAGCTGCGCCGTCGGCCTCCAGCACTTTAAAGTGAGCGCTATTTTCTGGGACATGAAACTTATCCTTGAGCGCAATAACCTTGGGGTTGTTCTCCAAAACTAAGATAGATGCACCTGGTAAGTAGTGGTGACAGTATTTAGCAAGCGAGCCTCCTCCCAAGCCAATCATGGCAATCTTTTTTGGATCAGCATGAAACAGCAAGAACCCCATCATGGTCTCCGTATAGTTCACTACTAAACGTATAGGGGCTTGCATGTCCATCAAACTTTGGGTGGACTCGCTATCAAAATATAGCGCTTTGAACTTCTTACTTTCGACGATATAGGGCTCACCCTCAGTACCATCAAATTTTTGCTTGAGCTTTGATAACCCCTCTTTTAAAAGCTGCATGCCCGTAGGAGTATTTACGGACTTAAGCAATCATGGCTCGATATCGATTGATTGTCTTCGGGTATAGTTTTTCTGCTAGCCCAGTATTGAACACCTTTATTTCCATATCGCTCAGTATGGACTTCATTGGCTAGCAGGTGGAATATGTCACCCGCAATATAAGCTGACTTAACCCCATCAACCACTAAATCAATTTGTCCTGAAACCACTAAAGCCATTACCTCGAAGGGATGCGCATGAGTATCTAGAAATCCACTAGCCTCACGCTCTACTAGCGTAGGCTCTGGAAATTCATCCGCAATCAGTAACTTTAGAAATTGGTCTTGAGTCATTTAAGAGGGCTTAAATTAGCTCGCTAATTTCAATTAAGTTTTGATCTGGGTCTCTCACATACACAGAATTAATTTTCGAGGTAGCGCCAGTCCGAATAATAGGGCCTTCAATAATGGGCCAATTCTCTTTACTTAGTTTTTCGATAACCTGTACTAGCGGCCTATCAGCAATAAAACATAAATCTAGGGAGCCCGGAGTTGGAATGTCGGCCTTAGGCTCAAATTCCTTACCCTTGATGTGTAAATTGATTTTCTGGTTACCAAATTGAAATGCCTTGCGCTCAACTGGCGGAGTTCCACCAATAAAACTCTCTAACCTCATTCCCAAAACTCGGGTGTAAAAATCAACGCACTCACTTTCACGTGCTGTCGTTAAAACAAGGTGGTCCAAGTGATCAATCATGCTAAAGCCCCTTCTATCTTAGTCAGCTTCAATTTTTGCGACTTTCACGACCGAGGTCCATCTGGTGTTTTCACTTTTAATAAACTCATCCAATTGCTTCGGGTTCATATATACCGCTTCAGCACCCATCTCCACAGCCTTTTGCTTGAATGCTGGCGTAGACATTACCTTGGCAATTTCAGTAGTGAGCTGATTCACAATTGAGGCTGGGGTATTGATTGGAGCAAAAACCGCAAACCATGACGTGGCATCCAATTTTGGTAAACCCGCTTCGGCAGCTGTAGGAACATCAGGCAAGCTCTGTAAACGCTTCTTACCTGTAGTTGCAAGTGCGCGTAATTTACCGGTTTGGATATGAGGGATAAATGGTGGAGGCGTTCCAAAGGTCAGATCAACCTGTCCACCCAATAAGTCGGCCAATGCTGGCCCCGTGCCCTTGTAGGGTACATGGGTCATTTTGATACCAGCCTGCTGCTCTAACATTGCGCCAGTCACATGTTGCAATGAGCCGTTGCCTGATGATGCGTAATTCAATTTACCAGGGTTGGCTTTTGCGTATGCAATCAGGTCATTCATTGTCTTGAACGGCAAGTCCGCGCGTATGACCACAATTTGTGGCGCCGAGATGACATTCGCAACTGGTTGAAAATCTTTCAGCTCCCAAGGCAATGGGTTCTTGCTTACTAAAGGCGTAATGACGTGATAGCCTGAATACTGGACCAATAAAGTGTAGCCGTCGGGATCAGCCTTTTTTACAGCAGCAGCAGCAATCGCTCCGGACGCACCAGCTTTATTCTCAACCACAATGGTTTGACCCAATGCAGTACCAAGGGGTTGAGCCAATACTCTTGCCGTGAAATCAGTCGTACCACCCGGCGCGGAGGAAGCAATAAATGTAATCGGCCGAGTAGGGTACTTTCCAGACTCTTGGCCGTAACTAGAAATAGATACCTGACTCAAGAGGATCAAGATCAGTAAATTGATCTTAGAAAAATAGATGCACATGGGGCTCACTTTCAAAATTTAGCTTAAAGCAAATTAACGCAATTCATCCACATAAGCTGGGGCTGGATGTAAGTCACAGGTACTTCCAGCCTTTGCAACTTGCCCAGGCACGGGATGCCCAACAATCAAGGGCAACTCACGAGCTAAGCCCAGTAATTTAGGGATATCGATGCCTGTATCGTACCCCATCGCATCCAGCATATGAATGGCATCTTCACTGGAGATATTTCCGCTAGCGCCAGGGGCATAGGGACACCCGCCTAATCCACCAAGGGAGCCATCAAACCGAGTAATGCCTGACTGCACTGCCGCAAGCACATTTGCCAATCCCATTCCGCGCGTATTGTGAAAATGGAAAGTCAACTGCAAATCAGAAAATTTCTTTTGCAGATCATTCGCCATATTCGCAACCTGCGCAGGATGTGCCATGCCGGTTGTGTCGCAAATCGTAACGCCACGCACACCTAAATCCGCAAAGCGTTGTACGAAGCCCTCCACCACGCTTTGTGGTACATCACCCTCCATGGGGCAACCAAAAGCAGTTGAAAGAGAAACGTTGATAGGCGTTCTGCCATTGACATACTGAATCACCTCGGCCAACCCCGAAAAACTTTTTTCTCGACCCATGCGTAAATTAGCCAGGTTATGTGTTTCTGAGGTGGACATGACGAGATTGAATTCATCTGCACGAGATTCAAAGGCACGCTCGGCCCCGCGTAAATTGGGTACTAAGACGGTGTATTCAACACCAGGTAGGCGTTTAATTCTACCCATTACCTCTTCTGCATCGCGCAGCATTGGAATGGCCTTGGGTGATGTAAAGGAGGTCACCTCAATCTTGGCAAATCCACACTGGCTGAGCTCATCCACCAACCTGACCTTGTCATCTGTAGGAATGAAATTGGGCTCAATTTGAAATCCGTCTCTAGTCACAACATCATTGAAATAAATTCTAGTCATAAGATTGAATCGCTTAGTTAGGTTAGTGATTATTTAGTAAAGGCAATACCGCGTTCTTTTAAAGACGCTACCTGCGCTTCTGTTAATCCGATACTTTGCAGAATTTCATCGGTATTTTCGCCAATATCGGGAGCCAAAGTTTTAATGGAGCCAGGTGTACGAGAGAGTTTTGGAAGCACGCCTGGAACATCCAATGTCGTTCCATCGCGCATCTGAATACTTTCAATATTGCCACGCGCCTTGTAATGGGGGTCATTGGCAATATCAGCTATGGTATAAATTTTTCCAGCAGGCACGGCAACGGCATCTAGCTTTTCCAAGGCGAGGTCTGTAGCCAAAGTTCTTGCCCACTCGCCAATTGCTTGATCTAACTCAGCCACCCGTTTCACGCGCCCGTCATTATTTTCTAATTCAGGATCATTACCCAAATCATCACGTCCAATCATCTGCATCAGTCGCTTAAAAATGCTATCGCCATTACCTGCAATCAATACATATCCACCATCTGCACAAAGATAGGCATTACTTGGAGCTATGCCTGGGAGCGCACTCCCGCCAGCCTGTCGAATCTCACCAAATGCACTGTATTCAGGAAGTAGGCTTTCCATGCAATTGAAGACGGCCTCATAGAGTGCAATATCAATAATTTGCCCTTTGCCACTTTGGTGACGCTCTTGTAGGGCTAGCAAAATACCAATTACTCCGTGCAATGAGGCCAAGGTATCACCGATGCTAACCCCAACCCTTACTGGCACCCTACCAGGCTCTGCAGTGAGATGACGTAATCCACCCATGGCTTCAGCTACCACGCCAAAACCTGGCTTGTCTCGATAAGGACCAGTTTGACCGTAGCCACTAATTCTTAAAACAATAAGTTTAGGGTTGAGCTCAAGCAATTGAACTGGATCAAGTCCCCACCCCTCTAAAGTGCCAGGACGAAAATTCTCAATCAAGATATCCGCTTCTTTGATTAAGGTTCGCATAATTTCCTGGGCCTCAAGCTGCCTTAAGTCGAGAGAGAGGGAGCGCTTATTGCGCGACTGCACTTGCCACCAAACTGAAGTTCCATCCTTGAGCAATCGCCATTTACGTAAAGCGTCTCCAATCTTGGGTGGCTCAATCTTGATGACATCAGCGCCAAAATCAGCAAGCGTCTTTGCAGCAAATGGACCAGCAATTAACTGGCCCATTTCAATAACTTTTAGATTGGCTAAAGGCTCCATTGACTTCCCTTAAATATGGTTTTTAATAAAGGTACGCTCTTTCGACTCTTTTGAGAATTGCTATACGGTAATCAAGCCTTCTCATTTTGCGAAGGCTTAGCTACAATACCCCCATGGAGAGTCTTCTAAACCCTGCCAGAATCGACTTTGTCACCCTGAAGCTCTTTTGCGCTGTAGCTCAATCTGGGAGCATCACCAAAGGCGCCAGCGAATGCAGTCTTGCCTTATCAGCAGCCAGCCGCAGGATTTCTGATTTGGAGGAGGCGGTTGGACTAACCTTATTGGATAGATCCTCTAAGGGGGTAACCCTGACCCAAGCAGGTCATGCAGCGATGCAGCATGCTTTGAGACTCTTTCAAGGTTTCGAGCAATTTAGCAATGAATTAAACGAGTACTCCAAAGGCGTCAAAGGTCATGTGCGCCTATGGGCAAATATGTCAGCCCTCACTGAATTCTTGCCGGCAGCATTAGCGAAATTTCTAAAAACACATCCTGAAATTCAGGTGGAGGTTGAAGAGCAAATTAGCGGTGATATTGTGAGGGCTTTGCTAGATGGCATTGCGGATATCGGTGTTTTTGCCGAAGGCTCCCCAACATCTGGACTTGAAACCAAAATGATTGGTAAAGATCAGCTTGTGATCGCCTGCAGTAAATCCCACCCTCTGAGTAAAAGGAAAAGCGTTACTTTTGAAGAGTGCCTGGAGTATGACTTTGTTGGACTAAACCGTGGTAGCTCTTTGCTGGAGCTGACATCCAGAAGCGCAGAAAAGCTTGGAAAGCAAATGCGTTTACGAATTCAGGTGCGGAGCTACGATGCGATGTGTCAAATGATTTCCGTCAATCTCGGGATCGGCGTGTTGCCACTTCAGGCCTGCATAGCCCAAATAAAGGCAATGAATTTAGAGGCTATCCCCTTAAAAGATGCTTGGTCACAGAGAAATCTATTATTGGCAACCAAAGCGGGGGCAACACTGTCACCCTCGACTGCCCTGCTTTGTGAGAATCTGCTGGGGCAATGTACAAGTAATTAATTGCACAAAAAAATACCAACTCGAAGGCTGGTATTTTTTAATACAGAGAAAGCTGAAAAACACACTCTAATTACCAAGCCTGCTTCTTACCATCGACCCAAGTTTCTTTAACTTTGATATTGCGAATCTCTGCGGGAGGTGTTTTACGCGGATTCTTTTCCAAAACCACCAAGTCAGCCTGCTTCCCAACCTCCAAGCTACCCACGATATTGTCAGCAAACACTTGGTATGCAGCATCGATGGTAACTGCACGAATTGCGTCATCCACTGAAACTGCTTGATCGGGTCCCAGCACTTTTTGTGGGGGCAACTGCCATAAACGAGTTACTTCCTCGCTAATGTAGTTCAAAGGACCCACGTTAGAAACCGGAGTATCACTATGGAGTGTGAATTTTCCACCCGCACGTTTAAAGTCTCCGGCTGGATCAATACGCTTTGCGCGCTCTGGCCCAATAATGTGGTCATTGAATGCAGCCCCCCAATAATCTACGTGGCCAATAGTAAAGCTCGGTACTACACCCAACTTCACAGCCTTTTTAACCTGCGACTCATTGTTGACGGTGAAATGCTCAATGCGCAAACGACGGTCCTGAGGCTTGGGATTGCCCGCCAAAAGCTTAAAGTAGCTGTTTAAAGTCTGATCAATTGCCTTATCACCATTTGAATGGGTAGAGATTTGCCAACCTTGATCAAAATAAGACTTCATGGAGCTGTAAATATCGGCATCCTTAAAGTTAAGAGCGCCACTCCATTTAGAGTTTTTAGGGTATGTGTAAGGATCTTTTAAAGCCGCCGTCAAACCTTGAGTTGATCCATCAGAAATATATTTGATACCAATAAAGCGTAATTGATCATCGCCATCGTTCGGCTTGATAGCGTTAAATCCAGCAGGCATAGATTCACTAAATAAATAACCACGCACCCGAATTGGTGACATATTCTTTGCAAACATGCCCTTGTAAATTGCGACTTCTTTATCTACGCCAAAATTGCCACCAACGCTCATATCTGAGGCAGTGGTCACGCCAGTTGATGCCATTTTTTTCATAGTGCCCTGGATGGCGCCCAACAGTTGGGGTTCAGTAGGATTTGGCATCTTAGCCATAAATGGCAAATAAGATGGTGGCTCAACCAGCTTTCCAGTGAGATTACCCTTGGCATCCTTCACAAAAATACCGCCACCAGGAGGATTCGGTGTTTTATTTGTCACGCCAGCTATCTCAATAGCCTTATGGTTTACATAGCCGATATGACCAGATTGATTCACTATGAAAATAGGAACATCCTTAGATACCTGATCCAAATCATCAGCGTTGAGCTCCGCCATGAATGGGGTTGTTCTTGATGGATCTACGCCAAATCCAAACAACCAACCTCCTTGAGGGATTGTTTTAAGGTGCGCCTTCATTTTTGCAATCAGGGTTTCCTTAGTGTCATATGGCAATGTGAAGTTACTTAGATTCAAGCCTATGCCTTCAAATACCGATGTAATGATGATGTGAACATGAGGCTCTACAAAACCTGGCATCAAAGTTTGACCTTGAAGATCAATCACCTTCGTGGCACTTGACTGCCATTCTTTGGTAATAGCATCTTTATTACCAACCGCAACAATCTTTCCATTCTGAACTGCAAGGGCCTGAACTTCTTCGTTCTTAGCATTCACAGTAACGATTGGGCCACCATAAAAAATAGTATCCGCATTGCCTTTGGCAAAAGTGACTGCGCAGTGAGCCATCAATAAAGTGGCCAGTAATTTTGGTGTGAATTTCATTTAATAATCCTGATGTAAGAGTTATTTAAGAATGACTAAAGTTGCTGTAGCACGGGCGCCCCAACCTGATGGACCACCAGGAGTATTGCTGACGTAATACATGGGGCCTGCTCCAAAAGAAAATGGTACTCCATCGAATACCATTAGTTTAGAAACTCCCGCATAGAGGGGATTGGAGGTGCGGTGCGAATCGTAATTGTATTGCGCCTCCATATTGACTGTATAAGTCCATGCATGTGTATTGGTATAGGCAACGAAAGGTTGACCATACAGATTATTTTGCGTGCCATACGTGGGATTACCGCCCATATTCCAAGACTGGTAAGCCAGGGCTCCGTACGTCCAAGGGCCGTCACGATTGAGCACTACACCAGTCACACCGGCGCCTGTTTGCTGTGAGCCAAATTTTCCACTATTACCGGATGGTGACTGGGCATATGGACCAACACCCCAAATCCATGAAGAATTAGTATTAGGCGCATAAAAGGATTCGAGGGTCACGCTGGCAATTCCATATCCTGAAAATGGCTGACCTGCAGCATTTTGAACGCTAACTTCTCTCACACCAGCAACAATTGGACGAACGATAAATACATCACCCCCACCCAAATTAAACGGAGCCACTGGTTGAAATAAGAGAGTCTGCTCTGAGCCGCCTTGGTTTTTACCTACACCACGACTGAACTCATACTGCAAAGGTACTGAGATCATATTAGCAATCGGATTTGCTAATTTCTTAGCAATATCTACGCTGTCAACTGCTGGCTTAGCAGAAAGGCTAACAGCGCCCGTCTTCTCTGTATTAACAGAAGCAGCTCGCGCACCAATTTCTTGGGCAAATGCTGAAGTGACAAAGCTGATGGCCACAGAAGCAATGATTGCGGTTTTAATAATATTTTTCATGACACTGTATTTCAATCATTAGAAGTTGAATGTGCCCATAATTTGCGGGCCGTGGAAGAGGCCTTTGAGCAATGTTGAATCATTGTTGCCGCTTTTGATATCAAAGCCAATTGCGCGATAGGTTAAAGACACATCCACCATTTTGGAGAGAGCGACACCAACACCTGTCGAAGCCTGCCAAGTTTGATGATTCGGGCCACCGCCAGTGCCAACGTCAGCATAAAGGGGTACGTACCAATTCGAACCCATGATGCGGTAACGGCTATTAACACCAACAACACCATAAGTCGCCGGTGTTGAAGATGAGGCACTGGATCGTACCGAGGGGTCGGCCACTAACGCCACATCAAATGAAGTAGTCAGGCCAATCCAACGCACGCCAACCAAGGCATCCACATAGGCGTCTTGGTTACTCAACACAGTATAGGTTCCTGCCAAGTTGAAAAGCGTAGCTTGAAGTGTTGATTTGTCTCCAGCTCGATAAATTGTGTTGTCACCTTTAAAATTAAAACCGCCCGACTTTTGCAGGGTTGCGCTAGCAAAATCGGTTATCACACCCCACTTGCCATAATGCACCTCACCGGCGATCATCACGCCTGACTTGAGATTGCTCAGAACATTGTTCATGGAGATGTCTGCATTTTTCGATCCAGCACCACCATTACTAACGGTAGTGTTCACTTGAGGCAGCCAGCCATACGGAGAAACTGAAAAACGCCACTCGTTAGAAATTTGCGGGATTGGTGAGAACGCTTCGTCAGCATGGACGGTGCCCATAGAACTCAGGATTGCGGATGCTGAAAAAAAAGCTAGTAGGATTTTCTTGTTCATAAAATGACTATTGAAGTTGTATTGTTGAAAGATGAGTTAAAGGGTTGAGTTATTTGCAGTATCTAAGTAGCTATTCAAAGAGCTGACCATAGACATAGTTGATGAAGCGGCCCAGGCAAATGAAAAAAGCCCTGAAAACGCAATAAAGACTGGAATCATGTGCCAGCCATCTGCTATCGCGGCTGGAAAATCCCCTAAGGTTGTATAGCTGCTAGCACTTAAATGCAGTGCAGTAAACCAGCTGGGTAAAATTCCCAGCATCCATATTGATAAGGCCCAGATACTAATAGATGCCAATTGGGCTAGCGCAAGCAATTGAGTACACACAACAAAGAAAAAGGTAGCTCTTATCTTAGTAGGGTTGGGTCTTTGCCCAACACTGTTTCTAAAGAACGAGATGATCGCAGTAAAAGCAAAGCCATCAATCGTTAGCACCAAACCAATCATGAAGATTCCGAATACAGTCTGAGGGACTGAATTATGGAGAGCAAGATCAATGGTTGAAATGGGCAACATATAGGTATTTTTGGCGGGCCCAGTTTAGGTAAGATTGAGGCCAAATAATTGATTTAATTATGAAAAGTATTGTAATTCATTACCCAACTCCCAGTAGGGATCCTAAACCAAAAAAAGGGGGCTCAGGGAGTCAACCCAATTACTCAGAAATCCTTGAAATACATCTCTGAGAGGGTAAAACTGCACACTTAGGCATTAAAAGCTCAAGGAGACTTTCCCATAAGTTGACCAGTCATACTGGCGATAGGCTTGGACTAGCTGTTTGCCAGCTCCCACTGCCACTACCCAATGCTTTGCCAGCCGAGGGGTACCCATGGCATCAATTGGCACAAACCAGCCCCGCCAGCAGCGTTACATACCGCGCAATTTTTCATCCCAAAAACGCAGCATCCTATCCAGGGATACATTAAGCAATTCAAAATATGATCTGCATCAAATCTCAGCTCAATAGTCCTGATTAAATAGTGAATTCATGCTTTACTAATATTCAATTTAAGAGGGGTGTATTTTATGAAAATCCCATTCAAGGCTATTGTTTTGAGCTCAATGGCAATCTTCCCTGTATTGCCCTGTCTAATGCCTAGCGCTTTCGCCATAGATCAAGCTGATATCGTCTTTATTAATGGTCAAATTGAAACACTCAATCTTCAGCAATCAAAAGTAAATGCTGTTGCAGTCAAGAATGAGAAGTTTATTGCTGTAGGATCCAATCAGAGAATCAAATCTTTTATAGGACCCGATACCAAGATCATCGATCTCCATCATCAATTAGTAGTGCCTGGTTTTGTTGATGCCCATACCCATCCGATGGAAACAATATGGCTAAAAGAAGTATGGGTAGACGCTCGCTATCCTGGAACGCCATCCGTAAAGCAAGCATTGCAAAATATAGCGGCACGAATTAAGACAACACCAAAAGACCAATGGGTATATGTAGCAGGCGTATCCGCCAGTGAAAACAAGTTTTCGGAAAAACGACTGCCCACCAAGGCCGAATTAGATGAAGTTGCCCCCAATAATCCCGTCATCATGGCGAATGGCGCACATATGGCAATTGCTAATAGCGCTGCCCTTGCAAAAATGGGGGTTAAAAAAGGAGTCACTAAACTTCCTCATGGTGCTGGAGTACTTGCGGATAAAGATGGTGAGCCTAATGGTGTCATTACAGATGGCATGGGAGATATTCCGGGCAGCCCTAACCCGCAAGAAATCGCCCGTTACTATGCAAGTGATATCGCCAAATTCTGGAACTCATATGGCTTTACCTCGGTGATGGCTATTACACCAGCTGCAGCAATTCCAGTAATGCAAAGCGTTTCTCTTAGCACCCCTACACCTAACATTCGATATACAGCATCAGTCTGGGCGGCTCCAAATGGAGAAGGCATGCCTAAAGACTTGAGCGTGTTTGAGATGCCTTCAAAAGCCAATCCCGACTATTACCGCTTTAGCGCAATCAAGGCCTGGGTTGATGGAGAAAATGATTGTCGGACTGGATATATGTATGAGCCCTATGTAGGCGTAATGGATACAGATCCTCCGGGAGGCAAAGGCACACTTGTCACCGATCAAGCCTTAGCAAATCAATTTTCTAAATTAGCCAATCAGAATAAAAAAGCTAGCATGCTTCATTGCTCTGGAGATGCTGCGGTCGATATAGGTTTAAATGCGTACGAGTCATTATCTAAGAATCAAGCTGGCAATACCATCAAGCGCATCGAGCACTTTGGCATGTTTCAACTAAGTCCTGAGCAATTAAAAAGAGGACAGGCACTGAAGAAATATGACTTTCATTTTTCCGTCCAACCAATCTGGTTACTAGAACTTGTAAATGCCGACTATGAAAATATGGGTGTAGCCCGCGCTAAAACGGGTTACCAATTCAAAACCCTTATTAATGCAGGTCTAGAGCCTGCCGCTAGCACTGATATGACTGGCATCTACCTTGGAAACATTGACCCATTCAAAGCAATGTATGCAACAGTTACTAGGCAGTCTGATATGGGAATATTCGAACCACAGGAAGCCATCTCTATTCGCGATGCATTAAGAATGTGGACCATTTGGCCGGCAAAGGCCATTGGCGAAGAAAAGGTTAAGGGGAGTATTGAAGTTGGCAAGTATGCCGATATGACGGTGCTCTCAGATAACCTCTTTAAGATCCCCAAGGAAAATTTGAAGGATGTCAGAGTCTCAAAAACAATTGTTGGTGGTCGCCTTGTCTATGATGCGCCGTAACCGAAAATAGGCAATCTAGACGGGTTAATCGATGAGATGCCCCGTCTTCACAAAGATCGTGCAACCCTCTTTGCTAAATGGCTGATGCAAGCTCATATGGGGGCTTCTAATCCATGAGCCAGCAGGATAGCGCCCATGCTCATCCTCAAATACACCTTCAACTACAAAGATTTCTTCGCCACCATAATGTTTATGTGGGTTGAAATACGTCTGGGGTGCCCATCGAACCAAGGTTGATCCACTGCCCTGCTGCATCAGTGGCATCACATTGAGGCCGGGCACCATGCCTTGATACCAAGGCGCGAGTTTTGTATTGATGATTTCTCGCTTTACTTGATCCGCGCCAAGATGGCGGAGCTTCACAAAAAGCGTGCAGCCAGCTTTACTGAACGGCGCATGAGAAGACCCAGGCGGATTCATGATGTATGTGCCAGCAGGATAGTCGCCAGTTTCATCACTAAACACCCCCTCGAGCACTAATATCTCCTCACCAAATTCATGGGTATGAGTCTGGAAGTGGGAATCAGGCTGATAACGAACGATAGAAGTAGCTTTTGCTACCTCATCGCCAACCCGCTCAAGCATTCGCCTCTCAACACCTGCTTCAGGGCTTGGCACCCACGGTAAGTCATGGTGATTAATTACGACTTTCTTACTGTAATCAGAATTGATATTCATATATTGCGTTTGAGATGTTTATTGGCCTATTTAACAGCCTGTGCTATTTCATGACTAACCTTAACGAAGGCTCGGGTTTGAGCCTCCACTAGGGCATTAATCCCGGACCCAGTCACCGACTCACGAACTAAGGAGCGGAGATCGGAAGAGCACACGTCTGAACTCCAGTCACGATCAGCGATCTCGTA
>ERZ650310.175-NODE-175-length-18996-cov-8.122169_pt1 | contig 18996 bp, 20 predicted proteins | sample MGYA00376246_ERZ650310 | MGnify/ENA primary metagenome ERZ650310 (study PRJEB26733, sample SAMN07839286) | wastewater metagenome | biome: small river; feature: stream; material: water | place: USA: North Carolina | collected 2016-03-01 ...
CCAGCAAGTTACCGCTGGAGTCGATACGGGCACGTTCTGTATTTGCAGTTCTAAACGTGATTAACTGCGTAGAAGTGTTTACGTTAATTGCGCCTTGCTCATTACCGTCAGAGCTTAAAACACGAAACGCTGCTATATCCCCGTTGGAACTTGTTTTAACTGCAATAGCGTTTTCAACAGAAGGATTTACCAACAATGACAAACGTGCAGAACCAATACGAGATGTATCGTTAAGAATCAAATTCCCACTAGCATCAAGCGTCATTGCTTGGGTGAAGCTGATTGCGTTACCTGCTGTGCCTGTTACGTTTCCAGAACTAAACCATCTGAAAGCGCCCTGAATACCTGCTTCAAGACGAGTAGCACCAAAACCAGTGCCAGCAAATTTCCAGCTAGTCCCATCGTGATAACAGTTGTGCGAAAAATTAGCTTCACCTCCAACATATGAAAGTGCAGGCGTGTACGCAACTCCTGTTGGCGCAACTTGATAAGCCCTATTGCCACTCCCCCAAGCACTAGGAGTAACTCCCAAGCCTAGGTTGCCTGAGCTATTAATGTTTAAGCGTTCAGCGGCAGCAGTTACATCGTAAATAGAGAATGAATTGTTATTGCTGCCATCAGAGCCGCCAACAATGTCGTATGTTCGACCACCTGCTCCAGTATTTTCAAAACGGATGCGAACATTCGCCTGATCGTTCCCTGATACTTGAAATTTCTTTGCAGGAGAAGCAGTACCAACACCCAAGTTAGTACCATCAAACACCAAAGCAGAACCAGTGGTCAGGACTTTAGAGCCGTTTAAGTACGCTACGCCGTTGGCTGTGCCGCCGGACAAAATCGGATTGCTGCTAAATGTCTTAACGCCTGCAATCGTTTGGTCTCCAGTGTCATAGACTAAAGAATCAGGATCAACAGAGGCAGCAGAAGCGGCTGCGGCAATCGCACTAAGGTTTGCTGCATCAGCTGAAGCATCAGCCAAATTCGCGCTTGTAGCAGCCTCTCCAGCCTTCGTTGTGGCAATGCCAGCCTGAGTTGTTGCTGTGTTGGCTCCAGTAGTTGCAATACCAGCCTGCGTAGTAGCCGTAGCAGCATCTGCATCAGCAGCTGTGGCATCAGCATCAACAGCAGTAGCAACAGCGTTTGCAGCCGTACCCCAGTCATCCAAAGCCGCAACGAACTCGAACGCCTTCGTGTTAAATACTTCTGGCGAATCGCCTAGAGCTGGTGCTGGTGGGAGTGATGGGATTGTCATGTAAGACCCTCAAGTTCAAGTGTGCAGTCGGAATACGTTGGGTACGAGATCGAAACTTGGAAGTCCTTGTAGATCCCGAAAATGATCGTTGATTCGTAGTCGCCATGGCCAATCCAAAGGCATGGAGTTGCGCGGACGCTGGCCAGATAAGAGACTGTCGAATCCACATCTTTCTTTTCCAGTAGCATACCAAAACTGGCACGCTTTGAAAAGGCTCTGCGAATCAAAACAGTGTCGCCAAACTCGTTTGTCTCTTTGCGCGAGTAGTCCTGAATTCCAACATTTGCGCCTAGATTTACGCCAAGTCCAATGCTTCGGATCTGGCCAAACAGGATGACGCCTACAGACATCTCTCCGCCACCAACCAAGTCAATCAGAATATCGGCCTCTGGGTACGATGGTAAGTCCGCCTGCACAGACAATTCAGCCACTGTACGAACGCTAAAAAACCATTCCCACCAGCCAGTAATGTCAGGGTGAGACAAAAGAGAAGTGGTCTTGTCATAAACAGTGCCGTATGTCGGATCAATCATGCGAACACGAACGGAATCAACTCCATTCATATTCAAAACTGACACGTTATTTACAACATACCCGGGTGTGATGCGGTAGCTGATATTGTCGGCTTGAGTTGTCTGCGTGCTGTTTGATGTGTCGAACACCTTCCAGCGATTCGTCGGGCCAACCTCGACCCAGTACGTCAGCTCAGTCACTGGGTCTTTATTGGTGTTGCTGCCCTGCAAAGACTCATAGACCTTGTGCGTACTGGTCAGAATGACGCGAGCTCCAGCGGCATAGGTCGTACCGCTAGACCACGCAGCATAGTCATTCTCTGGCACATCAGACGACACCAGCATTGCCGTTGTCATCGCCAGAGGCTTGACGACCTTCAGTGCATACGTTGCTGCTGTCATACCACCGCCCTTGTTTCTGGAATGCCGTCAATATCCCATCGCTCGACGACCTTTGTAAATCGAGATTGTAATTGGACAATCGCTCTGGCTTGCGCCTGATTGTCTACTCGCAGAGCCGAAATCTCCTCAATCAGCAGCGCGGTAGAGGATGCGCCAGACATTAGTCCGGCTGTCGATGATGTTGGAGTTAGCTCCAAGCTATCCACAGAATTTGAGTTTGATGAAACCAGCGATCCAGCGCCAACCACAGCAAGCGTCTCAGTCAGACTGCCAACCAAGAAGCCCTTCATGCGAGCCACATCGTTTGCGGTTGTTGCAGTTAACTCAAATGCCTGATCCAGAGCCGAACTGATAGCTGGCAACCTTGACAATGCGCTCAAGTCTCCAGCACGAGCCTGAGCCGTTGTTGTTGCAAACTGAGCCTGCAAGAATGCTGCATTGTTAGACTGCGCACCGCCACCGAGCGATTCTTTCAGTCGCTGGATCTCGCTTACAGCGCCCTGACTTGCCTGCTTCAATTCCTCTTGAGCCGCCTTTTCGTCTTGCAAAGCCCAAATTCTTTCCTGCAAAGCACGATTGGATTGAGCAAGAGATGCGAGCTCAATTTCACGAATCGCTGCGGTATTGCCCATCTCTTGCAGCAATTGATTCTCGAGACCCTTGCGCTCTTGAGCGATTCTGTTTTGCTCTTCAGTGACTGTTTTCTCATCCTGAAGTGCAAAGATTCTCTCTTGTAAAGCGCGGTTGGACTGATCTAACGAGGCGAGCTCCAGCTTGCGGATCTCTGCGACATTACCAGTCTCTTGAAGAATCTGCATCTCAAGACCTTGGCGCTCTTGAGCTACGCGATTGCGCTCGTCAGTCAATGTCTGTTCCGCTTGCGCAGCAGCCTGTGCAGCAGTTTTTGAATCTTCTAGCGCCTTAATCTGATCGTACAAAGCACGATTCGTGCCGTTGAGAGAAGCACGCTCCAATTCGCGCAAAGCTGCCGTATTACCTTGCAGCTGAAGCAGCTGCTTATCAAGTCCGGCTCGCTCATTGATTACAGCATCCTCAGCTTGCTTGCGAGCAGCTGCTGCTTGATCTGCTGCCTGCTGAGCTGCATTCGCATCTTGCAATGCTGTGATCTTGTCGTACAGAGCGCGGTTTGTCTCATCCAGCGCAGAACGCTCACGATCACGCAGCGCAACTGTATTCCCCTGCAAGCCAAGCAGAGTAGTCTCAAGGCCATAGCGTTGGCTATCAATTGCATCCTGAGCTTGCTTGATTGAATCTAGGTACGCAGCAAACTGAGGAACCAAAGCGAGCAATCCATCACGCTGGCGTTTTCCAGCCTCTGTGGTTGCATCCTGAGCATCAACAAGCCTTTTATACTCTTGAATGCTTGATGGCAAATTCGTTGGCAAGATCGCCGAAAACGACTGTGAAAGACCATCCATTACGGCTCTCTGCTGAGCAGCAGGATCTAGCAAGTATTGGTTGTAATTGCTTTGAAGAGATGCAGCAGATTTTGTGATTGCATCAAATGCAGGAGCTAAGGCGATCAATGCAGCAAATGTTTTCTGGCCAGATTCGGCGGTCAAGTCTTGCGCATTTACCAGCTTCTTGTACTGATCTACAGTTTTTGGAACTGATAGGCCAATAGACCCAAAGCCCTCTTGCAATGCCTTAGCAACCTGAGCGTTTTTCTCCAAGTCGGAGAAAAATGCTTCGTAATACGCAGATGTTTGATTTCTGAAGTTTTCAACACCACCAAACACGTCGATAAGACTGCTTGCAGCAACCGAAGAGCGCACAGACAGAGAGAGTAAATCGTCATTAAATAACTTCAAAACACCATTTACGGTGGAAATACTTTCGCTCAAGCGCATCAAAGTCTGAGTCGCCGTCTCGCCAGATCTCTGAACTAAAATTTCGCTTCCATCTAAGAAGACGGTTTTAGTCCTGTCAACAATAGTCTTGGCCAAGTCCTCGGCAAAAGATCCTAGTGCATCTTGAATTGCCTTTGTCTTGCCAGCATCGTCAAGGCCCATCAGGCTTATGTTTATCGCCTTTGAGAAGCTGTCAACAACAGATGCGCTGAGTCCAATAGATTCTGCATAGTTACGAGTTGACTCCGCAATGTTTTTTACAGTCGAGTCAAGAAACGTGTCGAATTCAGATGTGACTGCACTAAAGTTTGTTCCAGATCTGCCAGATCTGAACCAACCACCCCTTTGCGACCAGTTCTGGAAGTTCTGTACATCGGCACCGCCAGTTGTTGATAGTGTTCCGGAGATTCCAGATGCTGTTGTGTTTACAGAACCCATGCCAAATGCACGGTTTACGATGCCACCAACAACGCCTGCCAATGGGCCGATGAAGTACGAGCCAACCAATGTTGCGGCATCAACAATCTTTCCATTGCCAACCTTGTAGTCGCCGCTCAAAGCCTTTTGCACAGCATACGCAGCGATTGCGTTGCCAGCTACGGTGATCGCAGTTTGAGCCGCCAGTCCTGTAGTTGTCAAAGAATACGATGCGGCTGTGCTGGATGTTGCAGCCTCAGCAGTTGCCAATCCAAGTTGCTGGCCAGCAGCAGATCCTGCAACGGTTCCAAATCCTTGAGCAATAGCCGTGGCAACACCATCAGTTAAGACTGTTTTGATTCCGCTGAGCATCTGGTAAGTAGACAATGCGCTTGAGAATCCGGAAGCACCTCCTGCTGCGCCTCCAGATGCACCGCCAGCAGCTTGCGCACCAGCGGAGAATAACGACATAACTCCACCACCAATCGGAGCCACAATGGCCTGAATGGTCGGACGCAGGATCATCGTCTTGAACATATTTTCAAGAGTCGTCTTGAAGTTTGTTCCAAAATCTTTTCCGCTTTCAAAACCGCGCATCAATGCGTCAGTAAGCGATTGGCTGATCTGTTCGGATGTTTTTGCAAAATCATCTTGAATTACTTTATTGACGGCAGCAGATTTCTCAATCGCTTTGGCCTCGTCAATGATTGCAATGTCCGCCTTCTTTTCTTCTGGTTTTTTACTGGATGCTTCGATTTCTCGAAGCTGCTTCGCATACTTCAAATCAATTGCTCGTGCAGCAACGATCTTCTGACGCTCCAGTGCAGTCAAGCCAGTCAAGCGCAATTCGTCTTCATAGACCTTTGCAATATCTTTTGCATTGGCAAGAGACTCTTTTGCGTTTGCGGTAATTGTTTCGTTCTGAATTTGCTTCTGAACTTCTCCGAGATTCTTGTACTCAACAGCAAGATTCTCAAGCAGCTTCTTCTCTCCAGCGCTCTTTGCGTTGCGCATTTGCTCTGAAACACGCTCATACTCGCGTTCGCCTTCAGTCAACTTGGCTGCAAATTTCTCACGCTCTTTCAAACGATTGAGCATTTCAGTCTCAGTCTTGATTCGAGCCTGAACGGCAGAAATCTGACTGTTGATTGAGTCTGCATATTCCTTGCCAGCGCCACGGTTGATGCCAGCAATGATTGTGTTGTAGTCTCGCAGGACTGCGTTGTATTCTTCAGATCCCTTTGTGAGTCCTGCCAGAGCTTTTTCTTTTGTTGCGTCAGCTTGTGCGCGTTCGATCTCTCGCTTCTTCTCGTCAGAGTAAAAAGACTTGGCTTTTTCGCCGAGATCAAATGCGGCAGCCTCAGCCTTAATTCCATCCTTCTTTGCATCTGCACGTTGAATTTCTAAATCAACAGATTGCTGCAAAAGTCTGATTTGCTCTTTGTAAATGGCTATCTGAGGAGAATCGCCAGCGATGACTTGGCCGCGAGCTGCCGCCTTGAGTTGCAACTCCTGAGCATTAGCCAACTTCTGCTTCATTTGCTCAAGCTGCTGGCCGGGTGTTGTTTCACGGCCAACCTCATTGATTGCGTCAAGTGTCTGATTTACAGCTCCTTTGATGCCAAGCCAAGCTCTTTCGACGTAACCAAGATTCTTCAGCAGCTTTGGAGTCATGCCTTCCAGAGAGGCTGCGTATGCTTCCTGAGCAACTTTGGCAGCTTCAGTTGACTTTCCTTGCTCCTCCAGAGCCTTAATCTGAGCGTACACAGATCGAGTTAGGTAGTTTGTTGACTCAGTAAGTTTCAGTGAAGCCTGCAATGGCGATTTGCCAAGTGCTTCAAAATTCTTTGCAATGTCTGCAACAGCACCGCCACCAACTTTTTCAAAGTCAATCGCTGCTTTTGCAAAACGCTGAAAATTCTCCGCTCCAATCTTTCCGGACTGTGCAAACAAATTCAAAACTTCTGCGGCCTGAGCTTGAGTCGTAGATCCCTTGTCAAGACTGGCTGCAATCGTTGATAGCTGGCCAGCGGTGACTCCGGCAGCATTACCAGTCAAGATCAAAGACTTCTGGAAGGCCTCTGCCTCAGCAGAGCCTTTGAAATAGCCGTAACCAAGCACGCCAACAGCAGCCGCAGCCAACGTGAACGGATTCACCAAACCAGCAATGTAGCCGCCCAGAGCACGAGCGGCAGCTCCTGCGGTGCCAAAAATATCCTTCAGCTGGCCACCTTGTTGCAACAACACAGTCAATGGAGCTTGACCGCCTTGCAATGAAACCACGATGTCGGTGAACTGAGCCGGAACCTGACGCAATGCTGCGGCCGTAGCCTTGGCCGTCATTCCAAATTCGTTGAGCTGCTTGTTTCCTTTTCCGAGAGATCCATTGACCGATTCGTTTGCCTTTTCGATCTCACGCAGCTTGGCTAGATACGGCTCGAGTTTCGTAATGTCCGCACCGCGCTGTTCAGCTATTTTTTGCTGGTAAGCTGCCGTACCCTTGCCGCCAGCCTCGAGCTCAGCCGTGGATCTCTGTACGGCCGCAATGATGCTGTTTGTGGCTCGTTCTTGACGCTTGGCAACCTTCTCAGCCTCTTCAGCGAGCTTCTTTTGCTCCTGAATGACTTTCTTGATGCCAACGCCAGTTTGATCGGCAGCCTCCTGAGTCTTGTTAAATGACTCAGTGGCCTTTTTGCTTTGCTGATCAAGCGCCTGCGATAACTCGTTGATTGAGTCTTTGGCTACTTTCGTTCCGTCCTTAACACCAGAGGCATCAACGCCCATCTCAATGTTAATTTTTGGATTGTTTGATTGACCTTTAGTAGCCATGCAGCACCTAGTTGTTTGCTTGGCGCATTGACTCCAATGCCGCCGATTCCATTACACGAACGTCATCGAATGTCACTTTCCAGCAATCCGATGGCAAGCCTAGATTATCAATCATGCGGAATAGGACGTTGTAGTCCAATCCTGTAGGCCCACCCATCCCGATTCGCCATTGTGTAGCGACAGAGATGAACAGGTCTACAGTTTGCCAGTTTTCGGGCCAAACTTCAACTGTTTGAGACGCCATAAGACCAGAAAGATCAAACCCGTTTCTGGGTTTGTCTTTCGGTTCTGGCGTATACAGCGCCGAAGCGACCCGTCTTAGTTTCCCAGACGGCCTTCAGTGATTGCAGAGCGGTAGCTATTCATGATTGCAACGGCAGCAGCAGGAAGCTCGTCACACAACTGAGCAACGGCTCGGCGGCTGAATTCGATGTCCAAGTTCCAACCGTCAGCAACTTTCATGATGTAGTCAGCATTGGTCTCTTTTGTTTTCTCCAGTGCACTAGCCAGTGAGAAAGTTTGCTCTTCATCGCCAACGCCAGTCTGAGCAACGCCAGCATCTTCCATGAGTGCGTCAATCATCTTGCCAAATTCAGTGCGGGTGCGATAAACAAAGCTCATCTCGATAGAGCCTTCGCCGCCTTCCAACATTGGAATGCTAACGATTGCTTTGAAATTCTTAGGGCGTGAGCCAAGTACGATTTTTGCCATTTGGATGTTTCCTTTGGATGTTGAAAATGCCAGCAGAAGAGCTGTAAAGCAGATCATTTGGTTCACCCATTGTATTGCAAAAACTTTTCAGTTGTGATGTTCACAAAACAAAAACCCCGCATGATTTCTCATGCAGGGCTTCTGGAAACCTACGTCAGTATTTAGCTGGCGTAAGAGATTGAACGACCCAACAAGGTCAAAGCAGCAGTAACGCTGTTTGCTTGGTTGACGTTCAAAGAAGGAGCTTCAGACACGCTCATGTAGCCGTAGCCGTAAGTCACAGCGCCACCAGACAAGACCATCTTAAATGCGACTTTAGACAGGGTGCGGCTAATGTCGAGCATGGTTTGGAAGTTGGCGTTCGCTGGATCGTGACCCAAAGTCAGCGTAATGCTGGTGGCGTTGAAGCCAGTTGGGATGTTGATCGCGTTGCGACGAGCGATAGGGTTGATGGTCGTGAATCGAGCGTCACCGCCAGAAGTGGCAATGGTCAATACTTGAGGAATCTCAGTCCAGCTAGACACCTTTTGTGAGCTACCAACACCACCGCCAGCAGTGTAGAAGTCGGTGTCAGTTGAGTTCAAGCCAGTGACGCCAAAGGTGTCAGCAGTCAATGAATCGACTTTATATACGGTGTCCGTACCGTCTTCCCAGCCAGATGTCAACACGATCTCATCGCCATCGGAATAACCGTGCGATGTTGCGGTTGCAACAGCGGGTGAAGCGTTGGACAACGCTGTGATTGTTTTTGCAGATGCAAAGTCCTGTGAAAAATAGAACTTGCTGCCTTCGGGGAAGAAATAGGCCATGATTCAAAACTCCTGTGAAATGTCCGGCCGGACGAAGCACTCTCGTGCGCCATTGAGCGAAAATCACTCTACTTGGATTTTAGAGCCATTTTCGACTCGTCCGCAAGCCTTTTATCGCAGGTCACGTATAACGAAGTCCTGAATCGCACCGCGCAAACCAGTTTCTTGATCTGCAACAGAAACCAATTCAGCATATGCCTGAGCTGCAAACAGAGTCGATGTTCGAAGCGCAGAGTCTGCGGCCAAGATCAATTGCGATGCGCCAAGCCTTGTTTCGGCCCAGACGTTCACCTGAATCACTGCCTCACGCATATTCGGCACGCTCTTTCCAAGCGGCTTGATTGATGATCCGCCAATCTGATTCCAAGTGATGAATGGGCGCGGAGTGTCTTCTGGAGCAAAGTCTGGGTAGACATGATCGCAGACTGTTTTCAGCACTGTGTAGAGGTTCGATTCGAGGCTCATAGCTCACTTACCTTTTCAGAAATTACCCTAGAAACAGCGGCTATTGCCTCGTCTCTTTTATTGATGAGTGCCGGACGAAGGAATGGCTTCCTACCGGGTGCAAACGGATTTAAACCATACTCCACAAACAGGCCATACGGTGCTTTTGTAAAGTTCCAGCTGACATGGTATGTCGCCTTCTCATCGGTTGAATTATCCTTCGAGTAGACCTGATAGATTGCCTTCTGCAAGTTGCCGGGCTCAAAAAGATAGCGACCAGCTTTACTTTCAGATCCTTTTTTCCATGAGGTTCCATAGAAGAAGTGAGGCTTGTCGCTGCGTCCGGCTAGTCTTTTCGCCTCTTCGTAGATGATGCTTGCGCCAGCTTGCGCGGCTGGCCTTACAGCCTCGTTTGCCTTATCTTCAAGGCGAGACATCAGATCGTCAAACTGCGATGTATCAACCTTAATGTTGACACTTCTCGCACCTCTAGCCACCGTAAACCTCGCAGGCCAGATCCATGTAGTCCTTGCTCGCCTCATCGCGCAACACGGCCTTGATCTGGTAAACCACAGAGCCGTGCGCAACGCGCATCGCGGCCGTGATGCCAGCCTTGTAGCGCACACGAATACTGGCGCGAACCGTAGATGTCACCTCGCCAGCTTTGATCTCTTCCAAGCCGCTGCGATGGCGAATATCAGCCCAGACTGTCGCGTATGTTGTCCACGTATTGACTGGCTGGCCAATCTCATCCTGCACAGTCGATTGCTGCTGGATGATCACTCGATTCTTAAGTTGGCCTGCTCTCATGTCACATCCCCATGTTGATGCGGTATGGATCAAGCAACCACTTGACGCCAAGCGGAAGTTCAACCACGTTGCCGCCAGCCTGCTGCGTGACTGACTCACGGTTTTCGTACAGCGTGCCAACCTGAAGCAGCACAGCGGCCTTGACTGCATCCGTCATCACCAAGCCATCCAGATCGCTGCCAATGCTCGATGCGTACAGATTGCGATTCAGGTAGTTTGATGCGGCCTGCTCGCAGCCGTCCAGATACAACTGAATCAGAGTGTCTTCGTCTGAGTGATCGACGCGAAGATGAAGTTTGGCCGCAGCCAGTGTGATGATGCTCATGGTCTTTCTTCCCAACGTGCACGAAAAATTCCAGTGGCAGTAGCGCCATCGGTGTTTTGCAATGTGATGTAGTAAGTTCCAGCTGGGAAGCCCTGCGGAAGTGCTTCTGTTGCAGATGATGCTACAGCCTTGTTTGCATTTGCTCCGCTATACAGCGTCAAAAGGTCATAAACAGTACCACCAGTGTGCGTGCCACCAGTGCGCATTGTTACTTGCCCTGTATAGCCAGACGCAGAACTCATGCTATTCGTTGGAATTGATGGCAATGCAGTGGAGAAAGTTCCGCCCTCAGTTCCGCCTGCACGCAACTCAACCCTCAATTCTGCAAGATCAAGCTCAGCAGAAAACATCTGAACAATCGTGTCAATTGGAGCTACCACCTTGATCACGCGAGTCTGTCCAGATGGAATGCTGAATTCGTAAAATGTGCGGAACTCTCGACCAGCAAAGAATCCAGTCTGGCCAACGTCTACGCGCACACGAGCGTAAGGCCCGTCATCGTCAGTCATCAATACCTTCGGAGGGTATGCCTCTACGCGCTCGGCATAAGTCTCATCCCCTCGATCAACAAGGAGTTTCTTAACCGACTGCCAGAACGGGAAACGAATATTACTCATACCCCAAGTTTACCCCTCAGAGCGCAGGAATCCAACTCTTTTTGACATCCCACGGGCGAGGCTGGCCATGAAAGCACACCACAGATGCACCATCTGGCAGAGCTTTCTGCGCATGAACCTTGTAGCTAAACACACGATTTGGCAACTCGGCCTGCCACCTGCGGCATGGCAAAACGTCACGCAGGTAGCCCTGATCTCCCCAATGCTCGCGTGTCGTGCAGCGTTTCATGTGCGCTTCTGGATTCTCGATCCAGTCGTCCCATACGCGCTGTTTGTCACGGTGCTTGATGAGCATCAGGCCAGACGCAGGCATACGCTGGTGGTAGAAATCGCTCAGCATGGTGGTGTGCTGAAGAGACTCAAGCTGCTCAATGTTGCCGAGCACCACCGTGTCCAAATCAAAAAACAGCAAGTCACGCTCGATGTCAGGACGAAACAGCTCCATCTTTGACCACCAGCCGGGCCAGTCGTGCTTCAGAGGTATCGTCGGAACGCCGTCAACCGAAACGTCAGACAGGCAAACCAAGTTCGGAACCTGCTTCGCAAGCCACTGGACGTGCTTCGGGCCGTACTCCTTGCCAGATCTCAAGACGCAAACTCTCAAAGCACATCCTCCAATGGGACTCGCTTAAAGCAAGTCAGTGCAGTCTCTCGACTGGCGTTCAATATTACAGCTTCAGGATGGTCGTTTTTAAGCTGCTCGAACAACTTCGGCCACCTGTCTATCTGTTTTGCGTTTGCAAGCCCTCTGGGGTGGTTTCCGTGCCAATGCGCCTGACCTCCGGTGTGCTGGCAATCGAATCCGAGCATGATCACACGCGCGGCATCGCCAAACAGCGCCAAAGAGATGCAGCCAGCACCAGAATTCCCATAAGCCTTGAACTTCGCAGGGTTCAGATACGTTGTCATGTACTTCGTTGGCAGATTGTTCGTGCAGAACCTCTGGCCAACGAAGTCACGGTTTACCTCATCGAGATGCAACGACCACCAAGGCTCATCAAGAGCAAACAGAGCATCTGCCCAAGGCGCAGCTCTGAATGTGGTGTTTGCGACGATTACTGCTTTTTCGCCTTGCGTCCAGTCTTGCTGACTTTCTTCTCTGGCTCTCCAGACTCTGACTCGCTCGATGTCTCGTCTTGTGAGGCTTGGCCCACTGGCAAGGACGACGACTGTTCGACCTCGCCATCTTCCGCTAAAGGGCGATCCATCGCCTCCTTGGTTTCCATGCGAACGGCATCACCGCGCTCAATGAGAAACAGACCCAACTGATCTGCAACCTCAACTGGAACTCCAGCTGGAAGACGGCCGTGGCCAATTGCCATCACTGGCTTCTTAGATACAACTACGATTTTCATAATCTACTCCATCACAAATGTGAATTCATTCTATCAATAAAAAAGCCCACCGAAGTGGGCTTTCTCAGGGTTTCACAGATTAGGCTGTGAAGTTACCGTACAAGATACCAGCAGGACGCTCGGTGCCGAGGCCCAGACGCTCTTCAGCGCGGATGGTGATCAAGTTGTTTGTGAAGTCGGCGTTCACATAGCCCATTTCGATCACAGCGCCGCTGCGGTTATACAACACGGCAGAAGTGCGCAATGCGCCGATCAAGAACTTACCAGCAGCCATGTGGTTCGACAGAATCACGTTGACGCCGAATGGGTTCATGCCAGCAGACATGCCGGGCATACCGTACAGGTATTCGCCAGCGCCGCCAGTGTAAGTTTCGCGAGTGCGCTCCATTGCACCCCAGTCAGCTGGGTTCACGATAACTGTGTCTGGTGCATTGCCAGTTGCCCACAAAGCGTACTTGGCGCGGTTGATGGCGTCAACCAACAAGTCATCGCTAGTTGCTGTGTAGGCGGTGAAGTTGCCGCTATCGGTCAAACCAGACAGGTTAGGGCTAGTGCCGTTGCCGTTCAACAATTGAGCGTCGATGCGTTGGGCCAAGCCGTCACGCAAACGAGTTTCGATGTATGCCACGACAGCAGGAGCGTCAGCCAGCAATTGATTGCTGATCTTGATCCAATGAGCGACAGTCGTGATTGGCACGTTGTATTGCTCAAAAGTCACGTCAGATTCGTTCTTAGCAGCGCCTTGAGACACTTCGGCAGCAGAGTTAGTCCAGCTGGCTTCACGCAATGCGTTGACCATGTTGGTAGACACAGCAATGCTGGTCAATGCGCCACGGATGCTCAAAGGAGCAAAGTTGCCGGGGATGATGCCGGGCTTTTGATCTGGGAACACGGTTGTCGAACCAGAGGTGACAGTGTTCTTGACTTCAAAGCGAGCGCGTTGAGTGTTACCAGTCACGAGCTGTTTGAATTGCTCAGACTTGATGAACTCTTCAGCGGCAGACAGAGGCTTGGCTTCCACTTGTGCAGCGGCAGTTTGCTTCTGAGCCAGCTCAACCATTTGAGCAGACAGAGATTTGAATTGCTCAGACAGTTCGCGAACTTCACCTTTAACTTCGGTGTCCACGTTGCCCTTGTCTTTCAATTGGCCTTCGAACTTGTCGATGGCGGCTTGCAGTTTGACTTCTTGCTTGGCCAAGCCAGCTTCGATGATGTCTTTGAGTTCCATGATGATTTCCTTCAGGAGTTAGATTGCTTTAATCTGGAATAGCTTGGCAATTTCTTGCTTCGCCTTTTCTTCTGCCAAAAGCTCACCTTTTAGCAAGGACTTGATACGCGATACCAGCATACACGCATCATTCCGACTAAAGCCGCCTGACTCCCTCAGCGCAGCTTCAACTTCACGAATGCTTGAGGCGGTTTCGATTGCAGACTTCACGCTGTTGATCACAGCATTTGAATCGGCAGGCTCTTCGACCACGCTAATCTCAAACAGTTCAATTTCTTTCAAGAGACGACGACCTTCGCCAATCATCTCGCTCTTCACTGGCATGTAGCCGATGGACATGCCATCAATTGCGCCATGCTTCATGGATGCGTAAACGTCACCAGCAACAGAGTGGCCGGGAGTCAGTTGACCCTCGACAAACAAACCCTTGCTGTCAACAAACATATTCTTCCACTTGCCGATGATCGGGCCATAGTGGTTCCAACGCAGACGAATCGGACGATCACGGTTGATCAAAGTCTTATCGTATGCGTTTGGGTCAATCGTGTCGCCATAGGCATCAACACCGCCAAAGACGGATGCGTAGCCTGAAAATGACATGTCATCACCAACAAACTTCAGTTGAAGCGAATCAACGCCTAATTGTTTGAGTTCCATAAAAGTTTCCTTCTTCACGGAATTGTACGACCTCAGTGTAACAACAGCAATACATCGCTGCGCTTTCTTTTGGCTCGACGAATTACCTCATCAGCAAGCAATGGCCAAGGTTGCCATTCAAGATCTGTTCTTTGTCTTCCACCTTGCGATGGTACAGCTGGTTTCGGACTCGTGCCATCAGCCGCAAGCACGTCAGATCCAGACTCGGTTGCAGACAAAGATCCTTCGACAAACAGCTGGCCAGTGGAGTCAAAGTCATCAGCACCAGATTCGGTTGCGGCCATCAAGCCTTCAAGATATGCCACTCCGTAGCCAGCAAACTCATCCTGACCAGACTCGGTTGCACTCAGTTCGCCGGAGAGGAACGCGATGCCATTAGCTGAAAGCGAATCCGAGCCATCCTCTGTGACGATGAGCGATCCTTGCGCCGTAATATCGCCAGCCGAAGAAAACGTGTCGTCGCCTTCGGTGGCACTAAAAGACCCAGATGCGGGTAGCGCGAAGTAAATCGGAGAGTCGAAGACATCAGCGCCTTCGGCCTTTTGATGGAAAAAATAGTACCAATTGGCCTGAACTATGCCACCAAGGGAGGAGCCATCGCCCTCCAGTGCCGACATCGTTCCTGTGGTCATGGCGCGTGCGTGATCGAGGCGCTATTGATGGTGATTGTCTGGCCAGCAGTGATGGTCACGCTGTCGAGATTGATGTCAGCGCCTGAAGTTCCGACTGTCAAGCCGGTGATGATGTCCGTACCGTCAGCAGCTGCTGTGCGGATGCGTGCGGCCGCTGCCGTACCACTGTTGTCAGCTGTCGTGTCAGATTTCGGGAAGCCAGCAAACGTCATAACGCCACCAGAAACCGTTGCCGCAGGGCTGTCAAGCGGGATCACAGCCAATACGGAGGCCATAGACGCAGTGCCAATCTCCAGCACTGCCGTTGCACCCATAGCCGTCACTACGGCGCTCAGGCGAGCGTTCTTCACTGCGGTTGTGTATGTCACGGCCATGTTTATTTCTCGTAGGTGATGATGGTCTTGCTGATTTCGTCGTTGGCATCACGCTCAACGGTCTGCACAGCACGCTTTGGATGATTGTCAACCACGGTCACATCGGACGGCTTGACTTCGTTGTAGACGTTGACTGTCGGATTGACCTGCTTCAACTCAGGCATGACAGCCTCGACAACAACATTGTTCTCAGGCACGTTGATCACGTTCTTGATGTCGGGAGTGTTCACGTTTGTGATATTTTCCTGCTTGGGAAGCGTCACGTAATTGTTGATCACAGGCGGCTGCGCTGGCGTACTCTTGGTGCTCACGCTGACCAGTGACTTCAGAGATTTCACCTCGTCCATCAAGCCCTTCATGTCATCAGATCGCTGCTGCTCATCGAGCCTACTCTGGATGTCTACCATCGGATCGGCAACAACATCAGCCGTCTGGCCAAGGCCGTCAACAGGAGCCATAGCACCCTGAATCAACAGCTGGTCGCCACCTTCCTTCTCAGGCAAGTGCTCCATTGCACGAGCTTCGTTCGGCGTCATCAAACCATTCGTAATGGCGATGCGATACGACTCATAGCGCGATTTCACGTCAGCGCGGAGCAGTGCGTCAAAGTCAAATGCGACATCCATGCGGTCACGCTCTGCGGCCGTCATCAAGTTCACCAAGATGCTGGATTCGATCTTCTCAAGCAATGGGCGAAGCGACAGTTTGTAGAAGCCTTGCATCACCTGCTCGATGCCAGAACCCCAAACGCTTGTGCCAGCAGAGTCGTTCACCATCACGGACGGCACTCCGTACCAGCGACAGATCTCTGCGATCTGGAATTTACGGCTTTCCAGCAACTCAATGTCTTGTGGTGACAGCGACACGGCATCAAACTTCATGCCACCTTCGAGAACCATCAAGCGGTCATCGGTGCTGGTGGTCAATGTGTTGAAGTTCGCACGCACTTTCTCGCGCTGCTCTGGCGTCAACATGCGGTCAATGCTCAAAACACCAGATGGCTTCGCGCCGTTGCGGTAAATCTTGGTCACAGCGCCCTCTGCGGCCTGAGCAATGCCCAAAGAGTTGCGCTGGTAGGCCAAAGGAGACATGCCAATCGTGCCGTTGCCCATCAGCTTCAAGTGCCAGATGTTTTCAGCAGCGAACACGGCCATGCCCTGATCGTTTTGGTAGTTGTAGACCATCGAGCCATCGTCGAGCATCATTGGCTCGACCTGCGCCGACATGATCGGAAGCAAACTGACGATTCGGCCAGCAACGCGCTCAATTACGCAGTACGCGTTGCCGTTCACCACCAAATTGAGCATTACAGTCTCAAAAAACTCAATTTTGGTCTGGTATCGGTTCACTTTTCCACCGAAAAGCGTGGTCAAAGCGTGCGTTTCATGCACAACTCGGCCGTCTGGAGTCTTCTTGTAGATCGTCAGCGGCAATGATGCAACCGTCTCTGACAGTAATTTCACACAAGCCCAAACAGCAGAAAGCTGCATCGCGCTGTCATACGTGACAGTTGAAGCAGCATCTTCTGAGTAGCTGGACGGCGTTGAGTATTGGATGCCTTTGGAACGGCGCAAACCGCCCATCACCCAATTTGAGAAGCTGGAAAATAGACTCATTTGAACGTCACCGGATTAGACAGAAAGCCATCGAAATCCCCTTCCGTGCTTGTCTGGGGGGTTACACCTACGGCCATCGCCAATGCAACCGCGCCGTCAATGCGGCCAGTCGCTTTTTGCTTATTCAGCTTGCGGTTTCCGGCTGCATCTTGTTCAATCTTAGCATTTGCCATGCACATAGTCAAAACTGGATGTGCAGAATGCGCCATTTTTTCATTCAGCAAGATCGTCTCCAAAGAGTCAATCGCGGGAGCCATATCTTTGAAACCTTGGCCAAACGGACTCAATGGCAACTCCACTCCGAGCTTGTCGAACTCATTCTTCAACAGGTCAAAGCGCCAGCGGTCATAGGCCACCGATACGACATTCATGCCGTCCAGTGCTTCGACAATCTCAAGCGCGACAGCGGAATACTCGACTGACGCGCCCGGCAATGCGCGGATGAAGCCTTGACTAGCCCAAATGTCATACGGTGCGCGGTCACGCTTTGCGCGGTCACGCAAACCTTTGTCCGGCGTCCAGAAGATCGGCTTGACGTGCCACTTTTCCTCGAATGCAATGGCCACCATCGCGGTCAAGTCATTTTTGGCCGACAAGTCGAGGCCAACGTACACGGGCTGGCGGTAAAACACGGAATCGTCTGAGTCCATGCTGTTTAGCAGCCACACACCCTTGGAGATGAACGGAGCGGCCATTTCGACGCGCTGATTCAGCACCAAATTGCGGAAAGTTGGCTCAAAACTAGGCATCCTTGCGGCGCGATCTGCCTGCTCTTCAACGTCTTTCAAGCTGCGGAAGATGCCCAAGGCTGGGTTTGCTGCGTACCAGCCAGTTCTGTCGAGTAGATCGCAGTCCTTCGGAGCCTCGTAAACGTGCGAAACGATGCGCGGATCTTTGCTTTCCTTAGCGTCATCTAGCCAGATGGAGAACAAATCGTTGTCATTCGGAGCCTGCGTGCTGATCGCAAACAGCATCGCATTCTCATACGCACCCTGCGCGGTCACGATGGCGTCAACGAAATCTGACTGCGGCCCACGGATCTGGCCAACCTCATCCAAAATCGCGATTACAGGCGACTTACCGTGCGCCGTACGGCCGTCAGCTGAGGCGGCTTGGTATTCGACGTTTCTGGCCAGCCCGATGATGCGCTTGCTCGATGGCACGATGCGAGTCACGCGAGTCAGATCAGGCGATAGCTGGATCATCTTCGATGCGTAGTTATAGACCTCGGCCGCCTGATCGCGACTCATCGCGCCAGAGATGATGCGTGAGTTTTGAACCGCCTCTGGGCCGCAGATGTGCGCAAGCAGCAAGCAGGCAATCGTCGCGGTCTTTGAATTCTTACGAGCAATTGACAGGTACGCACGGCGAGTTCCGCGCGGATTGTCATACACGTCTGTGAAGAATTTCTTCTGGAACGCTTCGAGTCTGATTGGCTTCCCGATCAGGTCGCCCTCGCTCACGATGCAGTACCGTTCAATAAACGCGATGACGCGCTCACCACGAGTCAGCTTTTTCGGTTTTTTCGTTGCCATCAACTAGCCAGCAGGTCGTCTTCAAGCTGCTCACGCGCAGAGGATGATTGACGTTCCAGCTTGCGAGCCTTCTGCACATCCTCTTTGTTGCCGCGAGAGGTAAATCCAGTCAGTCCAAGTGATCGCATCAAGGCCAACTCCTTGCGAGCCAGCTGCTCCAAAACCGAGTGGCGCGGGTTCATCACGGGTGTGCCACGGAAGTTTTCGATGACTGATCCTTCGCTTTCCAATATCTCAGTCTCGTACTCGATGTCGGCTTGGCATCTGGCCAGCTGAGCAGCCACGACGAAATCAATTTTTGCCCATTCCTCGCGCGCGCGGGAGGACATGATAGCCGACCAGAATGGTTGGTCTTTCGGACGCAGCTTCACATGAGCTGGACACTCGAATTCTGGAAGTGCCGCATTCAGCATGGCTTTGACGGCAGATTGCGCGGTGTTTGAGGGTGCTTTTTTAGTCGCCATATCGTTCCTTTGTGAAGATTATGCCTGCGAAAACTACGGTTCGCAATGAATCAAATGGGCCGCGATGCCACAACGCCGAGGCGTAGAGCGCTTGTGCGGCGATGCTAGCGCCCCATGCAATTCTCATGCGGTAAGC
>ERZ650310.176-NODE-176-length-18960-cov-6.778260_pt1 | contig 18960 bp, 24 predicted proteins | sample MGYA00376246_ERZ650310 | MGnify/ENA primary metagenome ERZ650310 (study PRJEB26733, sample SAMN07839286) | wastewater metagenome | biome: small river; feature: stream; material: water | place: USA: North Carolina | collected 2016-03-01 ...
GCAACAGAGGGCTTCTCCGCAATGATGAGTGCCTTTGGGTTATCCCCGGCGGTAGCCTTCGAACTGCTTTTTTTTGTAGTTGCTTTAGTCGCCACGCGTTTTGCCTAAATTTGAGCTAAAAATGATGTTTTATTGGGTAAAACGGAGGGTCGATTAATGCCTAAATAGGACCCAGCCAATTACATACCCCTTTTTTATTATTAACCGATAAATTAAGAAAAGTCCAAAAACCCCAATTTTTTGCCCATTTTGGATGCAATAGATTGCCTATTTTTATAGCAAAACCTTGCTTTAAGGCTATTTAAATAAGGTTTTTCGGCAAAAATCGAGCTCCTCAAGTATGTCACTCGTCCTAAAGGCCAGTTTTGCACCTTGTTGAATCAGCAGGTGGCAGCCTATTGAATTGGGGTTGCTTATAGGGCCAGGAAGGGCAAAAACCTCTCTTCCCAGCTCTGCAGCCAAGCGCGCCGTAATGAGGGAGCCTGACCTTTTCGCTGCCTCTACGACTACAACGCCATGCGATAGGGCTGCAATGATGCGATTTCGCCTGGGAAAGTGCCATGCCTTTGGACCTGTACCCATAGGTAACTCGGATATCAGAAGTCCTTGTTGTCCAATGGCCCTGGAGAGGTTGATGTTTTGACGGGGATAAATAATGTCTAAGCCGGTGCCCAGTATGGCGGCGGTAAAGTGGCCCGACCCAAGTTCAATAACCGCATGGTGGGCTGCGCTATCGATCCCCATTGCCATCCCAGAAACAATTAGCGCCCCCGCCCTGGCTAGACCCTGTGCAAGGTAGCGAGCATTTTTTAAACCCTCTGGACTAGCGTTTCTTGAGCCGACGATGGCAATCATGGGCTTCTTTAAAAGACTGGCATCCCCATATATATAGAGCGAGTCTGGAGGGTCATACAAATCCTGAAGACGGCGAGGATAGTCGGCACTTTTACGATCGATTCGGATGGTGTTAGTTGTTACGGGCGTTAATTGCATAAATCAATTTTGTGCCATAGGGGAATTTGAACAATCAGGACAGACTGATAGCTCTGTTGGATAATTCTTATATGGCTTTGTTAAATGTCCTTTGTTATCCAGATCCCCGCCTGCATAAGGTTGCAAAACCGGTTGCGCAGGTTGATGCCCGCATTAAAAAAATTGTCGCTGATATGGCCGAGACTATGTATGAGGCTCCTGGTGTTGGCTTGGCAGCAACCCAGGTAGACATACATGAACGCATCGTAGTGATCGACGTATCTGATGAGCAAAACGAGCTGATGGTTTTTATTAATCCGGAAATTGTTTGGGCAAGTGCAGAAATGAAATCTTGGCGGGAAGGTTGTTTGTCTGTCCCTGAGTTTTATGACGAAGTTGAAAGACCAGCAGAAATTCGAGTTAAGGCATTAGATGTTGACGGCAAAGAATTTGAAATAAACGCCGATGGTTTGTTGGCGGTTTGTTTGCAGCACGAGTTAGATCACTTGCAGGGAAAAGTATTTGTCGAATATTTATCAATCCTCAAGCGAACTCGTATCTCACAAAAAATGAAGAAGCGCGCTAAAGAATTAGTAGGTCAGCGCTAAGCGCCCCAATGAAAATTGTCTTTGCTGGAACCCCAGAGTTTGCTGCGCAAGCCATGCGTGCAATCTACGCTGCTGGGCATGAAATTGTTTTGGCGCTCACCCAGCCTGACCGCCGTGCCGGCAGGGGCATGCATTTGCAAGCAAGCCCGGTTAAAGAGTTTGCTTTAGAAAACAATATTCCGGTATTGCAGCCAGAAACCCTAAGGCGCACTAGTTCTGATCCACAAAAAAAAGCACAAGCTGACGAAGCCTATGAGCGTCTCGCTTCAACAGAGTTTGATGCTATGGTTGTTGTTGCTTATGGCCTGATCTTGCCCCAAGAAATTTTGGATATTAGCGAACGACCCGGAAGGTTTGGTAGTTTTAATATTCATGCTTCCTTGCTTCCACGTTGGCGTGGTGCTGCGCCAATTCAGCGGGCGATAGAGGCCGGAGATCCTAAGACTGGTGTTTGCATTATGCAAATGGATGCAGGTCTTGATACTGGTGATACCGTTTTAGTTTCTAGTCTTGATATTGCTCCCGATGAAACAAGTGCAAGCTTGCACGATCGTTTGGCACAACTTGGCGCCGATTTAATTGTTAAAAATTTAGACAATTTGCAGCAGGGCAAAGATTTGATCCGAGCGCAACAACCAGGTGAAGGCATTACTTATGCCGAAAAAATACTAAAGAGCGAAGCAGAAATTGATTGGTCCTTAAGCGCAAAAGAAATTGATCAACGCATTCGTGCATTTAATCCTTTCCCTGGCGCTACTGGTCAGGTTGGAGGGCTAGTGTTGAAGCTTTGGGATTCCAGAATTCCCGAGATGGCGGCGATAGGCTCAACCGGCAGTGTTGGTGATGTGCTTGGGTTTAGTGGTGATGGCGTATATATTCAGTGTGGCCAAGGTGTCATCGAGGTGATGCACATGCAAAAACCTGGAGGCAAAAAAATAGACGCTAAAACCTGCTTACAGTCGATTGGCGTTGGCCAAAAACAGTTGCATTTTCTGTCAAAGGAGTAGAAATGTTTAATTTTGCAAAGACTGCTGTTTTGATGGCAGCCATTACTGCGTTATTTATTGTGGTTGGCGGCATGCTGGGCGGCGAGCAAGGCATGTTGATGGCTTTATTGATGGCAGTCGGCATGAATTTTTTCAGCTATTGGTTTTCAGACACCATGGTGCTGAAGATGACTAATGCGCAACAGGTTGACGAGAGATCTGCACCCCAGTTTTATGGGTTGGTGAAAGAGTTGTCCGAGAAGGCTGGCCTGCCGATGCCCAAAGTATTTTTGATTAATGAAGATGCGCCAAATGCTTTTGCAACGGGGCGCAATCCAGAAAACGCTTCCGTTGCCGCAACAACCGGCATTCTAAAAATTCTCTCGAATCGTGAGCTGCGCGGTGTTATGGCGCATGAGCTTGCACATGTTCGCCATCGAGATATTTTGATTTCAACAGTAGCTGCAACTATGGCAGGCGCGATTTCTGCATTAGCAAACTTTGCGATGTTTTTTGGTGGGCGCGATTCAGAGGGCAGACCTAACAATCCAATAGCAAGTTTGATGGTGGCGATATTAGCGCCCATAGCAGCAAGCTTGATTCAGATGAGTATTTCACGCGCACGGGAATATGAGGCTGATCGCGGTGGTGCAGAAATTAGCTCTGATCCAGAAGCCCTTGCACATGCACTAGAAAAAATTCATAACTATGCTCAAGGCATTCCATTTCAGGCTGTCGAGCAACATCCAGAAACCGCACAGATGATGATTCTGAATCCTCTCGCTGCTGGAGGCCTTGCGCAACTTTTCTCAACCCACCCCCCCACTGAAGAGCGGGTGGCACGCTTAATGCACATGGCTAAAAACGGGGTATACCCCGGAGCAAATTAATTTGACCGACCAAAAAACACCACGCAGTCTCCCGCTTTCAGAAGCAATCACTATTGCAGCACAAGCAATCAGCGAGGTAATGAGCGGAAGATCGCTTACAGAAGTCTTGGATCAACTTGAGCCGCATGAGCGACCAATTGTTCAAAGCCTCAGTTTTGATGCGCTACGAAAGTGGGTGCGCTCGCATGAGTTAATCAAGCAATTTATTCCAAAGACTCCACCGCCTGAAACGGATCATTTACTAAGTGTGGCAATCGCCTTGTTTTTGCAGGACGCAGAAAGTAAAGGTTATCCAGCGCACACTATTGTTGATCAAGCGGTGAAGGCGTGTGGTGAATACGATAAGACTATGTATGCCAAGGGGCTGGTGAATGCAGTCTTGCGCAAGGTGAGTTTATTGGTACAGCCGCCCGAAGGCGAGAAGCGTTACCCACCCGACCCTATTCCGATGTATGTGCCCGCATGGTGGCGCGCAAATTTAAAACGCAATTACTCTAAACAGTGGCAATCCATTTTGTTTCAGCAGGCCAAGCGCGCACCATTAATTTTGCGCGTTAATCAACGGCAATATACACGCGAGCAATATCAATCATTATTGTCTGATGTCGGCATTGCATCAAAACCAATTGATGAAGTGGCTGGCATTGCTTTACCTTGCGCACTTTTAATTCCAGAAGCTGTACCTGTTTCTGATTTGCCCGGTTTTTATAGTGGGGCTGTATCAGTCCAAGATGCGGGAGCTCAGCTTGCTGCGATATTGTTAAATCCCCTGGATGGCGAGTTAGTGTTAGATGCTTGCGCAGCTCCCGGTGGCAAAACAGCACATTTATTAGAGCTTGCTGATTGCTCAATGCAGGCCTTAGAGTTGGATGGTGAGCGGATTGGAAAAATTGGCGGTAATTTAGACCGCCTTCGCTTGCGTTCCGATAAGGTAAAAGTGCTTCGTGGCGATGCCTCTAAAGCCGCATGGTGGGATGGCATTCTTTTTGACAAAATTTTGCTCGATGCGCCCTGCTCTGCTTCGGGGATTGTGTCTCGCCATCCAGACATACCGTTTTTAAGACGTGAGGCTGATGTAAGAGCCCTGCAAGAAAGGCAGCGCGGCATTCTGAATCAGGCGTGGAAGATGCTCAAACCAGGAGGCACCCTCCTATATGTCACATGTTCAATATTTTTTGAAGAGGGTGAGGATCAGGCCGCTTGGTTTGCTGAGCAGCACCGCGATGCGGTACGATTAGGCGCTCCAGGTCAGATTTTGCCTGGTGAACTAAACGACGGTTTTTACTATGCTTTGTTTAAGAAAAATGGGCCATGAGCCAAAGAATTAAACAATTCCTCTTTTTGTTCTTGATGGTTTTGGGAATTTTCTCAACCACCGTGAGTGCAGAAGGCATCAAGATCAAATCCTTTGAGTTGGAGAGGTCTGATAACGACTGGCTTTTGAGCGCTACGTTTCAGATTGAATTATCTCCAGGTCTAGAAGACGCAGTACAAAAAGGAGTGGTGCTGTATTTTCAGACTGAGTTTGATTTAACGAGATCGCGTTGGTATTGGTTTGATGAAAAGCCCGCTCTTGTACAAAGACAAACCCGTTTGTCATATCAGCCCTTAACTCAGCAGTACCGCATTGCTTCCGAGGGGTTTACTTTCTCAGCTAAATCAATGTCTGAAGCATTGCAGGCGGTAGGCAGCATTGGTGGGTGGCGTGTGATGGAGAATTCACAACTAGATCCAGGCAAATCCTATATAGCTAGTATGCGTATGAACCTAGACCTTAGTAAGCTGCCAAAACCTTTTCAGGTCAACGCGCTAAACAACCGTGATTGGAATGTTTCTAGCGATTGGTATCGCTTCCCATTCTCTTCAAATGGCCCCAACCTGATTAAACGATGAGATCTATTGCGTCCCTGCTGGACTCGGGCTTTTTTACGTCAAAAGCATTGGGTAAAAAAGTTGTGCCAATCACCATTGGTTTAATTGGCGTATTCGCTTTATTGCTTTTGATTCTATTGGCAATAGCCTCATCCAATACCGAGTTTTTTGATAACTATTTCATTTGGCTTTACGCCGCAAATGTCGTTATTGGAATTTGTCTGACTTTAGTTATTTTGACGCTAGTAGGTGTGATTGCGGTGCGCTGGTATCGAGGCCATTTTGGCACGCGCTTGATTGCCAAGCTGGCGATGATTTTTGCTTTAGTGGGCATTGTTCCCGGATTAATTTTGTACGGCGTATCTTTGCAGTTCGTATCCCGCAGTATTGAAACCTGGTTTGATGTGAAGGTAGAGTCAGCATTAAATTCCGGCTTGGAATTGGGGCGAGTGACTTTGCGGGTCGCTGAGGAAGAGATTTTGGGTGAGGGCAATTTTATTGCCGAGCAGATAGTGCAGGCTCCTTCAGGCGCAACAGCCGATCAGGTTGGCGCCACAATCATGAAGATTCGTAATCAATTTGGCATTCAAGAGGTAAGCCTCTTCAATATGCAGCGCAATTTGATTATTACTAGCGAGTTAAAGCCAAAGAAATATTTTCCTGCGCCTAGTGCAGAGGTAGTTGCCGAGGCCTTTAAAAAGAAGGGCATTACTTTTTTAGATCAAATTGAGGTGGATGGTGGGCAGCGTGGTTATCGCATTAGGGCGATTATTCCCGTTGTTCGTAAAAAACCTATTCATAGCAAATTAGATTCGGGCAAAGATACGGACGATAAGTATGTTTTACAGCTGGTGCGATATATTCCAACACCGCTGGCAAAGAACATTTTTGCGGTTGAATCTGCCTATAGTGAGTATCAAGAAAAATCACTAGGGCGCACGGGCTTGCGGAAGATGTTCGTGGGAACCTTAACCCTCACTCTCTTCTTTGCAGTATTTGTTGCAATTACCTTGGCGCTCATGTTGGGCAGGCAGCTTGCCCGCCCACTTCTCATGCTGTTGAGAGGTACGCAAGCAGTTGCCCAGGGCGATTTATCTCCTAAGCCAGAGCTTGATACTGGCGATGAGCTAGGTATGCTGACGCGCCAATTTAATGTCATGACAAGGCAGCTGGCAGATACTCGGACCTCTTTGCAAGAATCTAAGGCATTCTTGGAGCGCGTGCTGGGAAGCCTGACTGCAGGCGTATGTATTTTTGATAAAAACTACAACGTCGTTTCTAGTAATGCGGGAGCTGACCGAATTTTTGGTCAAGACCTCACCCAGCTTGATGGAAAGCCTTTGAGTAGTAGCCCTGCTTTACAAGAATTTGAGGGCGCCATTAAAGAGGGTTTTGCGACCATGAAACTTGCCGTTGTAAGCGAGGGTAACGCAGGACAGAATGCCAGCCAAACAAGCGCACCCGTATGGCAAAAACAAATCCAGTTACATAGTACCAATGAGTTTGAAAATGAATTAGGCGTTACCTTATTCGTGCGTGGCACAGAGTTGACTGGTGATTTACGAATGGTTGTTTTTGATGACATTACCGATGTGGTGAGCGCACAAAGATCGATTGCCTGGAGCGAGGTAGCAAGGCGCCTTGCCCATGAAATCAAAAATCCTCTTACACCTATTCAGCTCTCCGCTGAAAGGCTGCAACATAAGCTTGCTGGCAAGTTGAGTCCTGAGCAAGAAGAAATGATTAATCGCAGCACTGAAACCATTATTGGTCAGGTGCAAGCCATGAAAGAAATGGTGAATGACTTTAGGGATTTTGCAAAGACGCCAACCCCTCAATTGAAGCCAGTTTCTATTAATACGCTAACTTCAGAGATTTTGGGTCTGTATGAAGGCAGCCCATTGAAAACAAAATTGGATCCAGCTTGCCCAAATATTATGGGTGACCCAACCCAACTGAGGCAGGTAATTCATAACTTACTCCAAAACGCTCAAGATGCTACTCTTGAGGGCCCAAATCCCACCAGTCCAGTAGAGGTGAAAACAGAGTTGGTGCCTTATGGTGAGCATAATGGCGTAGTCCAAAATGCAGTGCGTTTAACAATAAGTGATTGTGGAGTTGGATTTCCAGCTAAGATATTGGCAAGAGCCTTTGAGCCGTATGTAACGACTAAGAGTAAGGGCACTGGATTGGGCTTAGCAGTAGTGAAGAAAATTGTTGATGACCACGCTGCGAAAATTGAGATTAGAAATCGTATGCAGGGCGATGAAGTAGTTGGTGCGCAGGTATCAATATTGTTTATGAATCTAGCAAAAGAGGCAGCCTAAGCATGGCTAGTATTTTGGTTGTTGATGACGAGATGGGAATTCGTGAGCTTCTCAATGAGATCCTGACGGATGAAGGCCATACTGTGTACGCCGCAGAGAGTGCGATACAGGCGCGCACGATTCGCGAACAAATGCGCCCCGATCTAGTTCTGCTAGATATTTGGATGCCAGATACCGATGGCATTACTTTATTAAAAGAGTGGTCCAACACTGGTCAGCTGACGATGCCGGTAGTGATGATGTCTGGTCACGCAACGATTGACACCGCTGTAGAGGCAACTCGTATTGGCGCTTTGAACTTTTTAGAAAAGCCGATTGCCTTACAAAAGCTGTTGAAGACTGTGAGTAAAGCTCTAGAAAGCTCGCCTAAATATATTGAGCCAGAACAAGAGCGAATCGTTCAAACTAGCAATAGTGCTGTAGCAACACCAAAGCAAGTGGTGGCTGAATCAGCGCCCGCGCCTGCTGAGGGCGAGTACATCAGTGGAATTGCAAAAACCTATTTTGATTTGCCGCTAAGAGAGGCAAGAGATCTCTTTGAAAAGGCTTATTTTGAGCATCAAATGCAAATCATGGGCGGTAGCATGACGAAGATTTCTGAGTACACCGGCCTTGAGCGCACTCATTTGTATCGCAAGCTGAAAGCATTAGGAATTGATACCTCAAGAAATAAAGGCGAGAGCTAAACTCCCATTAACTAAGGGCGTGCAGCCCATAAAATGAAGCAAATCCCCCAAATCAAGGGCGCTTAAAGCAAATTCGTTATAATTCCAAGTCTTGGCCTGGTAGCTCAGTCGGTAGAGCAGAGGATTGAAAATCCTTGTGTCGGTGGTTCGATTCCGCCCCGGGCCACCAAGAAACACCAAAACCACCTTCGGGTGGTTTTTTCATCCTCACTCTTCCAGCAGGCTTCTTAGCATCCAAGCTGTTTTTTCATGGATATCAATTCTTTGGGTAAGAAGATCTGCAGTAGGCTGATCGTTTGCTTTTTCAACCAATGGGAATAATTTGCGCGCTGTTTTTGCGGTAGCCTCTTGAGCCTTGACAAGAAGCGCAACCATTTCCAAGGCCTTTGGCGTTCCCTCGACTTCTTTAATGGTGCTTAATTTCGAGAATTCTTTATAGGTGCCGGGGGCAGGCTCACCCAGCGCCCTGATTCTTTCGGCTATTAAATCTAGCGCAGCCCACTGCTCTGTGTATTGCGCCATAAACATCGTATGAAGGGTATTAAACATGGGGCCTTTCACATTCCAGTGAAAATTATGGGTCATTAAATATAGCGTGTAACTGTCAGCCAATAACCCTGATAACCCTTTAGCGATCGCTTTACGATCTTTTTCATTGATACCAATATCTATTGAGGAATTTATTAATTTCTTAGCCATCGTCTTTCCCTTTCAATTTTTAGCATTACGGCTTCATTCTGATTTTTATGTAGCCATTTGTCCAATAAATATTTTGAATATTCTTAATAGAAAAAACCGATCATAAATATGCTTTTTGATTGGAATCTCTCTTTTGGCGTCTTGATGGGGTGGCAAGCGCATTCAATCCAGCCTTATTGGGCGCGCCATTTGCAATTCAGTGGTACAAATTGTCATGCGCAACGTATTTAAAAACTTTAAGTTACTGACAATTCTTACCCTGGGTTATGGACTGTTCTATTTTGCAAACAATCTTTGTACCGATTTTTTATATCTACTGCCTGGCGCCCATCTAGTTCATCTGCCAAGTGGCATCAAGATACTAATGACCTTGATTGCTGGCCCCATGGGAGCTTTGGCAATCTTTATTGTTTCTAATATTTGGGGGATATTGTTTCCGTTCCCGGGGCAATTTGGTTTAGTGCTTGTTTTATCGATTGGAAGCGCCGGCGCACCTTGGCTTGTTTGCAAAATCTGCTCAGATAAGTTTGAGTTAAATGGAGAGCTTTCCAATTTATCCTTACTCTCATTGCTGACCATTTCTTTAAGCTACGCCATATTAAATAGCCTGGTGACTCAATCTATTCTTTTCTTAGCGGGCGACTCTCAGGATTTGTGGAGCGGCATTGGCGTCATGTTCCTGGGGGATGTAACTGGAATTTTGTTAGTAGTTTCTTTGGCGAGATGGGCTGTTCGCTTCGCCAGGAGCTGAAATATTTTGGCGCTGACCAAACATGATCTATGTGGGAGAATGGGCGCATAACATTGATTAGGCTATCTAAACATGAAATCGATAACTACAGCATTTTTAGCAATTCTCATCTCTTTCTTGCTGACATCATGCGCTGCAAGTAGCACATCTCCTATTGGGGTGAATTGTGACTTTAGTCAAGAAAAGCCTTTGTGGGAAATGCCGGTTGCTTGCCAAGGTAGATAACTAAAAATATGGAACCACTATATGGCTTAAGTCTAGATCTGGTTCGGCTAGCCCCCGCCTTTTTTGCGTTCTCTATATCTTTATTTATGGGGGCGGGTTGGCTCTTTGGGCATTATCGAATTAGGAAGCTGGGCGAAGATGGCGTGGCGGTTCGCGACTCTTTAGTTGCAGCCATTTTTGGCCTATCTGCCCTAGTTTTGGGATTTACTTTTTCGAGCGCCTCAAGTCATTACGATTCACGTATAGAGACTATTCGGATGCAGGCAAGTAGCATTAAAGATCTTTATGCCTCTACTAAGTATTTGCAGCCCGCCGATCAGACTGCTATTAAAAAATCTTTGACCGAGCTTCTAGATTTGCGTTTAACCGCCTATGAGAACATTGAAACCATCAGTGATATTGATCGTAGCGGCGATCGGGTAACGGCATTGGTTAAAAAAATGAATGAACAGGTCATCAGGGCTGCGTTAAATGTGCCCGCCGACAATAAGCCGATGATTGGCGAAATTCTTCTGCCGCAAATGCGCAATTTAGTAACTATTTTTAATGTGGGCACTATTAAAACCAAATCGCATCCGCCAATCCTATTAATGCGCTTCTTATACATTTTGTTGTGCATGGGAGCATTGTTGATAGGCTACACGATGGCGATTAAACGTGAAACGGATTGGTTCTTGGCAGTGATATATGTTTTGCTGATGGGCCTAGGTTTGCACGTCATTCTCTCGCTGGAGTACCCTAACTTGCTAATGCCTTATGGGGAGTTCAATAGAGATATGCTGCTCCTGAAGAACTCATTGAGTTAGAAAACTTGTCTGACTTAATTATTCAGGCTCTGGTCCTTGGCCTCCTCGGCTTGGGAGCTGGTGTGTTGGGTGGTGTCATTGGCTTTGGTACCACAATCATCTTAATGCCCGCCCTAGTCTATTTTTATGGCCCTATACAAGCTATTCCAGTAATTGCACTGGTTGCTACTGTGGCAAATCTCTCGCGAATTTTTTTATGGTGGAGCGTTATCAATTGGAGGGTATGTTTTGTTTATAGCTTAACGGCGATACCTTTCACAATTCTTGGCGTTAATACATTGGTTGCTTTAAATGAGCGATTAATTGAAATAACCTTGGGATTTTTTCTGATCTTGCTGATTCCAGTTCGTCGCTGGATGCGCAATAAGAATTTTTATCTAAAGCTTTGGCAAATGAGTTTAGTTGGCGCTGGTATTGGCTACCTCACCGGCATTGTGGCTACAACTGGGGCAATCAATACCCCATTTTTCTTGGCCTACGGCCTAACTAAAGGCGCCTTTTTAGGAACGGAGGCTGCCAGCACCTTATCGATTCTATTTACCAAAGGCATTACCTTTCATCAATTAGGCTTTTTGAATACAGTCGCCATAATCCAAGGGCTTCTAATTGGGGGCTGCGTTTTGGTTGGATCAATTTTTTCTAAAAAGATCGTTTTAGCATTGCCGGAGAAAAAATTTCTCATGCTGATGGAATTAGTAATGCTGATATCTGGAATTTCTATCGTAGCCATGTCTTTTTAGAAAATGATTGGTATAAATCTCTAGATCGTCACCCCATTAGGCGCGATATAATTTACGCAAGCAGGAGAGTGAGGGGCATCCCTCCACCGAAGGCGCAAACTCCCATGAACGCTCAGGTATCCCACAGGAAGGTACTGCTTATCCTAAACAGCCGTCTGGAGAGTCGCCATGCATATGGCGCACCGAAGGAGCAAGCTCTAAGCTAGGCTTAGAGTGAATCTCTCAGGTATCAAGGACAGGGGGAGCGGCATCCATCGGCATAGTCTGACTATGTCAATGATGGGCTGCTTTGGGAGAATCTATATGCAAACTTTAATTGAATAGTCGATCGACTTTTATCGCTCCGCATTTGCGGCTTTATTACATCGATATTTCCCCGAATGAATTTCATTTCGGGCGCTAACTTTTTAAGGTAAATGTATGACTAACAAATTTGTTGAAGAGGCTCCATATCATCCAGGCTACGAAGATGCAGGCTTCAAGGGCGCAAGCTCCCCTCTAGCTGCTGAAATTGATCGCTTTAGAAAAAGCAATTCTCGCTATTTAAGTTTTGCTGATGTGATCGTGGATTTTTGTGTTTCAGACCAAAATAAATTGCATCCTGCCAAGTAAGATCGGCTGCAATCACCACAAGCCACCTGCGGGTGGCTTATTTATTTCTTTAACGGAAGCGGTAAGCAAGCGCCGTAAAAATATTGTCTTGGAATGAGCGATTCATGACGGGGCTGTTATTGATTCCCCCGCCCATCCATTTGCGCTTTCCATAGATGTTGATATACCAGTTATCCACCACCGGGATTTCAATCATGATGCCCGCTAAAAGATTATTGGTTGCTGGGGCGGTATAAGCGCTATAGCCTGTTAGAGTCGACTCTCCAGGGTTGATGCCATAGTAATAGTTGGCATATTGGCTCGATTGTCTTTCAATTCCAACTTGAGGATAAACGACCACTTTTTTGTAGGTTTCTATCTCAGCAAAATATAGGAGTTCATAAAGAGCGCCCTTAGATTTTCCAAAGTCGTGATAAGCATTTACAAAAAATCCACCAACAGGTGTTTCTTGAAATGTGCCCAATCCTAGAGGTATTGGATCGCTTCGATTGATCGAATTTCCGTTGATGGGCGACTTCACTTTGTAGCTGTCTAAATTAATTTTGCCGATGACTTCAAGATATCCATAGCCCATTTTGAAGGTCTTGATGCCTATTTCATCTATGCGGGCAAAAAAACGTTGGTAATCAAAAAATGCATAAGGAAGTGCTAATGATTGGGTGCCTTCAGTGCCGATATGAAGGTTGGAGGTATAAACAGCAGCGCCAATATCGCCAATGATCCGATCAGGTATTCCGTCTGGGACGTCATCCATTGCCTGGGCCGAGAAAGGCGTAGCGAGGGTGATCAGCAGAAATAAGACAAGAGTCAAAAAGGATGGCATCTGACTATCATATGCCTTTGTACATGGGTGCTAAAGATCTAGGTTATCAAGAGCCGCATTTTCTAGATGCGCTGTATCAGCCCAGCTGTCTACTCTCCATTCCAGGCCGTCATGGCTAATCCAATTGAGCGAGGCGTTAGGGACGGCTACTGCTTTTTCAGAATCTAAAGATTGCTTGCTGGCAAGTCTGTACATCATGTCAAGCGCGCCACCATGACTCACTAACAAAATAGTTTTTCCGAGATGTTGTTTGCGAATGCTCTCGAGTGCCATTTCAATTCGACGAGCAAATTGATTGATGCTTTCCCCACCTCGTAATTCTTCGCTCAAATTTCTGCTGACATGGGATTGCCAGAGTTCAGGCTCAAGCTTGGGCGCCTCATCAGTTGTGAGTCCCTGCAATGCGCCTAGATGCCGCTCTCTAAGCTTTGCATTAGGTATTGCTGAAGCATTAAATAGCGCTTCAATAGCTTGAGCGGTTTTGGCTGCGCGTTGTAAGTCGCTTGTATATAAAACATCAAATTGAAGCTGAATTTTGAGAAGAGCAGAAGCCATTTGTTTTGCTTGTGCAAGACCTTTGGCATTCAAATCAATGTCGGTGTGCCCTTGAAGGCGGCGCGCGGCATTCCAGTCTGTTTCGCCGTGGCGCACTAAGCAAAATCGGGTGATAGTCATACTGCAATCATAAAGGCTTGCTTATTTTTTCAGGGTCCAGGCGCGCGGATTATGTTCAAAGCCAATGTGTTCGTAATACTCATTTGCTTTGGGCGCCGCTAGCAAGACAATCATGCATTCCGGACCAAGGCGCGTTTTGGTTTCTTCAATGAGTTGCTTGCCAATACCAGATCGTTGGTATTGTTGATCCACCGCTAGATCGGCAAGATACGCCACATAAGCAAAGTCTGTTAACGAACGAGAAATGCCCACTAATTTCTCGCCATCCCAGGCCGTAATAGTGAGGTTGGCATTTTTGAGCATTGCGTCAAATGTTGCGACATTATTTATTGGGCGACGCTCCCCAAGGGTTGAGCGTGTGTATAGATCTATGGCTTGCTCTGCAGTGATGCTGGCGTGATCACGATATTCAATCATGTATTTTCTCGATATGGTTGAGTAGTTTGTCGCCGATATTTAAGGCGCCAGAATTTAAGGCTTGCGCGCGCAGACCACCTCGACCCTCAAATGCATCCATGAAGCTTGGCCTATGAAGTAGTTGCGCTGGTCTTTCGCATGGCACGCATAGTTCGGTGCCAAGCAATAAAATTTCCCCTAGCCAAAATTGTTTGCCTACCAATGCGTTAAGGTCATTCGCAGTAATTCCTTCAAGCACGATATTGCGGCGTGTTTCGGCGCCAACAAAAGTGGGCTCATCGCCAGCTTTGAGCCAATCGTTTGCTATTTCGATGCCGTCCTGAGTAATAAGGCTTATATGGCGTATCTTTTCAGGCTTTAGCTCTGAATAGGCTCCGGTGCCTAGGGCGTAGCGATCGCCCTCAATGCCTTGTCCAGCAATGATTTTGGCCTGTTTAATGGCCTGCATTTGGCCGCCAGCAAAGGGTGCGAAATAGATGGCCTGAATCTGAGCGTTTGATTTCATAAATAGTGGGTACATATTACAACCCGCACTTGGACGATTGTTAATACAATCAATTCAACATGAGAAAAGGGCGATAGTGAATAGAGAAAGCAAGGGAATGCTAATTGGGTTTATTGGCATTTTGATCTTTAGCTTAACGCTGCCTGTAAGTAAGATCGCAGTTTTGAGCTTTAACCCCTATTTCATTGCTTTTGGCAGAGCGTTGCTGGCAGGACTAGTTGCGCTAGCGTACCTTCTTTATAAAAAAGAGGTTATTCCCAGCAAAGTAGATTTTATTAAGTTTGTCATCATCTCCTTAGGCGTTGTATTTGGCTTTCCAATTTTTACAACGGTTGCGATGACTCAAGGTTCATCCTCGCACGGGGCAGTGATTTTGGGCATGATGCCTTTAGCCACAACCGTCATTGGCGTTTTACGTTTTAAAGAGCGGCCTTCCTTGGGATTTTGGCTAGTTTCTCTTTTGGGTGCCGGTCTTGTCGTTCTATACGCCCTTCTTAAAAGCTCCGGGGGCTTTACGTATATTGACGGCTTGCTCGTATTGGGCGGTATTAGCGCGTGTATAGGATATGTAGAAGGAGGCGAACTCTCTCGGAAGATGAATCCGCGCGCTGTGATTTCATGGGCTCTAGTAATTTCATTGCCACTAAATGCCGTATTGGCATGGGTAACTTATAGCCCGGAATATATCCATGCTGGGGCAGTAGCATGGACCAGCTTTGTCTATTTAAGTTTGTTCCCCATGTTCCTTGGCTTCTTCTTTTGGTATGAGGGGCTCGCGATTGGCGGCATTGCGAGGGTTAGTCAGGTGCAGCTCATTCAACCCTTTTGCACTTTAGTAGCAGCAAGCGTTTTACTTGGAGACTCACTGACGGCGATGAACTTTATCTTTGCCGTTTTGGTCGTGTCAACAGTCATCCTTGGAAAAAGAATGTTGGTAAAGAGGGCTTAATAGAGTTTGCTGTAGCAATAAAAAAAGCCCCGATATAACGGGGCTTTTTAGTTATGCGGCAACAACTTTATGTTTGCTAAGAGCTCGTAACAGTTTGCCTTTTTCCTTCGGCTTAGTGCTCGATTCTAGTAGCTTGGTAAGCTGCGTTACGTTAAGTGGTCCTAAACGCGTCTTTCCTGTTTTGGTGAGCATAGAGTCATTTTTTCTGGTTCTTTGATTTTGGCCAACAGCCATGAATTTTCCTAGAGTTATGGAATGATGAATCTCAAAGTATTGTCAAAGAGATTCCCCTATCTAGGGCGCACAATAGTGATCACAGTTCAGAATAACAGTTAAGCACCCCAGAAGCTATGATGTGAGGATGATGAATTTACCCAACTTCGTTTTTGCCCTTGTTATGGGCTTTTTAATGTCTTTAAGCATTACGCTTGCCACTACTTTCGTGCGAATTGGTCTGGCTGGTAATTTCTTTTTAGTGTGGCTGGAGGTTTGGTTGGCGGCATATCCGGTGGCTATCGTTTGTATTTTGATATACAGACCTTTGGCAAGCAAGATTAGCGCCAAGATTATTGAGCGTCTAGTTATCGGTAAATAAAGCGTTTGTATAAAAGGGGTGTTTGAATGAATGCATTATTGAAGTATTCAATAGCGAGCATGAGTTGCATATGTTTTTTGTGCTCATGTGCGGCAGTCTATACAGATGCCTCTGATTCAAATCACGTTACTTTTCTCAATAGTAGTGGCGAGTCGATCGAGCAGTTAACAAAAAAGGCGAGCGCCTATTGTGAGCAATACGGAAAAGTAGCTTCATATAGAAGCAGTGATACTCAGCTAGTTGCTGTGTTCGATTGCAAAATGACCCGCAATTAATTTAAGCGGGAGTGTTGTTTAGCCTGCTAGGTCGGATTGATAAATCAAGCCCGCATGCTCTCTAAGGGCGTGGAATTGAATAGATTCCCAGCGTTGTTGTGCAACATCTAACTCTGATTTGTGAGACGCTAAAAATACCGATGCACCCACGACGTCTTCTGCCATGCGATGAATATTTTCTTGAGTAAATTTTTTCAGGGCCACAGGATCATCTGAGCTTACCCAGCGAGCCAGGCTATAGCGCGCTGGCAGCAATCGAACCTCTGCACCATATTCTGTTTGTAATCGATGGCTAACCACTTCAAATTGAAGTTGGCCAAATGCGCCAAGTAGCATCGTGCCCCCAGCCATGGGTCTAAAGACTTGAATAGCACCCTCTTCACCTAATTGCATTAGGCCGGTGCGTAATTGTTTTGAGCGCAATGGATCGGCAGATTCGACCATGCGGAAAATTTCTGGCGCAAAGAATGGCAAGCCAGTAAATTGCAACTGCTCACCTTCAGTCAGGGTGTCGCCTAGGCGCAGCAAGCCATGATTTGGCAATCCAATGATGTCGCCTGGAAAGGCTTCGTCCAAAATATCGCGTCTTTGGGACAGGAAGGAAAGCGCATTATTGGTGCGCACTTCCTTGCCGTTGCGGCAAATCTTGAGCTTCATGCCGCGCTGAAAGTGTCCAGAGCAAATACGTAAAAAAGCAACGCGGTCACGATGCGCGGGGTCCATGTTGGCTTGGATTTTAAAAACCACAGCCGAAAATTTATTTTCAGCTGGACTTACTTCGCGCTGTAAAGCTTTGCGTGATCCAGGTGATGGAGCTAGTTCGACTAGCGTATTGAGAATTTCACGTACGCCAAAGTTATTGATTGCTGAGCCAAAGAAGACTGGCGACTGACGACCGGCCAAGAAAGCTTCAAGATCAAACGCTGGCATTGCCTCTTTAATAAGCTCTACTTCGGCAAGGGCATTTTCTAAGTCTGTGCCAAGACGCTCCTTGAGCGCTGGATCGTTAACATCCACCACGGCATGAGAGTCTTCGGTAACTCGATCCTCTCCGGCCTTAAACATTCGCATGCGCATATTGGCAATATCAATTACGCCGGCAAATGATTTGCCCATGCCAACAGGCCAGGTAAATGGAACGACTTCAATACCAAGAGCCGTTTCAATCTCATCCATTAACTCCATGGGCGGCTTTACTTCACGATCCATCTTATTGATGAAGGTCACGATAGGTGTATTGCGCGCGCGGCAAACTTCTAATAGGCGTAAGGTTTGAGATTCAACGCCGTTAGCGGCGTCAATTACCATCAACGCAGAGTCAACTGCGGTGAGTACTCGATAGGTGTCTTCAGAGAAATCTTGGTGGCCCGGAGTGTCCAGTAGATTAATGATGCAGTCACGATATTCCATCTGCATCACAGAACTTGCTACAGAAATACCACGTTGCTTTTCAATTTCCATCCAGTCAGAGGTGGCATGACGACTGGCTTTGCGCGCCTTAACGCTCCCTGCAATTTGAATTGCTCCTGCGTAAAGCAATAATTTTTCTGTAAGCGTTGTTTTGCCTGCATCTGGGTGAGAGATGATGGCAAAGCTACGACGTCTCAGGACTTCTGCGCCCGGTGTGCTGGAGGTTGAGGTTTCGATGGTGATTCTGCGCTGATTAATCTAGGAATGGACGCAATTATAAGCGTGCCAAAGTGCCTCAGAACTGCTCGTGAGCTCCAACATACCGCCATTGACCAGGTGGCAGAGGGCCCAAAGAGATGCGCCCCATTCTGACGCGCTTAAGACCCAACACCTTAAGACCCACCATCTCACACATTCTACGAATTTGGCGCTTGCGACCTTCGCGTAAAACAAAGCGAAGTTGATCTTCATTTTGCCAGCTCACCTGTGCAGGTTTTAGTTCTACGCCATCAAGAGATAAACCATGTCTTAAGCGATCTAAATCTTCAAAAGACAGTTTTCCCTCAACGCGCACTAAATATTCTTTTTCGATCGGGCTATTTTCGCCAATCAGCAATTTAGCAATGCGCCCATCCTGAGTAAGTACCAGCATGCCGGTAGAGTCGATATCCAGCCTTCCCGCAGGCGCAAGGCCTTTAGTGTTAAAGCGCGGGCTTCTACCTTTATCTAGGGGGCTAGCAAAGTAGTTCTCAGGCGTAATTAGAGATGCTGCTGGTTGATATTCTTGCTCATCATCATAGTGAGAGATGTAGCCAACAGGCTTATTCAAAATGACAGTAATGCGAGATGCCTGTTGCGCTTTGGCGCCAGATTGCAACTCAATTTTTTGATGGCGAAAAGCGCGAACGCCTAACTCATTAACAACTTCACCATCAACGGTTACTAAACCTTGTTCAATATACGAATCTGCCTCACGACGCGAGCATAACCCCAGCTCGGAGAGTAATTTTGAAACGCGTACTTTTTCTTCCATGACTGCATTATCCGTCAATTGCTGCCTACAGGGAGGCAATAGAAATCGGCTTAAGTTCTGACAATATGGACGCTGCAGGGGGCCTCTTCAACAATCTTGGTCAT
>ERZ650310.177-NODE-177-length-18950-cov-7.424663_pt1 | contig 18950 bp, 31 predicted proteins | sample MGYA00376246_ERZ650310 | MGnify/ENA primary metagenome ERZ650310 (study PRJEB26733, sample SAMN07839286) | wastewater metagenome | biome: small river; feature: stream; material: water | place: USA: North Carolina | collected 2016-03-01 ...
TTAGTTTTGTTATTGTGCAAGTATTATGTTACTAAAGATAAATAAAAAAGCCCCAGACAATTAAGTCATGGAGCTTAGTTTATAGAGGTTTATATTTTATGTCAACAAGTAATTTAAAAGTCAACCTCAAATACCATCCCATCATCATTTTTACGAATAGAATTTAGTTTATACTGTCCATTGTCCTCTTCTTGTGGACTTGGCTGTGTTTTGCTAATATCAAGCCACTTCTCCATAAACTTTAATGGGTTGGACTTCGGAAAAGTAAAATCACTATCTATCTTCAAGAATTTATAAACATCCTTAGCATTGAACAACGCCCAGTTACTTAGCAACTCTTCACTGACCCCAACCAACTCATCTCCAGTAGAAAACAGGTTCTTGATATTATTGAGTTCTGCATTAGTAATCTCATTAAGGACTTCAGTTACTTTTCCTTTAATTCTCTCAAAGGAGTCTCTACCTTTCTTAGTTTTAAGTTCAATATTCAGAATAGCCTTACCTAGCTCTACATGAACCTCTAACTCCTCTTGAGCAATCTTCTGAACACCTTTACCTATTGGGTTAAATAAGCCTGTATCACAGATTGCAAAGGTTACAGCAAAGCTACTCATGAACTGAATACGCTCTAATCCAAGCAAGGTGCAGACTGTAAGCATTACTTGGTCACGTACTTCATCTTCAGTGGCAGCGTGGACACCAAGAGCATACTCATGCGAAATCTTATAAGTTTCACCGAACACCTTGGTAACTACATCAAGTCTCTGTAGAGACTCCTGCACTGCTAGTACTTCGGCCATAACTTCTGAGGGATTACTAAAGCTGGTACGGACAATCTCAGAGTAACAGAAGCTGTGTACGCACTCATTCTTCCCAACTTCCATATAAGCAGCCCAAAGCTCACTAGAGGACACAAAAGGAGCCATGATAGGGGCTATCCCCCTTGCAGCAACACTATCGGCTTCCCATTGCCAAGCTAAGGTCTTAATCATCATGTTATACACAGAGGGGCTACACGTCTTAAACTCAACATTGCAAGAGCTATAATCAAACTCATTCTCATCCCAATCCATTTTTTTAAGAGTTTTGTAAAGTCTCCAGATATCGGGGTATTTCTTGTTAACGGTATCAAGTAGCCCTTGGTCTTGCCCTAAGAATAGTCCCTGTGATTCATAATCACTCTTATCAGCATTAAATATTTTACTCTTCATAAATTCTCCATCTCAATATACAAAAAAAGGAGCTAACAATTAAGGCAGCTCCTTAGTATTATAAAGTACAAACACCCCCAGCGCAACCACTTTCTTCTACATCTAATTCTGTTCCATTAGATGTCTTAGTGTTCTGGTAGTATCGAGTCTTCATGCCCATCTTGACCATGTAGAGGTAATCTTTAATCATCTCTTGTGTAGTCACTGTCTCCTCTCCAATTAACTTACGGTAGAAGTCAGCACTAATACTCTGATCAGTAAACTTCTGAATAATGGCATAAACATCAATCATATCCTTTGTTGGAATATCCCAAGCAATCTCATACCACTTCTTCAACTTCTCCCCATCTGGTGCTGCCCACTGAGTTGTAACAGAAGCGTCTGTCTTAATCAGTGTGTAGTCTCGTATAGGATACACTGAGTTTGTTGTCTGAGAGGCTTTAGAGGAGCTTTCAGCAGGCATCATATTCAGTAAACAACTGTTACGAATCCCTTTGTTCTCAACTATAGCAGCTCGTAGAGCTTCCCAATCATACTGCAATCCCACAGTCACCACACCATCCACATTCTTATTGTAAGTGTCAATTGGTAGCCAACCATCAGGCCATTTAGTTCTAGCCATCCAAGGGGCGTTCCCTAACTCTTTACCAAGACGAAGCGAAGCATTGATTACATGATAACTGTGTCTTTCTGCAACCCTGTGAATCTCATCCTTACCTTCTTGTGTAGAATAAAGCTTCTTACTCTTAGCCATATGGTGAGCCAACCCGACAATACCAACACCAGCATTACGTCTTGCCTTAGCTGTAAGGTTCAAGTGAGGAAATGCAAACTCACTAAGCTCAATACACTTGTCAATCATCTTGAGGGCATAATAAGCAGCTTTCGCATACTGAGCATCCGTCTTAACATTGGCAACATTAATAGCTGCCAATGAACATAACCCAATCTCAGGCTCTTGCTCACCAAGACCATCTTCACTGTACAAGAAAGTCTCACTATAAAGCTCTTGCATTGTCTTATAACCTTTTGTACTAAAACAGGTCTCAACACAAAGATTTGAGCTATATATCTTATCCTTAAACGGGGTGTGCCTGTTCATCTCATCAGGAAAATGCAAGTATGCCGTACCTGTCTCGTAAGCCTCCGTTAAGGAGACTGATAAGATATCTCTTGCTTTATACCAAGTCTTCTTAACTTTACTATCATTTTTGTACTTTTCATACAGAGCCTCAAATACACTTTGATCCCCACTGTACAATGCTTCATACAAGTCTGGGGCATCCGCATAGCTGAAGGTGTAGACTTCCTCATCTAAGGCAACAGCCCTAGCAAACAGCTTATTACTTCCCATGTTATAGTGTAAACCACGAACCTTCTTATCTTCCACTTGTCTAGGGTTACGCAGTTGAAGTAAGTCAAGTATCTCTGGATCATAGCAAGTGTAATACTCAGTACATGCACCACCTCTACCAGCCTGCATATTAGCCTGTACAGCACCCTGCTTAGCCTTGTAGTAAGGAAGTTTACCCAAGTGCTTAATTGCACCACCACGTACAGGATCACCAAGGGAACGGGTCTTAGTGTGGCTACCAATACCAGCACTCATACAAGTCATAGCATAGGCAATGTGATCCCCTACCGCCAAGGACTTCCAAGAGTCTTCTGTGGTATACACACAGCAACTTGCAAACCCCTTTAAGCTAGTGCCAAGATTAACGTAGTTAGGTGTGGGGGCATTGATGATATTGTCACTAAATAACTTATACCACTCAGTAGCTTCTTTAACTTGATCCTTCTCACCTTCAGCTAAAGCCATTGCCATACGCATATAGGTGAACTGTGCTGTCTCATACACTACCCCCCTGCTTCTATCTTTAATGGCGTACTTCCCATTAATGAAGTCTAGTCCAAAGTAAACACAATCATAATCCTTGTCGTGATCTATTACGCTTTCTAGTTGACTGTATTCACTATCTGAATAGTTCAACTTAACCATTAAATCTTTCTTTGCAAGAGACTTATGCAAATTTTTGATTGTTGGCTTACCCTTGGGGAATATGGTTTTATTTAGAGTGGCTGCTAATAACCTACCTGCCATCTTGTAGTAAGACCAACTATCATTATCAAGACATACTCGTATTAATCTTTCTTGTAACTGTTTAGATGTACATGCTACCCCTAGTGTACTGACAGTCTGAAGAACAACCCCAGACCAGTCTACATATTCACCTAGGTTACTTCCTGCCCACTCTGCCCACTTGTTTAACTTTGCTGCTGAGAAGTCTTCTTTTGTCCCATCACGTTTAATAATTGTCTTAATCAAACTAAAGTCCCTCCTCACTCTCTACATCATAGTCTTTAGAATCAAACATTCCTTCAGCACTACAGATACCAGTAGTTCTAATACTATTTAACTCACGTAAGAAACTTCCATCTCCCCGAGCTTCAGCTTTAGCTTGAGCTTGAGCACTAGCAGCTCCAGATCCTAGCCAATTCTCATCACTACGCTCTGTGCTTGTGATACGTTTACCTTCAACCACTTCATTAAGTAAGTTACGATGTGTGCATTCTTCATAAGTGAAAGGTTTAGTAATGTCTACTCCATTCAAATATAGTACTCTTAGTTCTTCACGTTTGTTATTCTCTTCTTTTGCTTTTCTGTAGGACTCTAATCTTTCTAAGTCCGATACTGAAATTATGTGATACGCCATCTACTACCCCTTAATTTAAAATACTGTTTTATTCATCAAAGCAGACCAACTAACAGGGTACAAAGGAGCTACCACATCATTTATTAGTCGAGCTAATTCTTGTGCTTCTTTTTGAGCATGATTTTCTAATCGCAATTTGCATACACGAGCAAATGCCACTAAACTTCCTGTCCACACCCAATTAGTCATCACATTCTGTGGTAATACCATTCTGGCTTGTTCTGGCGCTACACCAGCTCCTAACATACCCTCGTATAATACTAGAGAAGATTTTGTATGCTCTACAACTCTTCCGGAAACTGAATAATAGTTTTCAACTTCTCTCCAAAAACCAGTTTCTACAACCTCATCACTACTCCCTTGTTTAGCATTTACAGGTTTACCTCGCCATACATCTGGAATATAGAACTCTGGGGTATCAGCAATATAACGTCTACTCTCCTCATTCCAAACTAAACCAATTTGATGCTTAACAAATTGCCTTGCCATAAAGATTGGAGCCTTTACACGAATAGTCACTGCTGTATGCGCAAAAGGACTCCAGTGGTTATTACGTGCCAGATAGTTAATTAACTTTACATCCTTGTCTAAATCAAACTCAGTCACTTCTTTTGCAAAACTAACCCTTGCAGCATTTACTACATTTAAATCTGAACCTAAGTGGTCTACATACTCCACACTCATAGGCACTACTTTCAATTCTGTCATACATCTCCTGTTAATAACTCTTGCAGTGCAAATGCTACACCGTGATTGACTACATTTGGAATGTAGGTTTGGAATAGGTAAACATAATCTTTAGTATAGCAAATAAATTCATAAAGAGCTTTCAGATCACCAGAGTTCAATATGCTAACTAAATCCCAATTATTGGGGTATTTTACATTCCCCACTTTATTTCTTTTTATAAAGGCTTCTACTTGTAGAGTAAAGTATTCAAAACCTCTGACTGGCAATTTATCCTCAGAGTAACCGAGAAGGATAGCTACCGCAGTTACCTGAGCATCCTCTACCTCACCAAAAATACTGAAAGTATTCATTATCAGCACCCAATTAAAAAGCCTTACCGCCAGCTAGTTTACGATTCTCAACCTTGTGGTCTTCACGTTGTGCGTTATACCGCATCTTTTCTACAATAGCTCCAGCTAAATCCATATTATACCCACCAGCTAAATCAAATGCACGTATAACAACATCTGCCAATTCTACTTCACGCATCTTACGATGTGGGAGTTTATCATCCATTAAGTCTTTACGATCACCTTCCATAGCTTCAGCACATTCAGACACAATAAGCATTAGCTTGTTAGAGAAGGTTAATGGGTTGTTGGTGATTGACTCCCTTGTGTGTAAATCATTCCACCAACCAGCTTCAACTGCTGCTGAGTGAATAACGCTTTGCATTTCCGACAGGTTATCTTCTAGTGTGGTTAAATTATAATTATTCATTGCACACCCTCTTCAAGAAGAACATCAAGTTTACTTAGAAACAATTTTTGGTTAATTAGGAATAGCTCTTGGTTAATACGAATCAATTTAAGCTGTGCAATAGCACCACTAACTAATCCTAGAGTACCTAATAGGACAGCCACTATAGTTTGTCCTACTAATGAAAACACTATCGCTATAAGTACCATGGCCCAGAAACAAAGGTTGAATCCTTTATACTGAGTGTACAAACTTACATTATTAAACATCTATTTCTCCTATTTAAATAAAAACTTATTGACAACACTTTCCACATCTTGCAGGTACTGAGGTAAATACCCAATAACACTCTCTACATCTACTGTGTTGGTTATAACACCATCTGGAATGTAGCTACGACTGTCTCCTTCAAAGGTAGCTCCTTGACGATGTACACGGATTAGAAGGATATTCTCTTGTCCTAATCGGTCAATGAGTGGGGGTAATTCTTCAACAAAGCCTGTGCTAGAGTCCACTGCAATTTCACCATCTTGAATAGCTTTAGCTCTTGCTACACCGAAGTAGTTGTTGGAGAACTTTGGCTTCATCACAACTTCGCTAATGTATATCATAGCCTGTCTTAGAGAGAACCAACACACCGCTAAATGTGGAAGATGTTCTTGGAAACGATCAATGTGAACTTCACCAAAAGACCTTTCCATTACCTTTATTTCATAATCTTCCAGTATGATTTCAAACTCTTCAAGAGGAGTCTCCTTCAATACACGAGCTGCATATATCTCCCAGTATCTCTCTGGGTCAACACAAAAGAAGGCCATTGTAAGTTCATGTAACTTCCCTTTAGCCTCTCTACGAACAAGGGGATAACCTAATGAACGTAGGTAGTATATAGCGGTATCCTTGCCGAGGGATTTTGGACTATTTAGCAGTACTATCTTAGATTGGCTCATACCCTTCTCCTATAGCTTCATTAAGTAGATTTAACAAAAGGTTAGCCTCTTTTTTAGTTAGACTGTACTGTTGACCTTTTATAACAACATTATAACTTAGGCACTCGCTGACATCAATTAACTCTTCACTATCTTGTTGTGTTGGTATATGTAAACGGTACGCTATCACTGTCTTGCTCCCCCCCTCCCCCCAAGTGCTTAGACAGTAGCCATATTTACTAGATCCCTTGTAGGGGAGGCCAATACTTTCTTTCCCATCTCTCCACTTAACATCCACTTTAGTCCCCTTAGTTACAGGAGGTGTAATAAACTTCGAACAATCCCACTCAATCCAAGGATTGCTCTCAGGTGAAGGATTACCTCCTAGCAAATCTTTTTCTTCTACAGTCACTCCAGAAGAGTTTAAGTTAGCGTCGCCATCAACAACTAAGTCACAGTAATAAACTGTTTGGAAACAACTTTCTTCTTTACAATAAAAATTTCCTTTACAAGTATTATCAACTAGCGGGCTATGATAAGTAAACACAATGCCGTCCTCGAAAAATACTCCACACCCACTACGAAATTCCTTTTCCACCAGCCTAAACTTAGTTCTAGGGTTGCCCCCTATAATCTTATCAAATTCATTCTTTGTCATATCGTATCCCCATCTTTATTTGCTAATGTGTAGCTATTGTAAAGGTAATCTCCCTTAATTACAAGAGCTTATTTGGGTGGAATCCAATTACCTAGCTCGTCCATTATAAGTGGCTCTAACACAGGGTGAGAGTCTATAATCAAACCTGTACCAATAATAGGCTTCTTTAGATTACAGTTCTCATAGGCGAAAGCGTAAGCATCCCGATCTACCAAACAAGCTGTCTGCATTCCGAAGTATAAGCCTGTTGGGTTAGCCCAGTAGTCAACTTTAAACACACTATGATAATGCCCTTGCACCGCACTCATTCCCATTACTTGGGACAGTTTAACTACATCTGGACTCTTGCCGTGGTGGAAGTAGCACTTCGTTCCGTTAGGTAAATCAATCGTTAAATCAAATGACCACTTCCAGCCATCATCGACACCCAACACTTCATTATAACCTTTAATATAATGCTTAGGAACTCCATGATGTTTAGCTTTACGGTAGACAAGACTGCCATGATTAGAGTCTAATATGTCCATCTTTGGAAACATCTTATAGAGCTGTTGCACAAACGGCAAAGCCTTTCTAAGCTCATCCCCTGCACTAGGTAAATCTGGATCACTGTCGTGGAAGCTCAGAGCGTGACCATCCATCTCATCCCCCATGCAAATTATGCGTGTCGGGTTGTACTTATCTTTTAGATACTGCAAGAACTTAAATACATCTTTATGTTGGTAGGGAAAATGTAAATCACTTATCACCAATACACGACTATTATCCTCTGCACCGCTGTCTTTCTTGTACACTTCTGGCTTGTCAAATTTGAACTCAATGTTGGCACCATAGGCGTCAGTTACACGTAAACTGTTAACTGCCTCTGGTTCATCTAGGCTAAAGTTAGTTCCAATGTGTATTTGATTACTCTCACCACCAGCCCCAAACCCATTAAAGTAGTTATCCACAGTATCCTCATTCTCTAACCACCAAGATTGGTGAGTTTGTTTACTAATAAACATTTGGATTGCGCGTGGACTTATACCAAACTCACGAGACAGTTCATAACTACTCTTATTATCACCATGATAACCCATAATGATCTTAGTCTTAATACTATCATCTTTTAACTCTTTTGAATAAACCGTCATTCGCACTCCACCCAAGCTTTAGTTATATAACCATAAGGGTTATACGTCAATGTACAGTCTTTTCTACTAAGCTTAAAATACTCTAAGCTCAGCTTGTCCAGATAATGTTCAGTTTGTGAAATGAACCCACCTCGACAGTAAAGCCTGCGTTGATTGAGGCCAGAGTGTTCCCTGATACAAATAGTTTCTTCAGGGGAACTCATGGCTGTAGCAATTAACATCAAAACTTCTGAGGTAGTCTTACCTGTACAGTTGTTGTATGATTCCTGCCTAGCAATCAATTGCTCCCAAGTAATTCCTGTAAACAATGTCTTAGCTAATTTGCTGTATTTATATTTCATTCATCCTCCAATACTTCAATTAAACCTAATTGCTTCGTCCAACCCAATACTTCAGTTAACACCTTAGTATTAATATCGAAGTCTACGTGTTTGTCTTTGCTGTACTCATCAAACAACGCCTTTACAGAATATGTGATTAAGTTGCTAACAGCATAACAATGTAATTGCCATTGAATTGTATCTTCACAATCTGCAATTGGTAATATGTTGTAACGATAATTATGAGCCATTTAATAAATACTCCACAATTTGTTTCCTACGTTTAGGGCTGCTCTTCTCAGGGGTTAAGCCTTTAGATTCTAGCCACTCAACATCAGCTTTATCTTTACATAAAGCAATAGCTTGTTTTTCAGCCGTGGCAGTCTTCTTATCCACACCTTCTTTTTGCATGTAAGTAAGGACAGCATGGCATTCTTTACACATTGGCTCTAGGTCGTCAAAAGTAACATACAAGAGATTTGCGGCAAACCTGCCAATATCCTCTTTACTTTTTAAAGACCCAGCTTCAGTTTTATGGTTTATCTCAATGTAGTTGAAAGGTTTCCCTGTAAACTTCTCAATCTTTTTCTTAACATCTTTGTTGACTGGCATTGGGTGGTCTTGCCCACATTCAACACAAGTCATACCCCAAACCTTCTCAACCCTACCATCTGGATTTGGGTTGGTGACTTTGATTCTAAAGGTATCAATGAACTTTAACTTAACTTGGTGTCTTGACCACACCTTGCGTAAGCCTGATCGAACAAAAGACCAGAACTTACTCTCAGTGTTGAAACTTACACCTTTAACTTGCCAAGGCTCCCATTTCTCATCACTCATATTAAGCCCCCTTAGCATTGTACAGACTTATGATTTTAGATTCTAATAGTTCAAGACTTGGAGATTCACTCTCCCCATACTCCCACTCAACAACCTTACATAGAGGTTCACAACTGTTAGTCGAGAAGAACAACCCAGACTTAGTGACCTTGTAAGTATTAAGAATATCCTCACCTAAAATTTTAGTAAGCTTACTTAATGTGCTCGGGGTCACTACATGCAAACTCCCGTCATGATGGTAGTCATTCTCTACAAGTGCTAGGAAAGTAGCCCTATCTAAAACAGTCAAATAGTTACTACTAACCCACTTACCTAAGTCCTGTAGGTAGTTGTAAGGGTCTTGTGCAGAACCCCGCAGCTTATCCCGTAACGTCCCAATCATCTCAATCAGATTCTTGGGCTCCTTCAGAAACCTGACTGAAGAGAAGTTTATCCCCTTAAAGTCTTTCTTCTGAATCTGGAAGGTAAGTTGTTCTACCAATTGTATCAGTTCTATTAAGTCCTCTTTAATCATAAATTGTATTCCTCTCTGATTGCCTTGTAGATAGGGAATCTTGGTACTCCGTATGAGCTAGTAGATTGGTACTTAAACGTAGTCAGCTTACCTAATAAGCTCTCTCGGTTATCCCATATCTCTTTACGTTGAGCATCATTGTAACCACTACCAATCTTGAACTCTACATCTTTCCATTTAACGACAAGAGCACCTAGTGTGTTAGCAGGAACCATCCCTTCAAGTTTATGAGGTCGTTTAGAATAGCCACGTTCATCTGTAGTCTTCTCATTCTCATTGTGCATCTTCTCTTCAAAGCCTATGATAACTGCTTCATCATCAAAGAACTTCTTTAGCTTCATCAGAGCTTGTGACTTGAGTGTGTGACGACCTTGTTTGTACAAACTATCAGGATCACGTAACATTGCACCTTCATAACCCTCCATTAAGAAGCGCTCTAAAGCTATTTCACACTCCTCTGGGCTATTTACAATATCTGTACGAATAGCTCTTAGTTGCCCAGTAAATGGGAGCCAATTAGTAATTGTCGCAATACGCCTATTATAAGGTTTATCACTGTCCCACCTATCATAAACGACATAGTAGAAGTCTGGCTCACCTTCAATACGCATTACACCAGACTGCACATCGTTGAAGTCTCCTTTAATCATCAACTCTCCATGTAATCCATGTAGGTCATGCTCCTTGAAATAAGCTTGAATAAACTTATTGGGAATAGGCTTCATTGTACGGGACATTGCCACACCATTCACAGCTAGACACGCAATTCCGTCGAGTTTTGGCTGTATTATTTTTGGGTAAGTAACTTGAGTATAGATGTCAGGTATTTCTGACGAGGCCAGTTGTGGCCTGAGAAGGTCAACCATATCAACTCCTTATCGAAAGAACTTAGTGATAGAGTATAAACCATCTACAAATCGTTCATAAGTGAACTTCCCCATGACTTGTAGTAGTTGTCATACAGATCATCTTGAGCTTCACGTAGCTTCTGCTTTACGTCTGTAAGCTCTGTGATAGTCTTACTCAACTGTAAATTAGCATACACCAAATCATCACGTAGACGATCCACTTCCGAACCTAATGTAGGCTTCTGTGTCTTAGCTGGTGTTTTAGCCTGTTTAGCTTTAGGGGATGCCGTGGTATTAGTTTGTGCCTTAATGCCTTCTACGGGCTTGCTAGGGGCTGTAGAATTGACCGTGGATACAGTTTGTGTAGTTTGTTTCTTAGCAGTTCGTTTAGTCATTAGTTTGTTCCTCTATCTTGTAGTCTAGTTAAATCTTCTAAAGTGTCTGCCCCAAGTGTGATGCACATATCCCCAACGAACTCCGTATGGCTAAATTTAGACTTTGGTGTCCTTGCTAGATTGAGCAGGATTGAATATGCCTCTTGTAAAGTTAGGCTCCCATCCTTAAACCTAACTAGGGTGTGGGCTTCTTCTGGAAAGATGTGATCAGTTAGTGAATGGAAAAATGGGTACACTATTCCATCATAATCAGTGAATGTATGTTTTGTTGGATCATAACATGATAGCATTAGTTTGTTCCTTTTGTATTGTGTAGAGTTTATTTATAAAAAGCATTGTTAGTAAGAAGTTAAATAATCCAAAGATAAGAAGACCATAAGCATTTGATACATAAAACACTGACCAAATCCCTAGGGATAGCAAGAATGACCAAGCTATCTTATATCCATTAATCGCACCTACTGCGGCTGCAATACTTTCTTTACTTGAAGAACTCAAGATTGCAATGCCTAAAAGAATTAATAGAGTAAATACACTGTAAACAATATAACCAATTACATAAGCTGCGGTCACTTGGTAGTAGATACCCACTAACATTAAAACTGTCAGTAGTGTTGTCAGTACATTTTTAATCATAATTTATTCCTAGTTTAGTTAATAACTCTTTTACAGACACAAGGTCATTTTCAAACCTACGCATTCTGTAGCAGTCCATGTAGAGTTGCATCATACCAACAGCATCAGTAATAACTTCATTACCTTGCCAGTCTGTATAATTGACAACATCTGGGTACCATTCTTTGTATTGCTTATAGACAGCTTCGATACAGTCTTTGTCAGTCTTCAAAGGTTCTAGCAGTTTGTATGCAGACTTCTCCCCATACTTCACACCACACACATCGCAAGGGTTATAGAAATCTGTGCTGTCACCAATCAGCCACTGGACGTAGCCCCACTTACGACCTGCCCCACGAACCTTGTTCTTAGCATCAATGTAAATTTCACCCAAACCTTCAATGTATAAAGGTTCTGTCATCTTGTCTCGATTGTATAAGTAACCTGCGTTCCCACAAGCGTCTTTGTCCGTAGTGACTCCAATAATCTTTTGTCCTGTTTTATATCCATCCCACATACGGTAACAACACACATCATCCACCTCGACATTATCCACAATAACTGCTGAATACTTCTTCACCATGTAAGCTCTAATCTCTTGTAGGAGAATCGGTTTCATCGTGTCACGGCGATTTGATTTGTATTGTTTTGGTAAGGGTAAAGAGTCTCTGAAGTTATTCTTACCTGATAGGTAAACTTCGATCTTATCAGCTTTACACGCTGCCTTAATGTTATCTATAACCACCTTGACAGAATGGTTTGCATTGGCGATATCATCTGCTACTTGCACATCTTCTATTTCGTAATGATTGTCTGGTACATCTAAACCATGCAAGAACTTCTTCATTTCAGTTCTATGCTTAAAAGATGAGGATTCTTTGTTTAAAACATTAGTGACTTTTATTGAACGAGTTTCACAAGCTGCCGCTATTTGAAAAGCAATTTCGTCACCATCCACAACAGCAATTATCTCTTTATCCACATTTTACCTCCATTGCCTTCAATTTTCTATAACAGCGCTTTCTAAGTATACTCTGTATTTTCCTCACACTTAGCGCACCTCTGTTCCATGGTAAACTTGGACTATATCCTTCTCTAAAAGGAAATGGACATACGTTGGTTTATTGTCTCTATTAACCTCTATAGACACATCTTCCTGAGCAACCCACAAATCTAACTCCTCACAGTAATATTCTTTACTCAACTACTACCTCCACACCATTAGGAAATGTAAGAACTGTGCCTACATCTCTTGTAATATCTATAAAGCATTCAACCTCATTAAACCATTCGTTAGTGTCTTCACAGAACACTTCACGATTAACAATGTTTAGCCCACCAATTTTACCAAAGGACTTTCGAGTCTGTAGTTTACTAATAAATATTCCCCTTAAATAAAAAACTTTAATCTATTACTTGTATCGGCTTTATAACCACCAACCACTTCTTCAATCTGTAAACCTGTTATAAGTTTAACTCTTTTCATTTAGCAACTCCTGTAATTCATGAGTTATGTTTAGTAGCTCTTTCTTAATGATGCTCTTTTTATACTCAACCCATGAAGCCTTATCAAAAGATTCTGCTGATTGAGTGCAATGACTCTCACAGTTCAAAAGGTATATGTCCTTACTTTTGCCGTACTTGATACCGAGTCTGTGAACAGGGGATAAGCCTATCCTTGTAGTGCTTCCCAAAGATTCCACCACCAATTGCTCTAATACATCATGGCTAGATAAAGCCCTCAAGGCATCACCATAAATTCGAATAGTTGCACTTTTATTCCATACATGGCTGTTTAAGAGCCTCTCCCGCCACTGTTCTTCAGTCATCACAATACGCCTCCTCCCAAGCCCCACAACAACATTCACTGGAGCTGTAAGCACAACAAATACACACCCGCCTCAAACTGCCGTCTTCTGTATTTACGGAATAACCACGAGAACCAAAGTCACCTTGGATAACTAGGGTTGGGTATCTCCGATCTTCTCCAGCTAAATAAACATTAACATCGTATTCTTCTGACATACCCAACCCCATTAATTACTCCTCGTCGTCACCTTCATAATAAGCTTCTATCGCTTCGGTAAGTTTACCTTCAAGGTCTTCTGTGTTGTAGTTAGATGATTCACAGTTTTTAACATATAGGTATTGAAATTCACTATTATAGTTTTCTTTTAAGGTAGCTACTATTTCATCAATAGTTTCGCCATTATCAAACAAATCTAAATAGTGGTCTCCAGATTCACTTACAAAACTTATTGCTGTTGCCATGTCACCCCCCTTATAAACCTAAAGTATCTACGACCTCTAACGCAGCAGTCTTCTTATCTACAACACTTTGAATCTTATCGTAGTCAATCAAAGCCGCTAGAGCCTCTTTAAACTCTGATAACGTAAAGCCTGTAGAATCTTCGCTTTCTTTCACAGAGTCGTACACCTCTTTAAGCTTAGTGTCTGCAAGGTTCTTATCTGAATTGTGTTTGAATGCTTCTTGTAAATAGCCTTTCAGTAAATCACGTTTGGTTTGGTCATTTGGAAACATTTGTTTCTCCTAGTTATTTAAATTAAAAGGGCTAGTACTAGCCCATATTGTTTGTTGTTAGATCAGAAGGGTATATCCAATCCGGTATCATCTTCTTGTTCAGCTTCGTCTTTACTTTGCGGTGTTGGTACTTGCTTTACATTACTTGTATCAGCCTTGTAACCACCAACAACCGTACCAAATGCACTGTTGTTACCACCAGAAGATTCATACTCAATCAAGTCTTTAACCAAAATCCCAGTTAGTTGCGGGAATGTACCAAAGTCGTTTGTATTAACAGAGAAGGCAACATCACCTTTACTGCCATTAGCCACAAGAACTGTTAAAGTAACGTCTTCAACACCACCCTCAACGGGGACAAACACTTTAGGGCGACTGTTCCACCCATAAGGAATCATATCACCTGCAACAAGGTTAGCTGCTGGAGCATCTGCCTTCAACTGAGCTGCTGCTTTTAGTTTAATAACAAACTGTTCATCTTGATCTGGATATGGAGGGTCGATCTTGAACTTCTCTTTAAACTCTGTGGTATCAATATCTTTAACAGAGTTCTTTGGATAGTCTTTCTTGAACTGTTTAGCTGTGGCTTTATCTACAATAACATCAACAGTATATTCCAAATCCTTAGACTGGTATTTTGTGCTGCCGGATTGTAATTTTACATATGCAAAAGTTACGTCTTCCAACTTACCAGTTGTTTTCTTACCATTTACATCTGTACTTAACTTACTCATATTTACTTCTCCATCTGATTTAATTTAGTTAATTCTTTTACAGCTTTCTTGTAGCCTGATTTACTTCCCATCTTCCACACACTTACTAACATAGCTACAAATCCAAGGGCAATGAAAGCATCTAGGAATATCATTAGTTAGCTACTTTATCTTCATTAGTACAACCAATAATTTCTTTAGTGTAACCACAGTACATAGTAGTTTCTTTGTATGTACCATTTGGTTGTGGACGCATACCTGTACAAGTTACTAGACCATTGAAGTTACTGTCTTGTGGTCGACATGATACAAACTGACCACGTTGATTCTGTGCTTCAATCCATTCACGATTCCAGTAAGACTTAGCATTAGCTTCTGCAATGTTACGATCTTCTGCTGCTAGGTTATACATTTTAGAAGTCTGTTCTGCTTTCTTTTGCTCAGCAGTTTTCTCATCAGAGCAACCGATTAACACAGTTGCTGCCAAACTCATTACCAATACTACTTTACTTACATTCTTCATATTACACTTCCTCTTTAATTAAGATTACTGACATGTTATCGGGGTAATATCACAAACATATGTTGTTACAATAGCCATTTTACACCTCCTCCAGTTGTTTCTGTAGATCAGAAATTTGTTTCATAATACGCTGACGCTTTAAATCTGGAGAAGAGAATTCCCTAATTTCATCAAGCTCATTCTCTGTTAACCAGTAACCACCACTGAAGGCACGAAGGTCTAATAAATCTACTAAGGCTAATCGATAGGGTGTATTTGTATCATTTGAGGTTGTTACCTCAAATGGAATTAAAAAGACATCTCCAACTTTATATTTCAGCTCCATAATACTTCTCCTACATTAGTTAATTAATTAAATGCACAGCACAATACGTGTTTGCAAAACCATTTTACACGAGTGTTAAATATATTACAAGAACTATTTAGTGACACTCTGACCACGATCTACCGATAATATATCCTGCTGTCAATGGTACGTTTAGTTTATAAAACCTCCCAGCTTCATTTACTGCTTCAGATGCCAATTCTCCAGCTCTACAATAAGCCACATAGACTCCACCTTTAGGACTTTCTTTAATGTCTGACCAGATTTGTGTCTGATTATCTTTAAAAGTTTGCGCCTCTTCCTTTGTTGCGAACATTTTAAACTTGACAAGGTTCTTAGAGACCTCTAATTGGGCTTCATCGTGGTAGGCCACAAGCTGCTGACAAAAGTTTTTACCCTTCCAGTCATCTTTAAAGAAGTCAACAGTAAGCCCCTCTGCTTTAAGTTTATGGTAATGTAACACCATAGCCTTTTTAGCACAAATAACACCAGCAGACTGAAACAAGCTATTTAAGATGGCGTGGGCAGATCGTGTTGGAACTTTACGCCCATCAATACCCAGAATAAACTTCTTACCTCCTACAGTTTCCCAATACTTCTTCAACGCTATCTTCAAACTATCTAAAGGTAAAGCTGCTTGCCAGAAAGCTGTAAACACTTGAGCACCAATATGTAAAGGTTCACCAATCGTCTTAGCAATCTTCTTTTCTGTTGCACCGTAGGTTGCAGCGTACTTAGTAGACTTGGCAGGAGTACGGTTAAATGTTCTTCCGATCAATTTACTAATCTTTGCTGCCAATACAGTATGTACATCGTTAGGTTTATCCATAGTCAAAGAATTACAATACTCTTTTGTTTCATCATATCTCCAACAATAAGAAGACTCCATTTTAGCTTCCAATGAATCAAAGTCATACCCCAGTTGGTAATGTGTATCCTCTACACAGAACATAGCCCTCATCTTGTCCCCATATAACGAACTAACTCTGGGGATGTTAGCTACTACCTTATGCTTGAATCTGCTTGTGGCCGCACCACAGGTGTCTGCTGGAGTGGCTATACGTCCATCTTCTCGCACATAGGCCATATAACCCTTCTCTGCTTCTTCCTCATCATCCCACTCTAGCCCACCACCAAGAATACTGTTACGTCTGTGTTTATACGTTAAGTAGTCTACCACATCCCTAGCATACGGGAATTTCTCAGCCATTGCAAGTAAATTAGGACATATCTCTTTCTCTTGTCCCTTCGTAAAGTTTGGATTTGTCAACACCTTACAAGACTTACCTTCTCTTGTTCTGAGTAACCTAGACTTCAATCCTGCTGGTGTAGTCTCCAAATGATCGCAACGATCTTCTGCAAAATTAGAGTTTAATGTCTGTTCAACATAGTCGTCTACAGCTTTTTCAAACTCTTCTCTTGTACGCTTAGGCTTACCTTTTCCAGATTTAATAGATAGATCCTTCTCTTTGTATTCAGAGGGAACCCAACCAAGACCTACCAACCAGTTCTTAATATGTGTAGAATCATCAAGTGTAGCTTTTACTTCATTCACCAAAGGCTCCAATGACATAGGCAACTCGTGTACTTTACCGAACAGCTCCACCTTCAAAGGAAACTCCGAATCTTCACTTAAAAGTTTACCTTCATGCTTCTCAACAAACCTCTTAATGTAAGAGGAGTACCCGCCACTTTTAAGGAACTGTACTGCTGGTGGTGTTACTGTCTTCATAAAAGCTTGAGTAGGTTTCTTCATAGGAATAACTGGCTCAGCTCTGAGCCTACGTTCTTCCATTAGAATATCCAACTCAGTAATATTACTTTCAGCTAATACCTTGTCAAACTTAAAACCTCTGTGTTCTTGGTTAGTAATAATCCAAGCTACAGCTTTCTCAAGTTTGATAGCAGGCTCCCAATTCCACCCAGCTTGTTCTTCTAGTAACCACTTATAAACCGAAGTGTTAGCTACAACGTCTTTAATGTTATAGTAAAGCATATCAGCAGCAAAATCTAAGTACCGAACAGACTCATGTAAATGTTTACGGAACTGTACCTTCTTATCACCAGTCTTCTCAGCTAGTGCATCCAAACTGTGCCCACCAAACCTGTCAGGGTTTTGTGCCTTAGAAATAACTAAGGTATCCTTAAAATCTACAACCTTATCACACCAAGTATCTTCTTCGATTGTGTAGTCCATATCATCTTCTAACTTACCTACAAGCAAGTCGAAGTTAATCTGATTGTGTGCTACTACCTTGTCAATATCATTTTCAAGGATGTACTTCTTAAACTCTTTGTATGGTCTGTGCTCATACTTGATAGGTTCATAGTTTTCTAAAACATACTGCCTACCTTGATTGGACTCTTCATACCTTCTTCCATCTAATTCATAAGTGTTACCGTCATAGAAAGCAATTATTCTTCCTGTTTGATGTTCCTGAACCACAATAGAGTGAGTTTTAAAACTTGACTTTAACTTATAAGGACTTGAAAGATAGTCAATAGAATCTTGATTTAGTAAACCATTTGTCTCTCTGTCCCACGTAATATCCACCTACCCCTCCTAATTAAAAATTGTTGTTAACCTTTTGTTACTGTAATCATCTTCCAGTGTGGAGATAATTTTCTGCAACCCATTATAAAGTTTTGGGTGCGGAATAACACTATTAATCTTAAAATCAAGAGCTAACTCCCTCCCACACCGAATCTTAGCTAATTGCCAAGCTCTGTGGGCAGATTCAATATCATCAAAGTACCCCAAATGTTTTCTTATACCTAGGTAGTTTATCTGTGCTCTAAACTTATTTAAAGGTTTGTGCCAATTTAGTCCTATTGGAAAATCTCCCCTATCATTTGATCTTCCTGTCATAAAGGAATTTACCCTACAAGGAACCAATAGACACGTGTCTGGGGAGTAATTAATATTACCTATTTTGAGAATATCCTTGTCGATTGCCCATAGTACATCTTTTCCTCCAATTTTATCACAGAAATTATATCCAACTTCATCCCTAGACCATTCTACAAATTCATTAAAATCTTTAAATAAATTCTTACATCCCAGATAAGTTGGGCTAGTCTTAAGTACACTTTGTTTATCTTGTGTCCGTGTTTTAATATTATTCCACCTATTTCTAGATAAACAATATATCCTATTATATTGGCCTAACACTCCCGTGGGTATACTCCAATCAGATCGGAAGAGCACACGTCTGAACTCCAGTCACGATCAGCGATCTCGT
>ERZ650310.178-NODE-178-length-18932-cov-5.863750_pt1 | contig 18932 bp, 20 predicted proteins | sample MGYA00376246_ERZ650310 | MGnify/ENA primary metagenome ERZ650310 (study PRJEB26733, sample SAMN07839286) | wastewater metagenome | biome: small river; feature: stream; material: water | place: USA: North Carolina | collected 2016-03-01 ...
TAGGCTCGTTGCGAAACGTATCCTTCAGCATGTCGGGAATGACGCCAGTCTTGAACTTGGGAACGAATCCTTCGCGGTATGCCCCAAGCGCTGCGCCGTATAGATCTTTAGCTTCTTGCGGCAAATTGCTTTTGGCAACGGCTTCGTCGATAGCTTTATGAACCTGACCAAGATTGCGCAGACGCGCGCCTGCATCCGGCGCGTTTGATACGCTGGCGGACGCAATGTCGTTATTAACTGCTTTGCGCATCGCATCGAGTTCTTCGAGCGTAGCCGCCGGCGGCTTAGGCGGGCCACCGGGTGTGGCGTATCCGCCACGTTCGCCAAGCTGTACAAATTCGCCCGGCGTCGGCTCGCCTTTAAGCGCTGCCAATTTACGCACGATTTCAGGTGAAGTGCTGGGGTCAAACGAAGACAACGGACGCCCCAGAATTTCCTCAGTTTTCGCCACAACATTACCGACGTCGATTGGCGTTGCGCCAGCCGTATCAAACGCTTTCTTGTACGCGGGTTCGACTTCCGTCTTTTTCATTTCAGTACGCAATGCGCCTGCGCGTTCAGCTATGGCTTCACCCGGCGCGCGTTGACCCACGTCAGGCAAGCCCTTGGCGACGCTTTCGCTCATCGCAGCCAAGGCACCTTGTTCTTGCTCCAAACGAGCGGCGATTTGCGCTCGAACAGCCGAGAGCGGCGTCGTCGTGTTAGGCACCATCGCGTTAGCGTTTTGCTGCAACTGCGCGTCGATGCGGCCAAGCTGGTCTTGCATAGCCTGCGCGCGCTGCTGCACGACGTTGTACGCTTCGCGTCCGGCCGGCGTATTGACGTTGACCAGTCCACGCTCGAGACCAGCAAACGCCGGGTTGTTGCTGCCAGCCGCAGCCATACGCTCAGCCAACGTAGCCGCTGGCGCGCCAGGCGTGACCGGCAAATTTTTCGTCGCTTCCATAGCGTTGATGACGTCCGGCACGCCGCCGCGCTTAATCATGGCGTTGATGGCGACACGCTCAGGCGAAAACATCGTTTCGCCAATCTTGGTTGCCGCTGCGCCCGCAAGATCCGTAGCCGCAACCGCGCCTTTAGCCAGACCCGTGATCGGGTCAATGAGCGCGCCACCACGCGCCATCACGTTAGCGGCTTGTTCTGCGCCAGCGACAGGAACGCGCCGCGCCACACCCGCGCCGCCACGCAGAATGGCGGACAAGTCCATGGCCGCCGCAAAAGGATCTGTAGCTAGCGTGTGTCTAAGCGCCTCTTCAGAACCATACTTTGCGGCCATTTCGCCGCCGAAAGCTTTAGCTGTTTCCGACGCTTGCTGCGCAGCTTCGGGATTAGCGTCTAGACCTTCAATGAAATTGAAAACTGAGGTTGGCAATGCTTTACGCGCGCCTTCACGCAATCCGCCTGCGGCGATGTCAAGCAAACTTTTTGCAGTGGTCACGGGTTTAGCAACAGCTTGCGCCAGCCCAACAACGGCTTTTGCCGCGCTTTCCGGCGCATGAACGGCTGCTTCAAATGGTACCGCGCCCCAAGAAGGTGCGGGTTGCGCGGGCGCGCGCGCGCCAGGTATGGCGTCTGTTGCGCCGCGCATCTGCTTGATGGCGTTTGCGAACACTGTCGCGTCTTCGGCGTTACCCGCCTCGTGCGCGGCACGAAGGCCAAACTCAAGATCGGACATTGAAGCCATTATTTTGCGTACTTCTTCAAGAGGTCATCAACGCTAAGTTCTGCGCCCGCGTTTGCGGCCGGCGTCGCTGCGTTGCCGCTCAACGCAAAACGACCTTTATGCTTGACGTTCAAATCTTCGTATTGTCTTTCGTATGCGTCCTTTGTACGAGCGGCCGCAGCGCTGGCTTTAGACGCTATGATGTCAAGCTGATCGTTAAGATCTTTTGCGTTCATGTTGGACGTATCCAGCGACGCAATACCGTCAGCCACGATTTTCCATTCTTGAACCGCCATGTTGCCAAGCGCACCGCCAAGCGACGCCGCACGCTTGCCCATCTGCGTTACAATGCCCTTAAGATTGGTAAGTTTAGTCTGCGCCGTACGCGCTTCGCCGCTAAGGTTAGGAAGTTTTGACGTTAGCCCGGTTATGCTGCTTTTTTGGCCTTCAGAAAGATTTTGCACATCTTTTACAGCCTTAAGCACGTCGTCCATGGTGCTGATAGTGGTTTCAGCAGTCATGCGGTCCTTGGACACGGTGTTGAGCATAGCGCGCTCTTGCTGCGCGTTCATGGCAGCCGGCGGCGCGTTAGCCGCAACGTCGCGCTTCATAACTTCAAGCTGACGTTGTTTTTCAATTTCCCGCGCGCTGGCTTCAGAACCTTGCTGTTGCGCAAACGCTCCCGCGCCCACAAGCGCGCCATACGGTGACGGCGGAGCCGCCATTGCGTTGACTGGCGCAACAGGCGAAGCAGCAGGGTTGACCGGAGCCATAGCATTAGGCTGCGCGGGCGTAGCGCCGCCTACAAGATCTGGCGCGTACAACTGCGCGCGCCGCTGCATGTCCGCCGCCGCCGCCGGACGCATGGGGTACGAAGGCACACCCGCGTTAGGATTGAACGGCGCAACGCCGATTTCGCGTGCCGCGCCAGTACCAGGTGCATATTCGGTTTCTACGCCGCCAATCGTTGCGCGTTGCGGCGCGGTGCGCGCTAGGTATGCTTCGGCCTTGTCTGCATACCCGCGCAAAGCTTTTTCGCCCGGAAATACATCCGGAACATTCGATTCAGGCGCAAGACTTTTTAGGCGCGTGCGCCAGTTAGCATACGACGCCGCCGGGTCATTTGACGCAAGAATGCCCGGAATTTCATCGTTAAATTTCCGAATAAGGTCTATGTGACCAGATTGAATGTCTTGGCCGGTCTTAGCCGCAGACAAACCCGCGCCGCGCGTTTGCTGTTCCAACAGCGTATTCTGGCGCTGCATGTTAAGCGCCTTCATGCCGAGTTCGGGGCTGATGCGCGCAAGCTGCTGGATGTACTCAGGCGAGCTAGGGTCCGCCGTGATGCTTCGCAGCGCCGTCTCTTCCTGACGCTTACGCGCAAGCTCTTCCATTTGCGCGCCATGCATCTGCATCTGTTGCATACGCATGGCGTTCTGCATCAAGTCAGGCGCTTGAAAATACTGCTGCTGGGGAATACCGATGTTGTAATCGACCATTATCGTAACCTCAAATTACAACTACCCGGTATACCCAGAAGCGCCATAGCCAAGCGGATCGTTAAGGATAGCTTGCTGAACATTGCCGCCACCATACCCCGCCGAACGCATGCCGGGCATCATATTGGTATAAAGGTACGAATTTACGCCGCCGCTTAGCGCATTCGTCAGCGCGTTACCCGTATTCATGTACCCCGACGCGCGTGCGTTGCCTACGGCGGCCGAAGCCTGCCCAAGCCCTTGGCCTAGCTGACCCGCCGCGCCCGTAAGCGTGTTGGCCGAGGTCTGCCCTGCGCCCATCAGGCTCTGAAGCGGATTAAGCTGGTTGGCGCGGTTGGTCTGGTAACGGTTGTACGCGTTGCCATATTCCTGACTGGCCGCGCCCTGACCATAGTCGGTAATGCCTTTCAGGGTCGTGCCGGACAGCAAACCGCCACGCGCGGCCGCAGATTGCTGCAAGCCCTTCATGCCCTGCTCAAGCCGAAACGCATAGCCAGGATCAGCCTGAAAGTCCGCCATGCCAAAATCGCGCGCGTACTTGCCAAAGTCCGGGCTATTCGGGTCTACAGAAACGCCGGGCGTACCCGCGCCACCACCGCCGGGGCTAAGGCCCAACAGCGTCATAAGCCGGTTTTGCGCCGTCAGCCCGCCTTCGCGGAACGGTGCCTGAAGTTCGACCTGTTTGTCGAACATCGCCTGCTGCTGCGCGGCAGATTGCTGCGCACCCTGCTGCTGCGCTTTGGACGCCTGATTTGCGCTATAGATAGACGCGCCCGCGCCGATCGCACTCGCGCCAAGAATAGCCGCCGTCGTAGCCGAAATTCCAAAGGTCATGGTGCGATCCTTTTCAGTTCCTCAACCGACGCGATCAGGCCCATGTCGTCATAGCTAGGCGCGATAAGTTCGGCTTCCATCTTATCAAGGTTTTCTTCCCCTGTAAATTTAGTCAGGTGAACCGTGACCCAGATCGTATCTTCTTCAGCGTAAACAGCGCGTTTAAGGCCAACTTCGGACACGAACACGCACGGGCCTTCGAAGAACTTCGGCCCGAATTCCGTTGAGACCGACACGCGGCCTTTCAAGATGAAGTTTAGATGCTGATGGCGGTGGATCTTGCCGATGATGATCGTCCCTTTTGGGATGAACATCTGACGCGCGTAGGTGCCGCAACCGTACTCTTCATGGATTGGCGTGTACGTGTGCGTCAGCGTGCAATCCGGCAACGCGTCGGGGATGACGTTTTCTTTGATAAGTTCCTGCATACGCTCCTGCGCGCCAAGGATTTTTTCCCTAAACGCGACTTTGTCATGCGTGTTAGCAAGAAGAACGTCAGACATTGTCGAGCCATCCTTGCGCGTACAAGTTGGTGCCAGCGTTATCCGAAAACCAATAAATGCTTGCGGTCTCAAGCAATATCGTGCCTTGCAGACCCACCGGAACGCCTTGGTTACCGTTGTTGCCGCTCCACAGCGTCGCCAAGGAGGTTGTGACCGTAGGCAGCGCAATGGCGTTGTTCGGATGTACGCCGATTATCCCGAGAACGTTGTTTTTGATCGCGCCAACCACGATGGCGGCCGCAGTTGGGGGGACATAGTTGGCGGTGGAGACCGCGAGCCATGCCGCCGAGCTAGTTCCGGTCGCCATCACAGGATAACCCGTCGAAGGCGTAATGTACTGCGCGCGTGTGCCGTACTGGACAGTGCGCAAGAGGTTCGACGATCCGTCCGTGCGGACCCAGCCAATGCGCGCCTTATGGACGTACCCACTGGGCAGCGTCGGAGCCGTCGCGCTGAGCGACAGCAAACCCGCCACCGTCGTTTCGTTGTAGATGGCCCAAACGGCGTACCAAGTGCTGGCGGCGATAGCGCCTGTGTCCAGCCCGTTAAGGCCAGAAGTGCCGGTACTCAAAGTCAGGCTGATAGAAGACGGCGTGTACGTGCCTGTCGTGCTACCAATGGCGATCTGCGACGCCGTGATCGTGATGCCGGTGTTGGACGTGGCTTGTATCTTCAACCCGCTGGACGCGCCAGGCGGAATTCCACCACGAGGCGACGCAGCCCAAGTCGAGCCGGTGCTGGCAAGGCCATTGCCGACTGCGCCAGGCGCGACGGTCTGCACAGCAGCGATACCATTGCCGAGCATGACCGAATTTGCGGCGATCGTGGCCAGACCCGTGCCGCCGCTATCCGCGCCAAGCGGCGCAGTCAAGCTGACAATCGTCCCGTTGGTGATGGAACCGCCGTAAATGGCGTTATTGATAAGCTGGAACGTCGTGCCGTCGTATTCCACCCACATCAGCTTGCCGGCTTGAATGTCGCCAGCCACAAGCGCGGCAGAGCCGTTCTTGGTGATCGATTTGGCAGGCAGCCCATTGATGCTGATCGTCACCGCCGCCGTATTGGTGTTGACCGCAATAAAGCTGTACGTCGCGCCAGCCGCATACGCGGTGATGGCCGGCGTAGCGTTGGCCGCGATGGTGTTCGTACCCGTGACGCTGCCTAGCAGTGCATTGATGCTGTAAGGATCGTTGATAGCAGGAATACCGTCATAAGTCCCCACAAGCACATCAACTGAAGTCTTGACAATGAATTTATAGAGGGTTCCGACGTTGAGCCAAATTTCATCAGGTGTGCGTCCAGCGGCGTCAAGAATAATGGGGTTAGCGTTGGCGACCGTGCCAGCCGAAGTCGTGTAGGTCGCCAGCGGCGTGGTCGTGCCGCCAGCGTAGGTGTAGACCTTGCCGCCCGACAACGGATTGCCGTTATCGTCAAAAAACTGAGCGCCGGCACCCGCGAACGATGAAAGATTGTACGCCGCCATGTTCAGATTACCTGTCCGACAGTTAGAATGACGCCAGGAGCGGCGGGGGTTGTGCCTGCGGCAAACGTCGTGATTTGCGCCGACCCCACGAATGACAGCCAGTATAGCTCGAAATAATCGTTGGCCGCAAACGTGTGAAAATAGTTTACGGTTAAGATCGTATTGCCCGCGACGCCGCCATGCGATTTTACGACAGTAGCCCGGCTGCTGGAGTTAGCCACATCCACGCCGTTGACCTTGAACCACATATAGATGTCGTCATCGGCCGTCGTGCTGGGGTTGGTCAACTGCGCGCTGAAAGTGATCGTGTACACGCCGGGGTTAGCAACCGTTATACGGTTGCTTGCCAGCGTGACGTTACGCGTGTGTTCCGTAATGTTAAGCGTAACGAGCTGTGGCGTGTTCGCCGCGGCGGTTTGCGTGGCCGTGCTGACAAACTCGCCATACGCAACTTGTATCCATTGCGGCATGTTGGTGCCGTCCGTGCCGAGGTAGCTTGGCAATCCGGGGACGGACAGCTTGGTCAGCACATCGGGCGCGGAAGCGTACAGCAAGTCGCCCGTGGCGTACGTTACGATGCCCGTGCCGCCGCTTGTCGGGGGGACGGCGCCCGTGCCTAGCCCAATGAAGTTGTACAGGCTGTTGAAGAAACGAAACCATTCCCGCGTAGGCACGGACGTATCCGCGATGGCCACACGCGGTGCAGGGATCTGCGTGTCGTTAAGCATTGGTGCCGCTCATGTTGATGTGCGCGCCAACGATATAGATCGGCACGGGGTCCGTTCCGGACACCTCGTACACGCGGTCGCGCAGCTTAAGCGTCATGCCCAGACGCCGCCAGAACGTGCGCTTGCCGTACACGCCAATTGCGCCCATCGACGCCCAATGCTCGCGGCTCCAAGTATGCCCGCCGTCGTCTGACCAGCGCAGCATAACCTGCGGATTGCTGCCTTGGCCGTCGTTCAGCCCAACGCCCGTTTCGCAATCAAGCTGCATGGTGTGGTTGGCCACACGTTTGAGGTTGTTCTGGCCGGGCGGCAATGCACGCCATGAGCGCAGCCACCGCTGCGTCTGGTCGTCGTCGGCGTACAGCGCCAGATCATACGCGTACAGCTTGCCGTTCTGGTAATCGCCCACAATGATTTCGTCGCCGAAGACCATTTGCGTAGACGCGCGCTGACGGGTAAACGCGCCGTTGTTGAACCCAGCGCGCTCGTGCCACGCCTGCGTGGCTACGTCGTAGACCCAAGTGGCGTTGGCGGACGGGAACGACAGCACGTAAAAAGCGTGGCCGTCCTGCTGGTAAGTGTACGCCGTAGCGTCCGCGATGTTCTCGTACTGCTGGATCTGCCATTCGACGGCGTGCGTGCTGACGCGCACGCCCGTGTAGCCGTTGGCGCGGTAGACGATGCCCTTGCCGCGCGCGTCCGCGCCCAGCCAGAACAGACCGTTGTCGAGCTTGGCGACCGAAAACGTCGCAGCGCAGCCGATCTCGTTAAACGCGCCTTGAATGCGCTGGAGCGGGAAGGCGGTGCCGCCGGCATTGTACCAAACTTCAACTGAGTTGGTGCCGAACAGCCAGACTTCCGAATGGTCCACGATCGACGACACAAGACCGTCAGGGTCGCCTTCGGCGCTGGCGAAGTCCAACGGATCGATGGAAGTGCCGTCCAGAAGCTGCGTAACCCACACTTTCTGGCTATTCGGTTCGATGAAAACGAAATAACCGTCCAGATAAGAAACGGTCACCGCGCCCGCAAAGTCCGGGTCCGTAATCTGACCGTAGGCCAGCGTGTTGCTGTTATAGATATAGCTAGGGCCATTGCATGCGATGAACAGCTGAATTCCGTTGTCCGCCATCGACACCGGGCCGTCGTTAGAAATGCTGCCCAACAGCGTCGTGTTATACGACGCGTCCATACGGTACAGCTGGCTACCGGACGCGATGTAGGAATAGTTTCCGAAAGCATGCAATCCCCGGATCGGCCCAAGCCCCACCGTCGTCAGCCGACGCAAGCCTGGCGCGCGCTGAAGAAACGCGGGTTCCTTACCGCCTTCAGGCACGATCTCAGGGAAAAGGTTAACCATGCGGTTGTCCGCAGCGTTAACGCTGCGGGTCACATAGCTGCTGCCAAGGATGGGGGACTGCATTAATAATTGCCCGCGTAGATCGAGTAGCGCTGACGGGTAGCCATGATGCTATACGGCATCGCCATGATGTCGTCAGGGTTGTTGATGCGCTTCAAATTGCGCTTGGATGTCATGGCGATGCGCGACACCGTGGGCGACGGCTCAACGCCAAACTCGGGTGCGAGTTCGCAAGCCAGATTATATCGGAACGCGCGCAGATAGCCCGGCGGGAAAGCCAACGGAGTGGCCAGCAACGCTGGTTGCGTCAGTTCCTCAACCGAAATGAAATGCCATTCCAGCACCTTGGTCGGTACCGGGTAAATGTACATCTCGATGTTGGGGTAGCTCATGTTCAGCCAGATCACCTGCGGATAAGTGCTGGTCACAGTTTTCACGGCAATACCGTCATACTGCTGCTGATTGATGATCTTGATGCCGTACGAGATGCCGCTGGCCGGGTCTCGAAAATAGGTCGAGTCATCAAGCAAGATAGGGCGGTTACCGACAAAATCGCCAGACGGGCCAAGCGTACGCGAGATGTTGCCTGGCAGCCAGCTGAACACCTGATCCTGCGTTGAGAACACCGACAGCCGTTCGGTGTTCCACGAGTCGATCATCTGGTTGAGTGCGACCAGCGCGTCCTGCGACGTGGCGGCAGACGGCGTTTCTCCTTCGGCCAAAACGCCAAGAAGACGCAGCGCACCGTTAATCTGATCGCCCGCTGTCGTTGTCATCTGCCGCTACTTCCTCAATCGAAGGACGACGCCCGCGCCGTCTCGAGACTAGTTCATTCGCCTGCGCGGCAGGCTGTTCGCCGGGAGTATAGCGCGACCAGCCGTTGCTTTCATCATAAATCGCTTCCGCGTCCATAGTGGCTACCTTGGTGCCGTGGACCGGGTGACGCAGATAGATGTGCATGAAACTCTCGTAAAGGAGAAAGGCGGCTCCGAAGAGCCGCCTAAGATGTTAACCGGCGATGCGGTACAGGTTGTACGTGCCGACGCCGGTCTTGACCGCGCGGAACGCAACGCTCTTGGACGCAACGCCCGCGCCCGAGCCAACCAGCGTCCAGCCCGCGCCGACCGTCAGGGTCGGAACGCCCGCGCCGGTAGCGATCAGGTTGATGTTGAACGCCGAGTTGACCTTGGCGCTATTGAACACCTCGTCCACACCGCCAACGCCCGTGACCGCCGGAAGGGCAAGATCAGCCGCGCTGCCGGACGTGTAAACGACCAAGCCGCCAGCGAGGTCCGCCGTCGTCAGGGTAACCGCGACCGTGTAGGCCGTGGGGATGGCCGAAGTCAGAAGGATAACTTCGCCGAGATTGCCGTCAGTATACTGGTAGCCACCAGCGCCGTTCGGGAGAGCCATGATAAGAGCCTTTCAAAAGAGAAGAGCCTCCGGTGTTACCCGGAGGCGGTTAGATTAGCCCCAGAGGCGCGTGGCCATCTGCGGGCGGATCACGCTGTAGCCGTACAGCACGTCAATACGACACGGCAGGCGGTCGTTGTTGATGTCGTACTGGCGGACAACGCGGAGCGAGATGCCGTTGTGGACCTGACGCGAGGCCATGTCGACGCCCTGCGGAAGCAGAAGATCGGCGGTGGCGAAGGTGATCGCGTCCTTGTGGTACACAAGGTTCTGCGGGTAGGAGGTGCTGGCCGAACCGAGCAGGGTGACAGCAGCGTCAGCCTGCGGGAACGAGTCAACGGTCGCAAGAGCGTTCGTCGAGGTGTAGATGGCCGGCAAGAACGTGACGCTGCCGAACTCGGTGCCGGACGACGTGACCGAGTTGGTCACAACGAACTGCTGGAGCGAGCCAGTCGATTCACGGATCTGCGGGTTGACCGCGTACACGCCAGCGATCGTGAAGACATCGCCGGGGACGAGGGTCTTCGCGTTGGTGGCCGACTTGAACGTGATCGTGTTGACGCCCTGCGTGGACAGGGTGGTCTTGACGGCGAGCGAGTCGCTGCGGACGGCCGAACCGGTCTGGAACTGACGGACCGACTGAGACATGTTGACTTCGTCAAGGCCGAGGATGCCTTCGCCCATCATGCCGTTCTTGAACTGGCGGCTGATGGTGGAGGTCGGGTTGAAGAGGCCCTTCATGCCTTCAACGAGGCCGGCGTTCGCCGCCGGGTTCACCGTCGCGTAGCGCGGGGACATCGGGGTCGCGTATTCGTTCAGCTTCTGCTGAGCCTGAAGCAGGACAAGCGAAGTGGACGGAACCGTGCCAGGCGTGCCAACCGAGTTGAAGATCGTCTGGTACGAGTTGGCGACATCCGCGTCGATGCTGGAAGCCAGCTGCGAAATACGCGGCTTGAGAACACGTTCCGCGAAATCGTCCAACTGCATCGTCAGTTCGGCGGACGTGAAGTTCACGCCGATGTGCTTCTGCGAGGAGACGGTCAGGGTCGTGTACTGCTCGTTGTCGTCCTGAACCTGAAGCGCAGCGCCGTCCGTGACCAGAGCGCGGTCGGGCAGGCGGATGCGGAGGGTCGAACCGATCTTCGCGCCTTCGACGGCGAACGAGTCGTCGTACTGGCGGTTGACGTTGCGGGTGATGACAAGATTGTTCTCAAGGATCTCAAGAGCCTTGCGGGTGATCATGTCGATCGTAAGAATGCTGTTAGACATTGGGTCACACTTTCAAAAGCTAGCGGTTGCGCTGCGCTTCCTGCTTCTTGATCTGCCGCATACGCTCAGCTTCGATCCATTCCGACGTACTCATGTTTTTCACTGAGCGGGGATCGGTGGTATCGTAAGCCGTTTTTCCAGAAGATCTGGAGTTTGCGATCGGCGCGATAGGCGAGGGAGCATTTGAGGTTTTCTTGACCGGAGGACTTGCCGCCAATTTGGCTTCAATTCGACCGATCTCTCGCGCCTGCAAGATAGGCGGAAGGGCAGCGATACGGCCAGCTTCCTTCGGATTTGACCCCAGCCAATAGATGACATCCGGGCCGTTGTCCGAGGACTGGATCGTCTGGGCCATCACGTCCGTGACGGGGAGGTTTGGATTGTACGCGACCTGTTCGAAGTCGTCGTAACGCGTCCGCGCGTCCTCTTCCTTTTCGTGATAAACGTCCAGAAGCGCAGCCTGCTGCTTTGCTGTCTCGCGTCGGGTCAACATCTCCTGAGCTTTGCGTTCCGCCAACGCTTCCGCGTAAGCCTGCGCATTGTCAAAATCGTTGACGTCCGGCGGAGCGACCGTTACAGCCCTACGGGCCTCAAGGTCAGCAACGCGCTGGGCCTGCTCTCGTTCCCACTTACGCTGTTCGCGTGCAAGACGCTTTCCGACAATGGCGTCAAGTTCTTCCTGTGTGAAAGACTTAGAGGCTTCTGTCGTGGATTCATCCGGCTGGTTGTCAACAGGCGCAGGAGCCGCCGTGGCGTCCGCAACTGGCGCGGTGTCAACCGCTGATAGTTCGGGAGCTTCATCGCTCATAGGTTAGGTGTCCTCACGGATACCTGGTGTACCGCACCAGTACGGTCTACGCAGAAAGGCTCGCCACTTTGGACTGGAAAGCCTTAACGCGGGCTTCGAGAGCCAGCGTATCCTGTTCAATACCGGCGGCGCGCGCGTCCAGCGCGGCTGCGGTCTTGGCCTGCCGAGCTTCCACCTTTTCAACGGCGGCTTCGCGCTTGGCGACGGCAATTCCTGCGGCTTCAGCCGCTTTGGCGGCTTCGGAAGCGACGCGTGCGGCCGCATCGACTTCGTCGCGCTTGCGCAGCGCGGCGGCAATGATCTCGGCGGCGTCCATGCGGGCCTGCGCCCGGTCGTCCGTGGCGGCTGCAAGTTCCTGACGGGCTTTGTCGCGGTCAAGCAATGCGTCCTGCGCCGCCGACAGCGCGCCCTGACGGATCGTAAGCTCGTCACGCAGCGCCGCCATGCTGGCGAGGTTCAGCGGAAGCTGACGCGTGAAGTAGTCGATGTAATCCATCTGAGGGATGTCGTTGGCGACGATCATGGTCAGTCCTTTAGGCGTAATAGCTGATATTGATCTTGGCCCCGGAGGCCTGCTCGATGAACTTGATGTTGGTCAAGTCGCCATCGTACTGGAGCGTCACGCCAACGGCGAGCGGCATTCCGACCGTGGAGGTCGGGGCCACGCCATCATCACGCCAGCGAACAGCCTGCGCTTCGGGGGTAATCAGAGCGATGGTCGCCTGCTGCTTGTTGCCCATCTTGTCGCGCGCCGGAACGGTCAGATTGGCCGCAGAACCAAGCGACGTGATCTGCTGGTAGCCCAGGCTGGACGTGATCGCCTTAAGATTGACGGCCATCTAAATTCTCCTACGTTCGGTAAACGAACGAATTTCCACGAATAGGTCTATTGCGGCCTGTACGATACCACCAAAGAACCCGCCCGCAAAGAAGTTTCCCCCGAAGAACGGTCCCATGGTTTAATTCCAAGGCAGCGGCGGTGTGATGGGCTGGGTGGGGTTCTTCTGAGCTTCGATTGCAGCGTCGCAGTCGGCGTACGCCTTGGCGATGCCATCTTCGCCGAGAGCGTCAGCCACCCAGCCGTTGACCTGATCCAACGTCAACTCATTATACGGGGTGAACGGCGTGCCAGCGGCATAAGTCGTATCGACCGTGCCATAAGCAGCCGAATTAAACGTGCCATCGGTAGCCGAACACACCCATGCAATCTGAAAGACGACGTTCTGTTCGCCTTCAGCTTCTGGGTACGCGGTCATGGAGTTAACCGCCCACTGATAGGTGTTGCTCATAGCGCGGGTTCCTCTGCGGTCGGAGCAGGCAATGCAGCATTGTACGCATCGCAAGCCGCCTGAATACCATCGTTGACGGTCGCGGTGTGATACTGGGCCATATAGCTCTCAGCCGCGCGGTTCATCACGAACATGATGTAATTATCGGCATCGAGCGGGCCTTCGGGCGGGGCGTAACCGTCCGTGATAGCGATTGTGTAATCAGTCATTGGTGGGCTCCACGGTCTGAGCGGCCTTTGCAGCCTGTTCAAGCTTTTCAAAAAGAACAACAGCGGCCTTGGCCCCCTGAATGCCGGTCGCCTTGACAGCAGCGTCCAGCAGAGCGCCAAGCGCGTTGGCTTCTTCGTTGGTGAGGTTAAGCGTAATCATGGAAGTTTCCCCTATGTTAACCGATAAGCCAGTTCGTGGCATCTGAGTATACAGGAACCTTATTTGCGCCGCCACCGGCGACCGTAGTTCCGATGCCGAGCGTCATGCTTAATGTTGCGTCAGTAACAAAAGCCCGCGCGCCTGCCCCAGCCGTCGCGGCGGCTGGAAGTGAGGCGACCACCGTAGAACCTGTGGACAGCACAAGCAGTCGAGCCGAACCCGTGCCAGCATTTTGTGGCTGTATGTATGCAATATTAGACGCCCAAGTAACGCCTATCCGCTCATAGTTGCTCGCATCGGTGAACGTGTTGTACAGCCGGAAGGTCTGAGCGTTGACGCCGTTGCGCTGGGCGAGGGTGTTCGCGGCGTCGCGGTAGAGGATGGTGTCGTTGTTAAAGCGGATTGCAGCGTTTGTGTGCAGAAATAGATTTGACCACCCCCCGTCGTAACTGCCCGTAGGGGCTGAGCCAAGCGGGACGGTGCCATCAATTCGCGGCTGAAGCCCATTACTACCAATCTGTACAGCATTGCTGCTGTTTACATAAAACAGAAAAGTCGCGCCGTTGTTGATTTGAAAGCCGTTATTGGCTGTCGAACCAATGTCAAAAACACCATCACCCCGCAGAGTGATCGCCGTCCGCAAAGCATTCTGCGCCGTCCCAGTGGTCCCCGCAGGAGCCACCTGAAACACAATGCTGCCGCCCGCACCCGTGCCAGTGCCTTGCGAGCCGGTGATCGTGAGGTTTGCGCCAGCGGTGTTCGTCGTGCCTGCGACGACGGACTGGACACTGAGCGTTTGGGCTACGGGTGACGCTGCGTCTGCTGCGCCAAAACGAAGGTTTGCTGCTGCGCGGCGGCCGATAATCAGATCTGTTGCGCCTGAAACAAGCCCAGTGCTGGACCACTCATACGTGAACGCGCTGTTGTTTTTGAGGCGCACGCCAAAAACGTATTCCCCAACTTTTGTGCTGCTGGAGAATATCGTAATCTGCTCGCCAGCGATGTTGTTTGTGTTTCCGCCGCTTGTACCAAATGCAGCCCCAAGGGCGGCAATACCCGTGTTGCTAAAACCGGCTGCGGGGTTTCCTACCAGCAAATAGCCGCCTTTAAGAGTCTTAAGCCTACTAACCCCGCCTACTTGTAGGTCCATCAGCAGCGACGAAGCGTTAGACGCAGTGTCCGTAACGTCCAACTTCAGCGCCGTGGGCGTGCCAGTCGTGTTCCACGTTTGCGACAACTCAAGCGCCGACACAGCTTCCGCAGACGCCAGCGAAGGGCCAACAACGCGCACGGGTCGTTTGACGCCAGTGCCAGCGGCTTCCGTGCCGAGCGTCAAACCCGTAGCCGAGGCCGTCAGATACCCGCGCTCGTAGTTGCTGGCGTCCGTGTAGGTGCCATAGAGCCGGTAGGTCTGGCTTGTCACGCCGTTGCGCAATGCCAGCGTGTTGGACGCATCGCGCAGGAGCGTCGTGTCGGTGCCGAGGGTAAACGCGCCGCTTGTCTTGTTGAACGTCAGGTTAGTGCTGCCCGCAAATGCGCCCGCGTCGTTAAACTGAACTTGAGTATCAGAGCCAGCGGCGGGTAGCGTCACGCCGCTAATCGTGCCGCCCGTGATTGCTACGTTATTGGCGTTCTGTTCCGCCATCGTACCCACGCCGGATAGCGTGTGCGTGGCGTTCCAAGCAGCCGCGCCGGTGGCGCTGAACGTACCATCCGCAGGCGTGGTGTGCGTGACGACTACGGTCATGCCAAGAACCTCAATTTATACAGCGTAGACAGGTACAGGCCGACAATTTCATCAATAATGTTCTGAATTGCCGTATCGTCCTTGTCGCAGACCTTGTACCGAGCATCTTCAATCTCAGCCAAGCTGTCGGTCAGGAATTCAACGACATTTGACGTTTTTTTGGCCGAATGCAGCGTGATCGGGCCGACCAGACCGTGCCGGCCTTGGTACATTTCCGCAAAAGTGTCCGCCAGATCGACAATTCCGTCGTAAAATTTGTTTAGCGCTTTGTGTTTGGCGTAGCTGCGCGTGTTTAGGTGAACGGAATGGGCCACATCCCGCGCCAAAAACATGCAACCGATGAATTCAGCGGGTTTCATTGGCCTTGTCCCATCATTTCAGGCTGCGGAGGCTGCTCCATAGGCGGCTGACCCATCTGCGGAGGCGCTTCAGGCGCTTCGCCAAACTCGTTCTGTTCCAACTGGCTTCGGTTTGGCATGCCGCTGACCAAATCGCCTGTGTCGATAGCTGCGTGAATCGTTCCCATGACGATATCATGGATCTGCTCTTCAGACATAGACGCCTGAACAGCCGAAATTCGCTTGGTTTCGGCATCGTAAGCCTTCACTTCCGAGTCGAACCGCTTGATGTCCAGCTGCTGGGCTTCCATCGATTGCTGGACGCGCTTCAACATGCCTTCCATCTGCTGCATGTGCTGCGTCATGGCCTCGATCTGCTGCTTGGCCATCTGCATTTCCGGCGACTGGTCGTCGCCTTCCATGACCTTCGGGTCAATGATCTTGGCGAACCGCTTGGCCATCTCCTGCGCGCCCGGCCAATCCATGTTCTTGATGAACAGGTCGCCCGCAACCTTCCAAAGTTCAGGATTTGACTGCAACAGCATCGACATGGCGTCAAGGGCTTCCTGCCGCTTAGTCATGTAGCCAGGGCCGGTCGTAACGCACACGTCGTAGACGCCAACCGACAAGTTGTACACCTTCTCCATGACGACGCCCATCTGGTCCACGATGGACTTGACAGGCTCCGGCTGCTGCGGGTTGATCTTGACCATCCCGACTTCGCCGTCCAGACCGACGATGCGCGCGACGCGTTCGGTGTCGTAGATCTTCGGGATCATGTCGACAAGCTGTCGCGTGACATGCCGAATGGCGCGCGAAAGGTTGTCTACGTAATGATAAGTACCCGTATCGCCCTGTTTTTCACGAGCCAAAATGGCCTTTCCAGACCGTTCATTGCTTTGCGCGCCAAGACTAGAGTCGTACTGACCCGTGGTGGCCTTGATGTCGTCCGAAGCGCCCATCTTAGCCTGTATAAGGCCAGTCTGAGCGAGCGGCGGTGCAGCACGCTGCGGCAACGGAAGAACCGATCCGGCCCCATCTGTGACATCCGGGTTGACCTCGAGATACGGCCAGTTCGTCGTGTTGGCCGTCTTCCACTGGTTTTCGTAACCTTCAAACTGACCGCCGTAGCCAATGAACGGAGCCTTGGGGGCCAGCGCCAGCATCTCGGCTTCCTGGCTGACCCAATAGTTGTACATGCGCTGCGCGTCCTTCGCGTTGCGCACGAGGCCGGACACGTACAGCTGTCCGTCCACTTCCCATTCGTTGCCCACGACGCGGATCACGGGTATCCACTTGCCGGCCCACGTCTGCTCTTCCAAGACCTCAAAACCGTTGGTCTTGAGCCACTTGACCTGCTTGCGGTCGACGATGCGCGTGCGCAGCGGCTTGCCAAACATGGCTTTCAGCTGCTTGTCCTGCGGCGTGCCGTCGATGGCGGTCACGTTGTCGGGGTACAGGTTCAGCGTGGCGGACTTGTGTTCGTAATAAAAGTATTCCGCGATGCGGACCGTGTCTTCGGTCAGCCACTGGCTGAGCGACTGGTCGCCAACGCCCTGCGACATCATCGAACTGATCGGCGACGCGTCCGGGAACATGCGCTCGTATTCGTCACGCGTCAGGTCTTCCGTCAGGAAGCACCATTTGGCGTCTGAGCCGCACGGGTCTTGGATCGTCGGGTCCATATAAACCGAAAACGCGTTCCGAACGCGGCCGATCTTCAGATCCTGATCGAAGCTGTCCTCGCGGCAGTATTCCGTCAAGATGCGGATGTAGCCTTCGCCGTAGGTCACCTGGTTGTCGCAGGCGGTGTCGTAGGCCACGTCGGCGTCCGAGATGTACTCGATGTGCCGCACCATGCCGTCGAAAATCTCGGCAACGGCCACGTCGGCCTTGTCGTCAGCCGGGATGACCTTGCCGGTCGGGCGGTTCTGGCGCTGTTCGTTCGTCACCTGACGGACGTGCTGGGGCAGCTTGTTGATCGTCAGGCACGGCCGCGCGTTGATCGTCTGGCCCTGCACGGACCCCCGCGTCGCCAACACGTCGGCCGGCCACTGCCACTGGTTGTCCGGCGATCCGGCCATGAAGCGCAGATCGTCCAGTTCGTCTTCGCGGCTCTCGGAGTACGCCGAGAGCGCCATCGTGAACCGCGAACGCATAGTCGCCAGACGGTCGTGGTCGTCAGCTTCGGAGACCTTACCGGCAGCTTTTACGTCGTTCGCAGCCATTATTTGCCCTTTTTGGCCGTAGGCTTTGCTTTCGGAGCTTCCGCCGCGCGCTTGGTCGAGTACGCGATTGCGACTGCCTGCTTGAGGGGCTTACCCGCCGCCACTTCCGCTTTGATGTTACTGCGGAAGGCCCCTTTGGACGCTGACTTAACGAGCGGCATGGCCGGTTACGCGCAGTGGATGATGGCGAAGTTCAGCACGATGGCTTCAGCCAGCGGACTGGCCGTGATGTTGCGGACCGTGATGGTCGCCGCACCGGCCGTTACCGCGCTGACGATGGCCGTGTACGAGCCCGGTGTCGCACCGCTGTTGGCCAGCGTCAGGATGACGGTGTCATTGGAGGACAAGTAGCTGTTGTTGAGCGTGAAGTTCACGGTCGTCGTCGCAGCCAGCGAAGCGGCGTTCAGCGTGATCTGACCAGCCGACTTGTTCAACGTGACCGCCGTGGCCTTGCTGGTCGCCTGCGTGACGCTGCCCTGCGCGGCGGCGGTGTAGCCAAGGATGCCTGACGAAGAGACGTTGTCCGCGCCGATGATGTTCTGATCTTCAAACGCGACGCCAATGGATTTCGAGTTAGCCATGTCAGGCTCCAAGCCATGAAGTTGAAATTCCGGCGCCAGAGTACCCTTTGCGCGGGTTGCGGTCAACCGTTTCACGGCGCGCGACCGGGAACGCAAACGTCACCGCGATGGCGTCGGCCGCGTCGGGCGACGCCAGCCCCCTCGACTTCATGTCTTTCTTGCTTTCCAAGAAGATCGTCCCGCGGCTGTCGGGCTTCATCATCGGTCCGATCAGGTCGCTCTTGAGGTACCGATCGTTCGGGATGCTGGCCGTCTTGAGCCACTCGCGCATCTCGCCCCACATCTCCGCGCGCTTGTTCCCCCACATCAGCGGGTTCTTGCTCTTGGACCCGAAGTTGACGCCCCTGATCTTGTACCGCTGCTCCTTGAGCCGGTCCACGACGCCGGCTCCCAGCCCGCCCTCGTCCACGACGACCAGCATGGGCTTGTACTCCTCGATGGCCTCAATGACCCGCCCCACGGTCTCCATGGTGTCGTCACCCTTGTGCCGCTTGATCGCGATGATGTCGCGGCCCTGCCGCACGGCGATGACGGTCGAGTCCGACCCGAACCGCGCCGGGTCCACGCCGATAACCACCGGAGCCGACTGGTCCTTCCACTTATCCCGCCCCATGGCTTCGTCAACCAGGTTGCTGCCAATGAATTGATCATCCGACGCGCTGGGAAACTGACCGTACACTTCAACGTAAGCCTGGTTGCTGTCCGCCCCGTACTCGTCGATGATGCTCTTGGCGAGGTAGTTGGAGACGCCGCGCTCGATGCCTTCCCGGGTCTGGTTGAGCGAACCCCGAACGCTATTGCCGGTCCCTACCGAGCTTTC
>ERZ650310.179-NODE-179-length-18923-cov-4.892463_pt1 | contig 18923 bp, 24 predicted proteins | sample MGYA00376246_ERZ650310 | MGnify/ENA primary metagenome ERZ650310 (study PRJEB26733, sample SAMN07839286) | wastewater metagenome | biome: small river; feature: stream; material: water | place: USA: North Carolina | collected 2016-03-01 ...
GATTCGGTTTCCTGAGTGGGATAAGGTGATGTGGGAAATCTGCCGGCTGCGCGTGGACACGCCGAATGAGCCGATCAAGTTCGGGTTGTTCGGGGCGAATGGCTCGGGGAAGAGTCAGTTCTGCGCGAATGTGATGATCGAGGCGATGATGCAGGCGCCTGCGCAGGGGGGTGACTATCATCGGATGTTCTGGATGCTGGCGCTCGATGAGACGGCTTCGGAGACCATTCAGCAGAAGGCGCTCTACTACTGGATGCCGAATGAATACAAGACGACGACGGGCGCGGTGAAGACGACGGCGCGGCGGAAGTTGCGGTTCAATCAAAGCGGCGGGTTCACCGACAATCAGTTCTCACTGGACAACGGGGCGCAGTGCCAGGGACGGTTTTGGTCCACGAAGATCGACACGCTGGAAGGTGTGCGTCCGTGGTGCATCTGGTCTGATGAAGGCGTGCCGGTGGATTGGCTGGAGGCAGCCACGGGGCGTTTGATCACGGCGCACAAGCACACGCGAGGCTTCCTGCCGAGGTGGCAGAAGCTGCTCCGACAGAAGGCGGAGAATCCCGAGATGTTGTTTCCTCGGCAGTTCGTTTATGACCTGCTGTGCGCGGTGCATTTGGTGAGCTACACGTTCAAGAACGGGTTCACTGAAACGGTGTCGGCCTTTGACGGGAAGGTGGTGAAGGAAATCGAGGCGGATCCTGAGTTGCTGCCGAGGATGAACAAGGCGGGCGAGATCATCGGCGGGGAGAAAATGCCAAAGCTGGTGCACTGCAAGGATCCCTCCTGCCGTGGCTACTACATCCATGCTTGGGACAATCCCATCGGTGGGAACTGGGAAGGCCTCAAGACCCTGGCGATGCGCAAGCCGCGCTCGGAGAAACTGTGGAGGTGCTACGGGGTGGCAGAGCGCAAGGCGGAGACGCCGTTCCCGAACTTCGATGAACGGATGCACGTGGTGCCGCTGGAGTGGGTGAAGGGGATGCCTGCTACGCTGTGTCACGCGGCGGATTCGCTGGCCAATGGCGGGCGGACTTGGGCGCAGTTGTGGGGCTTGATCGTGGGGGACTATCACCGCTGCTTCTCGCCGGGGGATCTGGTGATCGTGCATGAGTATCCGCAGACCGATGACATGCGCCCGGGCTTCGGCTATGGCGAGGTGTGGGCGGAGCCTGGCGGGAAGGATGGCGTGGGCAAGAAGGGACCGGCGCAAGCGTCCATGCCGGTGGGTCACCAATTCCGTGCGGACGAGATCATTCGGGTGGAGAAGAAAATCTGCGAGTGGCTGAGCTGGCCCGTGCCTGAGTCTCACCGACCCTGGAGCATCACCAATCCGTGGCCGCTGATTCAGGAGGATTCATACCGGCAGATGGATAGCCGCATGGCCGAGGTGGACACCAGCACGAAGACGGGGACCACGAACCTGATCACGGAGATGGAGGACTTAGGCTTGAACTTCGTGCCGTGGGGACGGGATGCCGGGGCTGTGGAAGGCAGCACGCGGGTGAAGACGGGGGAGCAGATGATCAACAACGATCTGTTCTTTGATCGCGAGCTGGCCGTGCTGGACGAGGTGACGGGGCGGCTGGCGATCGATCCGAAGAAGGGACGCGGGCCAAAGATTTGGATCGTCTCCCACTGCACGAACTTGATCGAGTGCCTGAAGCATTACCCCGGGATCGCGGTGGGGGATTCGGCCTTTAAGGACTTCATCGACTGCCTGCGGGCCTTCGTGATTTCGAACCTGGAGTATCTGCCGGCGGATCTGTTCGAGGATGAGGAAGGCTTCGAAGGCGGCGGCTATTGAACTGATGAACCCTGAATGATGAAATAACCTGATTGACCAAGCTCCCATGACTCCCCACAATACGAACTCTCAAAGCAAGGCTCCTGTAGCTCAACGGTTAGAGCAGGCCACTCATAATGGCTTGGTTGTCGGTTCGAATCCGGCCGGGAGCATCTTCAAGGATGAAGAGGGAAAGATGAAGTATGAAATCATGCTGCGCTTGTCCTGTGCGGTGCTGAGCGGGCCTTGCCATGATTTTGAAGATGGCCAAGGCTCAATGCCGGCTTTTGATCATTCGTCCACGATTTACGAGATGTGCGCTGATGATGCGGATGACATCATGGACATGATGCGGGCGCGTGGCTGGATTCAACATCAAGAACCAAACGCATGAACCGAACCTTCTGGTGCAAGCGTTGCAATCATCGGCAGCCTTATGCTGTCAATCCCAAGACGTTGGAAGTCGGTGCCACGTTTTATCACCAGTGCGCGGCTTGTCAGTATGTCCATGTCTACAGGCGGTCGTGGGATTGCATGGAAAAGCCTAGTCCGCAGGATCTGCGGAGCTGGGGCATTGAGGAACTTCTGCGGGGGAATGGCGAGGGCATCACGCTTTGCGCTGACTTGTTTGTGAACTGGTATGCTTTACCAAGGCCTCTTTCTCCCCCGAAGCCTCGCCCTCACCGTCGAGCAATTAGCCCATGGGCTCAGCGTCCGCTGCCCGCGGCTAATGATCCGGGCAAGCTTGCAGCCGAAGCGGCAGATGCTCACACACGGCTAACGCTTGGTCGCAACGTGGTGCTCACAGACAAGGCGCGGGCTATGGTTGCTCGCCTTGAGGAGGGGCAGCAAACGCTGTTGAAGCGGCAGATGTCCTTTGAGGATGTGGTATCAGCCTTCCTCGTGATGGATGGCTCTGATGAGCTTGAACTTGCTTGGGCGGTGAACTGCCGATTCCAGGAAGCGCAGGCGCAACGAGGAACGCATCAACCCATTTTATTAGAACAACTTAGATACACCCACAGCAAATGATGACCACACCTCCCACCGAAACCAAATGGCTCACCTGGGGTGAGTGCATCGACCTTTGCCGCGATCACAAGTTCTCGCGTGACTGGTTCGTGAACATCTCGCGCATGAACGCGACGGATGCCGCGGGGCTGGACACGGATGAGAAGCTACTGCCCCGGCGCCGGTTCATCGGCTGCAAGTGGGCGCGCTACGACCGGGCGGCCCTGCTGAAGCTCCTGACCGAATGACACTTGCCTCTTGACAACCCATGCTTTACTCTCCGCGCACTTTTAACAGTCTGATCATATCCGGGCGTCTGGCTGGCCCTATGCGTGAAACGCAACCTTCACCTGTGATCTACTGCCATGCCTGCCATTGACCCGAATGAATCCCCGCTCTCGAAGCTGGACCCGCATGAAGCGCCGGATGTGCCGCGCTTGCTTGCTGATGTGCGCACCTCCCTTAATGCGGCGCAGTCGGCGCGCGTGTTCGAGCGGATGCGGCGCAACCATGAAGCGCGCTACACCATCGTGGACCCGATCACGGGTGAGCACCGACGCCCGACGCGGCGGGATCTGGCGGAGTTTGCCCCGGACACGCGGCCCGAGGACATCTTCCCGTTCCCAGGCTCAGCGGCGAACTACACGAAGCTGGTCGATCACATCATCAATCAACACGTGGATTTGCTGCTGACAGCGGGTGATGAAGCGCGGCGCTCCATCCTGCCAGCGGGGCGGGATGGCACCGATGAACGCCGGATGCAGCGCGCGGAGGACTGGGCCACGGCGAAGGATGACGTGATGGAAACCATCGAGGCTGACTTTGATGATGCGGTGACGCAGTGGCTGGATTGGGCGTGGGAGTTTGGCTTTGGCGTGATCTTCACTGGTTGGCAGGAAGACAAGCAACTGGACAAGCGCGAGATCAGTGCGGAGGACGTGCGGCAGATGATCATGAGCGCGGTGCTCGAAGAGGCTGAGGCGCAACGGCGGGCTGAGACAGGGCAGCCTCACGATGAAGGCACGGCAGAAGAAGAGAACGCCAAGGAATCGCTGCTGAGCCAGCCCGAGCAAATGCAACTCATGGCACAGGTGGATGTGCAGTTCGAGACGATGCTGGTGGATCAGAACGTGAACGCGCGGCTGGTGCCGCTGCTGCTGCAGTTCGACCCCGAGATGCCGAAGACGGAGGCGCGGCGCGTGGCGGTGTCTTTGCGCAAGGGTGAAGAGGCCTGCTACTACGTGCCCAAGGTGAAGACGGCGGCGCCGGATCTGTGCCGCCTGCGGCCGGGAATCAATTTCTGGTGTCCGTTGGATACGAAGCGCGTCCGCAATGCCGCGCTGATCCTGACGAGCGAGCTGCTCTACGACTACGAACTGAGAGCGCGCTGCGAGGCCGATGATGACGAGGACGCATGGAACAGTGAGGTGGTGGAACGGGTGATCGCTGCCGGTCCAACCAAGGGGAGCCAAGTGCTGGGCATTTCGAATCTGCCGGCCTGGGTGCTGTCCGGGGCGAGTGTGGGCGCGGAGGTGGAGATGGATCAACTGCTGAACCCGGGGCGGGGGCAGTATCGCGTCTTCACGATCTACTACAAGGCGACGTCCCTCGGGGGTGTGCCGGCCTTGTTCCGCACCATCGTGGCGGACGGGATCGAGGAGGCCTTGCACCACTGCTGCGCGCGGGATGCGCATGGGGAGTATCCCATGCTGGACTATGTGCGTGAGCCGCAGGCGGAGTATCTGTGGGACTCGCGCGGTGTGGGTGAGGTCACGCTGGGCGAGCAGCTGCAGGAGCAACGGCATCTGAACTTCATCGATGACAACGCTTCGATGATGATCAAGCCGCCGCTGAATGTGCCGATGAATCAGGCGGGCGGGCGGGTATTGATCGAACCGGGCAAGCAATTCCCGAGCCGTCGGGCTGGGGATGCTGGGGCGGGGATCACGCGGATCGACATCGCCGGGGATTCGAGGGGGAGCATTGAAGTGGTGCAAGCCACGGCGGCCCGGGCGGAGCGCTACTGGATGATGGGCAAGGAGTTTGAAGGCACCGTTGCCCAGCGGAATCGCTGGAAGCGCCTGGGCAAGCACTGGGGCGCGGCGCTGAAGCGGCTGGACAAGATGCTGATGCAGACCATCGCGCAATACATGCCGGACGATCTGCTGGCGAAGGCGCTCGGGGTGTCCATTGAACGGCTGGACCGCGAAGACATCATGCACTTCTACTCGCTGGAAGTGGCACTGGACATGGACGCGCTGGACTCGAAGACGATGGAGATGCGCGCGAAGCTGGCGAAGGACTACGTGACGGCCATGGATCCGCAGGGCCTTGTGGATCTGGAGCCGCTGCTGAGAGAGCTGATGATGACCATCTCCCCGCGCTGGGGCAAGATGATCCGGCCACGCAAGAACGTGCAGCGCGAGGACCAGGAGGATGTGGTGCGCATCCTGACGGCGGCGCTGCAGGGCATTGATTCGCCCTTCGTGGAAGGCAAGGATCACGAGTCACGTGCGAGCATGATTCAGCAGTTGATCAACATGCCCGCCATGGGTGAGGATGATCAACCCATCGCCGATCCGCAGACCGGGCAGCCTGTGCCTGGGCGGGTGGCGCGGATCATGATGGAGAACCCGGACGCGGCGGCGGCAGTGATGCGGCGCATGAAGTTCGAGCAGTTCTGGGCGGCTCAAGGCAAGAACGCTGTTGAGGGACGGAAGGGCGTGAAGACTCTGCAGGAGGTGGCGCAGTAAGCATGACTCGAGAGCTCTACATGCACGAGGTGAATCTGGGGCCTGCGCTCTCGGATGCGGAGATTGACGCGCGGATGGAGATGGACGTGGACTCGGAGGTGATCGAGGCCGTGTTGCAATTCATCCGCAATGAGGCGGCGCAATACGAGACCGAAGCCCATGATGACCGCGCGGGCGGTAAGGCTGAGGCGTCCACGCTGAAACAGGGCGCGGCACAGGGCTTGAAGTCGCTATTCTTCCAACTGGTGAGCAAGCGGGCGCTGGGCATGAGTGGGCCGATTGCCGCCGGTGAGGAGGATGATGACGAGTAGGCCAAGCGGTTTTTGTGCGGTTGCATGAGCCGAAGTGGTGTGAAGTTGTGCGGATTAGTGGGAAGTGGTGCGGAGTCGTGCGGGCAGTAGGATGACGGCGCGGGCGAGGTGCTGTGGAATGCAGTCCTATGGCTGACACCAAACCCACTATTGCAGATTCTGCCGCTGCATCGGAGCGCAATGACGCACCCGCCCCGCGCCACGCCTCTTCAGGCACCCAGGTCCCGATTGTCTCGCTGGACGAGATGATCGCGAAGGATCTCGGTGAGGATGAAGAGGCAGCGAAGCCTGTGAGAAAACAGGCGAAGCGTGCACCCAGCGACGAGGCCGAAGACGAGGACCACGACGAAGACGAGGACGAGGACAGTGAACCAGACGACGATGAGGAGCAGGACTCCCACGACGACTCCGACGCTGACGACTCCGAAGACGACGAAGAGGAAGACGCCGACGACTCGGAAGCGGAAGACGACTCAGCAGAGGAGTCTGATGACGACGAAGAAGCCGACAAGGAGGAGGAGGACGAACCGTCTGACGACTCCAAGAAGGAACCCATGTCCAAGGGTATGGAGGCACTGGCGAAGGATAAGTCTTTCGCCTGGGCTGCGAAGCGCATCCAGAAACAGAGCAAGGATCTGAACGGTCTACGCTCGGAGCTGGCTCAGGGCGCTATCGTGCTGAACCCCACAACGGCCTTCCCTCTCGCGGATGCCACGACTGAAGACAAGCTGAGGGCCACCGTGTCCGAAGCGAAGGATCAACTCAAGATCCTGTCGGCGCTCAAACCAACTGACTTCGAAGAGAATCAGGAAGGTGAGTTCACCGTGGTGCTTAAAGAGAATGGCAAGCGTGTGGTGAAGACACGGGAGGAAGTGGAAGCAGAAATCAAGGCTCTGGAAGCCAAGACGGACGGCGACACCATCACTCGGCAGCGCCAATTCAACGAGTTTCGTCAGACGAATCAGCCTTGGAAGGCGGCGGCAGAAGTAAGCCCCGAACTCTTCCAACCCGGAACCCCAGCTCACGGCTTTTACAAGCATGTGCTCGCCCTCAACCCCGCCATGAAGGCGACGGTGGGAGATTACGAGATGCTCATCGCACGCGCCTGGCGCGACATGGCCCGTGAGGCGGACAGCGCCCCAACCAAAGACTTCCCGAAAGGGCGTGCCCAGTGGGTATGCCGTAACGGCAAGTGGGTTCGCTACGCGCTGGACAAGGAAGGCAAGCTGAAGACTCCGAAGCGTGCTGACAAGGAGGGTGAGCCGCGCAAGCCGCTGCTCAAACGCAAGCCCATGACGCCGCCGAGTGGCGCGCGTCCACCGCAGAAACAAGGAAGCGGTGGTGGGCGGTCAAATGGTGCCGCGAAGAAAGCGGACGCCGAGCGCCTCATGCGAGAGAAGCCAAGCGACGCAGCTCTAGGGAGCCTGATCGCCGCGGAACTGGCAGGGGTCTAAAGTCAGTCAGAAAACCATCTTACCATTTCAAACCTATGGCTACATTGCTAGACAACAATTTGGACCCGAAATTCCGGGTCCGTGACGTGAGCACTTCGTTCACTTATGCCCGCATGGAAGAGGCCCCGGTCGCTACCATGATCAAGAAAGGCGCCAAGCCCAAGAGCACGCTCTACGAGTGGCCCTTCAAGACCCGCCATTCCCCGAGCGACAACGCCATCGGCGAAAACCTCGACGTGCAATCCGGCGAAGTCATCAACAACGAGAGCAACAAGGCCATGCTTCAGGGACGCACCCAGAAGAGCCGCGTGGTGATCGGTGTTGACGACGTGGCTGAAGAGCTAGGAGAAGAGTATGCCGTGGCTGGCGGTCTGCTCGCTGACAACGTGAAGGACGGCGTCATCCTGGCGAAGGAAAACTTGGAAGTGACCATTCTGAAGAATGGCAACTCCCAGACTTACACCGACGCCAACAACCCGAGGAAACTGCGGGGTGCCACCTACTTCATCCGCAGCTCGAATGCGGCTGACTCGGATCTGCCGATCCCGACCATCGCGCTGACGCCTGCGGCGAACATCGTGAGTGGTAAGGCGGCGGCTACCAACGTCACGGAGGAGAACCTCCTGGACATCCTGCAGAGCATCGCCACCACGTGCCGCGCGGTGAAGAACCTGCATGTGTTCGCCTCGGCAGCACTGCGTCGCCAGATCAGCTCCTGGCTGAAGTTCGTGCCTGAATCCTCGGGCAACGTGCTGGTTCGCCGGTTCAATGCGAACGTCTCCGACAAGGAGATCAGCATGACGGTGGAGCGCATCAAGTGCGACTTCGGCACGTTCTTCCTGCACACGCATTTCTCGCTCCCTTCGGGAGTGCATGCCTTGCTGCTGGACATGGACATGATCTCCCTGCGTCCCGTGCGCGCCCCTCAGGTGCGCCCGCTGGAGTATCGCGGTGGGGCGCATCTGCGCATGATCGAATACATCAACGGCTTGGAGGTCTCGAACCCTCAGGCTCACGGGAAGATCACGACCTAACCCGTTGCCGATGACGGGCAGCACGCGGGATGATCTCCCGCTGCTGCCTTCATCGGTCCTTTCATTCTCAACCTACCTTTAACTCGGAGAAGATTACACCCTTATGGCAATGCTTACAGCAGCTGGCGGCGCAGCTATCGAAAACGCCCTTCAAGAAGAACTCGCGGACTACGCGAGCAAACGCGCGAACATGACGCTCGGCCTGACTCAGGACGAGGCAAACGCTGAGAACGCGGTGCTCGTCGCCAAGCTCAAGGCCCGCATCATGACGGACATCGACGCCGCTTGGTCTGACTAATTGGCTCGGAGTGTTGGGCTCCCACCGTTCGCGCGTGTCATCACTATGAGTGCTATGATCCATCATCTTGAAGCTGATCTCGACAGCTTCGGTAACATCCTCCAACCCAAGGGGGTGGAGGATTTGGTGTCATCGCTGCAGTGTGACTGGCTAGCGCGGGCGGTGGTGTCCGGGCTCAATCAACAGAAGGCGGCGAAGTTCCGCGAGGATGCTGTCATCGGCAAATTCTTCGCCACCGAGAACGTCTATGACACCCATCACTTCTTCGACATGGGGCTGAGCAAAGGCTTTGATTGCTGGCACGATGAACAATTCATTCGTGAAGCTTCCCGAGACATGCCGGAGACGCGCATTCGGAGCAAACCCCGGAACGTGAGCATCATCGTGCCGGCCAATAAATACACGCGGATCGAGCCACGTCCGCAGGTCACCACTGAGGTGGTGGCGAAGGCTCCCGTGACCACACGGATCGTGGTGAAAACACCCTCTTACGCATGAACGACAAGCTGACCATTCCCGCCTACGACCACACAGACACGGAAACGACGGTGATCGAGGTGCCTACTGCCACGAAGCTGCTGCTGATCCGCAATGCGGGCGCTGGCAAAGTGCGCGTGCATACGGAGATCCCGACGTCGGACGCGGACCAACTCAAAGGCTTCCCCCTTTGCGCGGATGCCACGGATGCCGACAAGGGCGAGTGCTACCCCTTCGGCAGCACGGATGGCATCCAGAACACACTCTGGCTCACGGCGGACGCCACCTCTTCCGCCTACGTCCTGGCTCGTTCCTAAGCTTCCATGCACGCTCTCCTCTCCAGCGCTCAATCCGCCTTTCTTCGGCAGCCTCCGGGCTGGGCTGGGGAGAGTGGCGATGCGCCTGAGGTATTGCCGCTCTATTGCAACAACACGGCGATCAAGTGCAACAACACGGCGATCAAGTGCAACGCCACCACCTACACTCCCTAAACCATGGCTAAACAAGTAATCGACACCTCGGGAACGACGGACACGCTCGCGGCAGGGCTTGGCAAGGCGAACAGCAACTTCACGGAGTTGTATGATTTCAAGGCTTCCCTCGGCTCTCCAACAACCATCGGCCTAAGCGTCCTTGGCTTGGTTAATCCGAGCGCGATCACTTTTCCCCGATTCAACGCCGACAATACGGTGGATGCCCTCTCAGCGGCAAACATGCGCACAGCGCTTGGCCTTGCCATCGGCACCGACGTGCAAGCCTACAGCGCTACGCTCGCGGCGATTGTCGCTGGCACCTATACGGGGGCAGCGAGCATCACGACGCTTGGCACTATTGCCACGGGTGTATGGAGTGGAACGGCTATCGCAGTCGCTAAGGGCGGCACGGGAGCCACGGATGCGGCTACGGCACGGACCAACCTCGGACTCGGCACCATCGCCACGCAAGCAGACAGTGCTGTGGCGCTCACTGGAGGCACCATTACCGGACTGACGAATCTCGGCGTCTCGATGGCGAACAATACGGCCATCACAGGCATTGCGCTGGGGACGATCAGCGACACGACTTCAAGGCCGCTCACGATCACGCAGACTTGGAATAATGCGGGGCTCACGGCTAAGGCTTTAGTCGTCAATGTCACTTCCACGGCCAGCGCGGCGGGGTCACTGCTGGCTGATTTCCAAGTCGGCGGCACGTCAATGGTGGGGGTTCACAAAAATGGCTATCTCACGATCAATTCGACGGCCTCCCCGTATTACATGATGTATATTGACACCACTCGCTTTATTAACACGGCGAGCGGAACAACGGTTTGCATCGGCACGACGGGCGTTTCAGTCGAGTGCAACACGTCCACGTTACACCTGGCGGGAAGTATCGCGTTTGGCGCGACTTACGCGGGCACACAATCAACCGCGGATGCTTACCTGCGCAGAGCCGGGGCAGCTTCGCTGCAACTCGGTGCTGATTCTGCCACCCCAATCGCGCAAACATTCGGATTCTGTTCCGGCGTCGGCACCAACATCGCGGGAGCTAATGCCATCATCCGCGCCAGCAACGGCACCGGCACCGGGGGCAGTGGCAAACTCATTTGGCAGGTGGCAGCGGCTGGATCGACGGGCAGCACGGCGAACACTTTTGTGAATGCCTTAGAGTTAGACAAAGACCGCGTGTTCTTCGTTGCCAATACCAACGCGGCACCATCAGGGACGCCTTCGGGCGGCGGGTGTTTCTACGTCGAAGCCGGGGCTCTGAAATTCAAAGGATCAAGCGGCACCGTTACCACCATCGCAGCGGCTTAACCATTCATCACCTCCTGAATATGCCAATCCCCATCAATCCTCCCATTGTTGCCCCGGCGGTGCCGGAGAAGTCTTACGACCTCTGGTTTTACACCGACTTCGCAGTGACCAACATCACGCCAACCAGTGGCACCATGCGCTTTACCCGCGTGCCGATGAACTCGGCAACGGGGGAGATTCTTCTCTCCCATGCCGAGGGCTGCACCTGTGACTTGTGGCCTACTGTGGCGGCTCTCCCCGCATCGGCGGGCGCTGCCATGCAAGCTGTTGTTTCCGCCCTTCCCATCATCCAAGCCCACGTTCAAGCATGACGAACCTCGCCGCCAATACTCTCATTGCCATACTATCCCTACCGGGTAGCGTTATCTCCGTTGACGACATGTATCGTGCCGGGCAGATGCTCGATGGTCCGCTCGGTGAAGTGACATACAAGGGGGACGTGAAGGACAACGAAGCATTTCAAGCATGGGCCAAGGAGCCCGTCGAACTGACTTTCACCGAGAAGCAGAAGGCCACCTGCAAAGCCTCGCTCACCAAGGGCATTGCTGAAGGCAAGTTGAACGCCTGCAAGCCGCTGTTCGAGTTGATGAACTTCTTTGGCATGTCGCCGGATTAATTATGCTTCTTCGCGCTTAACCTCCCATGAGCATCAAGGATCACCAAGACGAAGAGATTGTTAGCCTGCCCGGCTTCTGGGATGTGCTGGCCAAGTTTGCCTTTGCGGCTTCGGTGCCTGTTCTCTTGCTGGGCTCTTCCTGGGCGGTGTGGGTGACATCCATGACGTTCAATAACTCGGCTCGCATCCAGGTGCTGGAGTATGTGAATCAACACTCGGGTGGCAAATCAGGCAATCAAACCACCTCGGTGAATGTCGGGTCCAGTGACTCTGTGGCCAGCGAAATCGACAAAGCCGCCGAGCATCGGGGCTATTATCTCACCTCGGAAGCGGCCAAGATCCTGCGCAAGTCGGAGCGCTCGATTACTTCGATGTGTGCCTCGGGATTGATCCCGGATGCCGTGCAGCCGGAAGGCGGGCGCGGCTGGCGCATCCCCCTCGGTTTCCTGCTCGGCGTGGGCCGGGCTGATGACCTTACCAACCCACAGCCGCTAACGTCCGCTGATAGCGGCAAACAGCGGCAAGACCTGCCATGACTACTCCTAAACGATCATTGATTGAGGCGGTGGGAGCACTGCCGCCACGAGGTGTGAATTTGAATGCGCCTGTAGCTCCGGCTGTGGTGGGCGAGGCTGAAGGGCACGCCTTTGATCCTGTGGCGCTGCCGCCTGCCAAGGGGCTGAAGTTCACTATCGATGGCGCGGGTGAAGCGCTGCTGGATGCCATCGGCGTGACCGTCGGTGACCTGCATATTCTCCCCCATGACGCCGCCGGTGCCGTCTCAGTCAAACTCACCTTCCGCTGGTAATGGACCCTTTAGACGCCGCCATGGAGCGGCAACGTGCCAAGAACAAACCCATCGACATCACACCCATGAAACTGATTCAAACCCTCATTTCCACCCAGCAAGGCTGGATCATCCGCCAAGCTCTGAAACTCACCGCAGCCGGGGGCGTGGCGCTCACGACTTGGATGGCCGGCAAGGGCCTGCATCTGGACAATCCGGAAGCACTCACGGCCGGACTGTCCACCGTGGCCGTGGCCGTGGTGGAGATGGCGCTGAGCAAGGCGGCTTCGTCCATTGCTGCCAAGTAATCTTCTCCCTGGCCACCATGGACCCTTTGCCACCCGATATCCGAGACAAGCGCGAGAGCACGCTGGTGGCGTTCGGGCTGGTGGCACTGGCAGTCATCGGCTTCGGGCTGGTGGCTTGTCTGCCGTTCTATGTTCTGCACCGCATCGCAACCATTCTAGGCTTATGAAATACCATCTTCCCTCAGACGAAACCTTTGGCCAGCGCTGCTTCCGTGTCGGGGCGCTGGGGGCTCTGGCCCTGCTGGTCTTCGGCCTGTGCTTCTCCAGTTGCCACAAGCTCTGTGGGCAGTCGGTGCTGATCCCGGCGTATGACGCGAGCACGGGAGAGCTGGCACTGCGGCTCTGCCCGCCTGCGAAGCTGAAGGCGCTGACGTTGATCATCAATCCCAACTCCGGGCCGGGTGATTCACTCGATACCAGCTACAGCCGCCTGATCCGTGGTTGCAATGCCAAGGGTGTGCGGGCGCTGCGCTACGTGGGCCTGATGGCATTTCCCGGTGACGGGCTGAACTCGCCAAGCAGCAAGGAGCATGTCAAGACACCGCAGGAACTGAATAAAGAGCGGGCGCTGTATGAGAAGTTCTATGCAGGGACACTGAAGTTTGACGGCTGGTTCTTCGATGATGTCCGGGCCGGCATGGATGAAAGTTATCTCTGTATTGCAGCCTGGCCGGGGCGCAAGGTGATGAATCCCGGGGGCGTCTGGGTGCCTCCTCCTGTGCTCGCGGACTGCATTGTTGTGGTCTCCGAACAAGCCGGGACATGGCCGCGCACGCTGACTGCCTGGGAGTGGAGTCATCGGCAGCAGTGCGCGGTCATGGGGCTTTGTATTTCATCGCAGTCGCTACCTGCATTCATGAAATCGACGGCTGGCATGGCTTACTGCTATGCCAGCCCGCTCGATGACAAGTGGAAGCAGGGGCAGAGCGCTTACTCGTCACTGACTCCGCACTTTGGGAGGTTGTTCCGATGACGCCATCCCAGATCACACGCTTCCAGCAGTTCGCCTTCGATCATGAGGCGCGCGTAGACAAGCAGGGCCGCTTGATCATTTACGAACTGCCGAGCAACGACGGCGGTGGCAAGTATGAGGTGGCCGGCATCACGGAGCGCTATGACCATGGCACCGTCATGCAACTGGTGGAGCTGATCAAGGCGCAGTCGTTCAAAAAGGCGGAGCAGGTGTGCAAAGACTTCTACGTGGCTAACACCAACCCGGTGCAAGCTTGGTCTGGTGTGGCGGCGCTCGAGTTCTGGTTCAGGGATAACATGCTAAACCGTGGCTACACGGGCGCGCTGAAGACCATGCAGCAGGCCGTCGGTGTGGATACGGACGGACACCTGGGGCCCCTCACCGCGCGCAAACTCGCCTTGAAGGTGAAGAGTCCCGCCAAGCTCTTGTCTGACCTGCGCGCCGCTACGGAGTGGTATGAGAACACCTTCGTGGGTGCTCGCCCAAATCTCCGCAAGGGCTTGGTCAATCGCTGGAACGACCGGCTGGCCTTTGCGCAATCCTTTCTTTGATCTCTTATGGCTGAACCCAAAACTATCACCTCTCTACCGTTCCGCTCGGTGCTCTGGGAACTGGCGAAGGAACTGGAATTGAACCCTGACCCGAATCTGGGGGAGGTGACGTTTGGCACGCCGGATCTGCTGATCTCGGTGCACCGCCTGAACATGGCGGCCGAATGGGCTTGGCGTGAGGAGATGGTGGACATGACTTTGCCCGAGACGCTGACCGGTGTGGAGGTGACGGTGACGGATGGTGTCGTGTCGGCGGATGATGTGGCGAACTCTGACTGGGTGTCCCTGTGGACGACGGATCCGCGCATTGATGAGCGCGCTGAACGGGTGCGCTATGCCGATGGCTTCAGGCTACTTGGCTCTGTTTTGACCTCTTGCTTTGCCCTTTACCGGATGGCTTGCCCGGTCTTCACTTCCCGCGAGGTGGTGGGGGCGACGGCTTATGCGGTGGATGAGCGTGTGCTGAACCCGGTGGATGGGCACTGTTACGTTTGCTTGGTGGAAGACGCGCTGGGCTCTGAGTTGGCGGATGCGGAGAAGTGGGCTCAGGTGACTCTGCCGCTGTCGCTGAAGCGCTCGGTGCTGTGCTATGCGCGCTATCTGCATTTCCGCGCCAAGGCTCTACCGCAGAACAGCAACCCGGAGCTGAAGCATGCGCAGGAAGCGATCGACGGTGAGGTGGCCAAGCACACGGATTCCCACACTGGACGCCAGCCGCGCTGGCTCGTTAACCCCACCCTTCACACCCGCTAATTTATGGCACGCACTGCATTCGTTCTCACTGAAGATGGTTCCACCGTTCACCCGGTCACGGATTACGTGGCGGTGCTGGAAGGGGAACTGGCTGACTTCTACCCGGGGGAAACCTACAGGGATCTGTTCAAGATCCAGACGGGCTCGGTGTCTGCTATCAATGGTGGCAGTGTCGAAGGATTGTTCTACCCGGATGACGGGACGGCTCCTGTCTATGGTCTGGGCACGGTGGCGCAGAAGGCGCGGCTCAGTGATGAGCTGGCGCACACGCCTCCGCGCGATGTGCGGAACAAGCAAACTCGCCTGCGCTTCTACGCGGGGCTGCAGTATGCGTTCACCGGTGTAGCTGCGGATGACACCTTTGTTCTCCCGGCTGGGCATGAATTGAGCATCGGTGACATGGTGACCTGTCTGAGCGAGGGCACGCTGCCCGCTGGGCTGGCGTCTGCCACGGTTTACTACGTGGTGGCAGTCTCGCCGCTGAAGGTGAAGCTGAGCGCTACCTATGGCGGCACGGCGGTCAATATCACGGATGCCGGGACGGGGGCGCACACGCTCTACGCCCGGGTGAAGATCGCCGACTTCAAGCCTGGCTCCTGGGTGAGCTGGACGAACACGAAACCGCTGCGCTACTAATGACGCCTGACCCGATCAGCGAGGGAAACTTCGACCTGCTGTGCACTGAGTCCCCACAAGAGTATGTGGTGCAGATCAGTGTCTCGAAGCATGACCTGAAGCCTGCGCTGATGTCGCCCATTGGCACGGCCTACAAGGATGCGCGGCTGATGAACAAGCCACGGGTGGCAGAGTTTGGCTCTTATGTGCTGACCGGCACGGCCGATGGACCGCCGGGCTACATTTACGTGTGGTTCGCCCAGCCGAAGACCGATGAGGAGAAGTGGACGGCGGTGCGGCCTACGCAGGAGGATCCGCAGGTGGAGACGTGGCCGGACATTCTGGAGGGGCTGCGCTTCGTGGAAGACGACTCGGCACCCATCGCTGTCCGGGCGCCGGACGAGAACGCGACGAGCAAGGTGGGGACGATCTTCGTGAACCGGAAGGTGGAGTTCAAGGTGATCACGCCAGAGACGACGGCGACTTGCCAGGCGCTGGTGGAAGTTTACCAAGCAGACACGCCGTTCACGGGGCTGAGCTATCCGCAACCGACGCCGGGCCACGTGGAATGGAACTTCGGCGCGGCGGGTGCTGGCTCCTTTGTGGCGCTGCATCCTGATATTGTGATCGAGCGGCCGGCCTCTCAATACCGGGTGGTGGCCGATGCCACGCCGGGCTTTGTGGATGCACCGTTCAACGAGAAGCTGATTTTCCCGGCGACGAAGTTCAAGACGTGGCGGCCGATCACGAAAGTGCAGACCGGTTACGAGCGCGGCATCTACAAGCTGAAGCGCTGGACGATCTTCCCGCCGCCGAAACCCAAGCCTGTCTATCGCTCATGAGTGCCGCTTCCCCTTACGCTCGGCTGGTCGGGGGGCGCGGTGTGCGCGTCTCGGGCTCAGCTTCCAATCCTGTGATTCGCTCGCGTCCGGTGGGTCCACAAATCCGGGGGGCCGATACGGCTGTTTACCAATGATGCCGCTGGGGGTCACCATCGTTTCGCCCGGCTATGAGGAACTCTCGGCTGAGGCGGTGAAGCGCTTCCGTGCAGCCTCGGGCTGTGAGGCGGTAATGGTGCTGGACGTGCCGGAGGGCTCGGGCTTTGGCGCGAAGCTGCACTTGGATGAGCTGTGTCCAGCGAGGCCGATTGTGTTCTTTGATGCGGACTGGTGGGCGCTGCGGACGTTTGAGATTGAAGCGGTGACGGTGCGCGGCAATGGCTTTGCGGCGGTGCATGATCCGGCGACGTTTGGCCCGGACTCTTGGCCGGCACAGGACTGTGTGATGACGGGGATGGACCCGATGAGCTACGTGAACACGGGGTTCTTCGGCTGTGATCTGAGCGAGCAGCGGACTCGGGACGTGTTCTTCCTGGCGCGCAAGCTGGCGGCAAGGGCTGACCTTATTGACCCTACTGACCAGGGGTATCTGAATCAAGCGCTGAAGATTGAGAGGACAGATTTGCGATTGCTGCCGACGACGTTCAATTTCTACCAGCTTAGTGTGGAATGGGGCTACTTCCCGATGATCCCGCGTGGCATCATCGGCCTGCACGCCGCTGGCTACAAGGGCGCGGACAAGCTGGGCGCGCTGCAACTGCAGGCGCAAGTCTATGGCGGCGACTACCGGCCCATGTCCGCGGACGCGATGGCCGCGCACCACTCAGCAACCTTTGATTTCCGATGAGAACGCACCTCCTTTACCCTGACTCGAAGGCTCCCCGTGAGCAGCAATACGCGCTGGCCTGGGGCTTGCTGGAGAAGCACGCGGGCTATGAGGATGCCACGGAAGCCGAGCGCGCGCACGCGAAGTGCTGGCTGACTTACCGGGCGGCTGACGGGGCGATTCATCCGCAGGCCTACTGGCAGAAGATTGATCCGGTGATCGTGTTGGTCACTGACAAGGAGGAGTCGGCGCGCTGGGGGATCTCTCAGCGCATGGCGCGCTGCTGTGTGGAACTGCTGACGGGGGCGGATCAGTGGAAGCTGACGGCGGTGGACGTCTTCGATGATGTTCGCCGGTTTGACTGGCATCCTTCGATCCTAAGCGTGGTGCGCGCCGGGGCTCTGCTGGCCTATGAGGCTTACTTGCGCGGTGACAACGACAAGGCGAATAAATGGATCGAGCTCACCTGGGGCCGGTGGCAACGCATGGCGGCCACGATTCCCTGGGCGCTGCTACCGTGGCGCGCGATGGAGGCGCAAGATGATTTGGTAGCGCTGCACGCGCTGGGCTTGATCGGGCTGCGCTCGGGGGCGGTGATGCCGCAGCCGGTGCCAGCGGCGTTCGCTGCTGATTATGTGTTCAGTGAGCGCGCGGCGGTGGTGGTGCCGTTCATCCGCTGCCTGCGGAAGCTGAGTGTGGGCGCTGATGCCGACAAGGTAATCTTTGGCAAGGCCTCGGCGACGTGGCTGCCGCCGAAGCATCCGGTGGAGTTCACGTTTGCCCAGACTCCTGAACAGAAGGCGCTGTGGGCGAAGGTGAAGGCGGCGGGCGTGACTCGGGTATGTGTGGCTTCTGGTCTGACGACCGGCGGCACGACGAATCTGGGTGATGATGTGCAATCCCTGGCTGCCATGCTGTGGTGTGGTCTGTCGCCTAATGCCGAGAGCTCGGTGGTGCGGGATCTGCCGATGAATTGGCCGAAGGGTGAGACGGTGCTGATGAGCGGATGGTTTGGCTTCCTGTCCATGCCACCGCCGGAAGTGCGCGTGATCGTGTGCGGGCTGCATGTCTGGGCCAAGGATGAGGCGAAGATGCTGGCAGCAGGAACCTTTGAGCAACTGCGGGACCGGGTGAAGGCCCAGGGTTTCCCAGCGGGCTGCCGTGACATGCACACGGTGAGACTCTTGCAGAAGTATGACATTCCGGCGGTGTTCTCGGGATGCGTGACAAGCACGCTACCGGTGCAGACGATGTTTGAGCGCGTGCGACTGTTGAGCATTGATGCGCCACCCGAGCCCGGCTTCGAGGCGGAGGGCCACACGATGGAGGCGCTACGACATGCCTCCATTGACCAACGACTGCAAGCCGCTGACCTGCAACTGCACAAGCTGGCGTGCTGCCAGGAGCTGCGCACCTCCCGTCTGCACGCCGCTCTGCCTGCGCTGGCGATGGGTTGCCCAAAGGTCACTCTGTTCCTGGAGGACGTGACCAATCCCGAACGCTGGGAAGGCTATATCTGACTGGACAAATCGTAGATTAAAACGATAGAAATTAGAACCCTGTAACAGGAGCCCTGAATTATGCCCTCCGCTTTTGACCCGAATAAATGGATGCAAGGAAATGCCACGTGGATGGGGGCCGCTCCCCGCCCTGGATTCCGCAACCCGAACGCTGAGAATGCGTGGATGACGGAGGGCCGCGCGCCCGCTGCCATGATGGGCGGTGGTGGTGT
>ERZ650310.180-NODE-180-length-18788-cov-6.289543_pt1 | contig 18788 bp, 22 predicted proteins | sample MGYA00376246_ERZ650310 | MGnify/ENA primary metagenome ERZ650310 (study PRJEB26733, sample SAMN07839286) | wastewater metagenome | biome: small river; feature: stream; material: water | place: USA: North Carolina | collected 2016-03-01 ...
CCAAGACGATGGTCTTGCCAACGGTTTCGAAAAGCTGAACGGTGGTCTCTACCGCCCAATCGGTGGCGCGCTCGCCTGCTGCGATTCCGGTAACCGCGCGGCCGACAATAGCCGGGGTGTTAGGCATCGCACGAACCACACCGACATCCTCCGGAAGCACAGCTTCCATCGAAGCGGTAGTGACTCCGGCAGCAACCGAAATCACCAGGGCGTTGTCATTGATGGTGTCGGCAATCTCGGCGAGAACCTCGGTTACATAGGCAGGCTTCACACCAACCAAAACCACGTCTGCGCCGGCCACGGCCATGGCGTTTGCATCCGCACCATTTTCGATGGCAAAGGCGTGAACGCCCAGCTCGTCGATGTGCTTCTCGGCGCTGGCGGCACTCTTGGTACTGACCGAAATGTGCTCAGGGTCGAAACCCGACTTGAGCAGGCCGGCCAGGATGGCTCCGCCCATTGAACCTGAGCCGAGGATTGCGATGCGGTTGATATTCACCTTCTCAGTTTAGGCGAGGGCATTTGTCGGTGGCGGTTGATAGTTTTGACTTATGGCTAACCCGAAATCAACTTTTGTCTGCACCGAGTGCGGCTGGTCAACCCCGAAATGGGTCGGTCGCTGCGGCGAGTGCCAGGCGTGGGATTCGATGCAAGAGGGTGCCGCCGGCGGTGGCCGCGGTCTCGGGGTCAGCAAGCAGGTTCGCGCAGTTAAGTTGGTCGAGTCATCGGCCGCTAAACCAATCACGGATGTGTCTACCGCCCGAGTGGCCGCCTGGTCTACCCAGGTTGGCGAGTTCGACCGTGTTCTCGGCGGCGGCCTAGTGCCGGGAGCCGTGGTGCTGCTATCTGGCGAGCCGGGCGTCGGCAAGTCGACCCTGTTGCTCGAGGTTGCCGCCAACACCGCCAAGTCGGGCAAGAAGGTTCTATACGTCACCGGCGAAGAGTCGGTCGGTCAGGTTCGCCTACGCGCCGAACGCACAGGAGCGCTCACCGACAATCTCTACCTTGCCGCCGAAACCGATCTTTCAACCGTGCTCGGTCAGATCGATGCCGTCAACCCAGAACTCTTGGTGGTCGACTCTGTGCAGACCATCGCCGCCAACGAAATTGATGGTGCAGCCGGAATGCCTTCGCAGATTCGCGAGGTTGCTGCCAACCTGATTCGCGTGGCCAAAGAACGCTCACTGCCGGTCATCCTGGTTGGCCATGTCACCAAGGATGGGTCTATCGCCGGCCCGCGCGCCCTCGAACACCTGGTCGACGTCGTTTGCCACTTCGAAGGTGATCGTCAGACTTCACTGCGATTTGTGCGCTCGCTAAAGAACCGATTTGGCCCGACCGATGAGGTTGGCTGCTTCGAAATGACCGGCGAAGGCATCAACCAGGTCAGAGACCCTAGCGGAATGTTCTTGTCGCGCGGCGATGCTCCGGTTTCTGGCACCTGTGTGACAGTAACCGTCGAGGGAAAGCGTCCACTAATCGCAGAGGTTCAAGCGCTGGTCGTAAAGTCATCAACGCCTCAACCGCGCCGCGTGACCAATGGTGTCGACTCGGCTCGCGTTGCCATGCTTTTGGCCGTCCTCGAACGTCGTGCGGGCCTTCGCCTGGGTGATTCTGATGTCTACGTCTCAACCGTTGGCGGGGTGCGCCTCACCGAACCTGCGGCCGACCTGGCCATCGCTCTGGCCATCGCCTCGGCCGTTCAAGACAAACCCATCGCACACAACCTAGTTGCCTTCGGCGAGATCAGCCTCGCCGGCGAAATTCGCAAGGTTTCGAACGGCAAGATTCGCGCGAGCGAGGCAACTCGACTCGGCTTCATCCGCTCGGTTGATTCAGAGGTCGGCGACCTGCGCGCAGCTCTCAGCCTCGGCCTGAACTGGTAAATCTGCCCGAGCAACCAGTCGTACCCGGGTCCAAATCGGACAATATCGGGCAAAGTTCGGACAATATCGGACATATTTTGAGGTTTTCTCATTGTCTGCGGTCAGCCTTACCTTTTCATAGAAGAGAACCCGCATCGGGGTCATGAGCTGGGGGCGCAGAATCGGAGTCAGATAATGCGAGATCAAAATATCCTGCTTACCGATAGAGCACGGGCTCTGCTTCTAGCATTTGCGATCAGCCAGAATGCGACCGATTTTTGTCGCTTTGTCGCCGTTGTTGCACTCAGAGATTGCCATGCCATTTCATCGGTGATGGTGAAGGCTGAATATCAAAATCGACTGCGCAGCGTGGGAGCCTACGGCCAACTAAAACCCGAAGCGGGCGAAAGCGATCGAGATAGGCATCAACTTGAACTGCTATCGGCCGCGATCCAGGAAAAGCAGCTTGTCGAAGTCGATCAACTCGCTGGTTCGAGCGATCAAAGCTTTATCGCGATTCCGTTCAGCCCAAACGGCGAGGCACTCGGTGCGCTTGGAGTCACCTTTAGAAACAGCCCAACGAGACCGAAGTTTCCTAAAGCCGAAGTCGAACTACTGCAATTGCTCTCAGAACTTATCGCCGTGAATTCGCTACCCAAAATGCGCGCGACAGGTTTGCTGGCCAATAATTTCTATTCTTCAGATGACCTCGAGTGGGCAACCGCACTCACCGCGCGACAGCTTCAGGTGCTTGATGAAATGGCCATTGGCAAGACTAACAGTCAGATCGCGAAGGCCATCAACGTTAGCGAATCGACCGTGAAGCAAGAGGCGGTTCGTCTATTCAAATTGCTCGGCGTTAATACCCGCCAAAAAGCGGTAGCCGTTGGCAAAGAGATGGGAATTATCTAGTTCAAAATGAACTGAACGTCTGGCGACTTCACGCCGTTGACGGTCGCGACCAGGTGATACGAGGCGCCTCCGCCGGCAACAGTCTTCTCGGTCGTTGCATCGCAGCCCTTAGAGCTTGATGAAACTCGATCCCACACCGATGGCGTTGCCGCGATCGGTGCACCCGGCTGCAGAGCAAGGATGTAGTCGGTGTCTGAGGTTGCACGAGTCTTGCAGTCCTTGTTATCCCAGATGACTTCCTTGCCACTGGTCACGGTGAAGAATGACACCTTGCTACCGGCATTAAAGTTGCAGGCTACCGAACCGGTGTTGGTCACAGTGAACCAGAACGAAGGCTTGACCTTGGCAGCAAAGACGCTCTGCGGGGCCGAGTCGATTCCAACATTTGCCTGAATCGCGACGGTGCCAGGTGCGCAGTCAGCAAGCACACCCGGGGCGGCCGGGGCCGAGGCGGTTGCCGCTGGCTTTGCCTGACCCGGGTTAAAAATGCCCGAGACAAAGCCGACGATTCCGGCGACAACATTCCAGACGATTACAACCAGGATGGCTAGCACCGCGAGTGCGATGATGCGACGGTTGCGATAGGTGGTGGCTGAGGTTCGGTTTCGTTGCGTGCTCATAAACCTAGGTTAACTAGGTGCAGCCCTAGAGCGTGCGAAGCATCCTCGTGTTGCCCAAAGTGTTCTGCTTGACGCGAGCCAAATCTAGGAACTCGGCAACACCATCATCGTTTGAGCGAACCATCTCGGCGTAGGTTTCCGAGTCAACCGGAACATCCGAGATTTCTTGAAAGCCGAACTTAGAGAAGAAATCGACCTCGAAGGTAAGGCAGAAGACTCGCTTGGTGCCGATGATTTCGGCTCGCTCGAGAAGTGCGGCGACAATCGCCTTTCCGACGCCGTGGCCGCGCATGTGGTCGGCAACGACAACCGAACGCACTTCGGCCAGGTCTTCCCACATCACGTGCAGCGCGCCCGCGCCAACCACGAAGTCGTTCTCATCAACGGCAACCAAGAACTCTGGCACGTGCTCGTAGAGGTCGACCAATTCGCGGCCAAGCAAAACCCGTGATCCCTCGATCGACTGGCGGATTGCCTGAATCTGCTTAACGTCTCCGGTTGTAGCCGGGCGAACGCGAATTGTGCTGTGAGTCATGGTTTAAGGATAGAGGTAAACGAAAACGCCCCCAACCTTCACGATTGGGGGCGCTTGTCGTTTTGTTTAGTACTCGCTGGTGTCGCCAAAGTCAGGCGCTTCGATTGCCTGAATCGGTGGCACGGTGACCTGTGTGTGAGCCGCGTTTTCGAAGACGAACTCGCCATTGACGAAGTCGACCTTGACGTGGCTCGCGTTCAACAGCTGACCGTGCAGAATCTGCTCGCTGAGCTTGTCTTCTACTTCGCGCTGAACCGCACGACGCAACGGACGTGCACCGAGGGCCGGGTCGAAACCGATCTCGATTAGGCGATCCTTTGCAGCCTGCGAAACCTCGATGGTCATGTCGCGGTCTTCTAGGCGAACGGCAAGACGCTTGATGAACAGATCAACGATCTGAACTAGCTCGGTCTTGGTTAGCTGAGGGAACACGATGGTCTCATCGACGCGGTTTAGGAACTCAGGGCGGAAGCTCTTCTTCAGCTCTTCGTTGACCTTGCCCTTCATGCGCTCGTACTCGTTGGCGGTGTCGCCCTCGAGTGCGAAGCCCATGGTGCCGCGTGAGATGTCACGGGTGCCGAGGTTGGTGGTCATGATGATGATGGTGTTCTTGAAGTCGACAACGCGACCCTGACCATCGGTCAAACGACCCTCTTCAAGAATCTGAAGAAGCGAGTTGAAGATGTCTGGGTGGGCCTTCTCGATCTCGTCGAACAAGACCACGCTGAATGGCTTGCGGCGAACCTTCTCGGTTAGCTGGCCACCCTCTTCGAAGCCCACGAAGCCCGGAGGGGCACCGAATAGGCGGCTTACGGTGTGCTTTTCGCCGTATTCAGACATGTCGAGCGAAATCAAAGCGCCTTCGTCGTCGAATAGGAACTCCGCAAGCGCCTTGGCAAGCTCGGTCTTTCCGACACCGGTTGGGCCGGCGAAGATGAACGAACCAGAAGGACGGTTTGGGTCCTTTAGACCGGCACGCTGACGGCGAATCGACTTCGAGATCGCCGCGATGGCGTCTTCCTGCCCGATGACGCGCTTGTGTAGTTCGTCTTCCATGAAGATGAGCTTGGCGCTCTCTTCTTCGGTCAACTTGAACACTGGGATGCCGGTTGCCTGAGCAAGAACCTCGGCGATCAAACCCTCGTCAACTAGACCCTGAGCGGCCACGTTGCCCTGACGGAACTGCTTCTCACGCTTCACGCGCTCGATGTTCAGCTTCTTCTCTTCGTCGCGCTTGGTTGCAGCCAACTCGAAGTCTTGGTCTTCGATTGCCTTCTCTTTGGCAACCTTGACGGCAACGATCTGCTCTTCGATTTCGCGAAGCTCAGGTGGTGAAGAAAGAATCGAAAGACGCAAACGAGCGCCGGCCTCATCGATCAGGTCGATGGCCTTGTCTGGCAAGAAGCGGTCGGTGATGTAGCGGTCTGAAAGCTGGGCGGCGGCAACTAGTGCGCCATCCGTGATTGAAACCTTGTGGTGAACCTCATAGCGGTCGCGAAGACCCTTGAGGATGTTGATTGCCATCGGCAGGGTTGGCTCGTTGACCATTACCTGCTGGAAGCGGCGGGTAAGCGCGGCGTCCTTTTCGAAGTGCTTGCGGTATTCATCCAAGGTGGTAGCACCGATGGTCTGAAGCTCACCGCGAGCTAGCAACGGCTTCAAGATCGAGGCAGCGTCGATTGCACCCTCGGCAGCACCGGCGCCAACCAGGGTGTGAATTTCGTCGATGAAGGTGATGATGTCGCCACGGGTGCGAATCTCCTTTGTGACCTTCTTGAGACGCTCTTCGAAGTCACCGCGGTAGCGTGAACCGGCGATTAGCGAGCCCATGTCTAGGGTGTAAAGCTGCTTGCCCTTTAGGGTTTCTGGCACGTTGCCGTTGACGATTGCCTGAGCAAGGCCTTCGACCACAGCGGTCTTACCAACGCCCGGCTCACCGATAAGAATCGGGTTGTTCTTGCCGCGGCGAGAAAGAATCTGCATCACGCGCTCGATCTCGCGCTCTCGACCGATAACCGGGTCAAGCTTTCCGTCGGCTGCGGCCTGAGTTAGGTTGCGACCGAACTGGTCAAGAATCTGTGAGCCCTTTTGCTTCTCGGTGTTGTCGCCACCGACGGCAACGGTCTCTTTGCCCTGGAAACCAGATAGCAACTGAATGACCTGCTGGCGAACACGGTTGGTGTCTGCGCCGAGCTTGGTGAGCACCTGAGCGGCAACGCCTTCACCTTCACGGATGAGGCCAAGCAGCAAGTGCTCGGTGCCGATGTATGAGTGGCCAAGCTGCAAGGCTTCGCGAAGCGATAGCTCGAGCACCTTCTTGGCGCGAGGAGTGAATGGGATGTGACCGGCTGGAGCCTGCTGGCCCTGACCGATGATCTCTTGCACCTGCTGGCGCACCGAGTCGAGGTTGATGCCGAGTGACTCTAGAGCCTTGGCCGCGACGCCTTCACCTTCGTGGATTAGACCCAGAAGGATGTGCTCGGTGCCGATGTAGTTGTGGTTTAGAAGCTTTGCTTCTTCTTGCGCAAGCACAACAACGCGACGAGCCTTGTCGGTGAATTTCTCAAACATCTTGTCTCCATTCGAAGCCTATGGTTTCAGGCTTCTAATGAAGATGTTAGGTCGGATTTAGACCGCCGTGGGGCGTGTTCGCCAGAGGCGAGAAAGAGTTATTCCTTGCCAGCCTTGGCTTCGGCCTCGGCCTCGGCGCGCAGTTCAGCCTCGATCTCCGCGTAGACCTTACGTTCGGTGCGGTCGGCTCGAAGAATCGAGCGCATCATGATCCAGAACAGTCCGCCGACCAAAATCGGTGGCACTAGCGATAGAAACGCGTCCCAGAAAATTGACCAGTCCATTACTTCACCAGTGGGAACATGATGGTCTCGCGGATGCCAAGACCAGTAAGGCTCATGAGAAGGCGGTCGATGCCCATACCCATACCGCCCGAAGGTGGCATGCCGAACTCGAGTGCCTTCAAGAAGTCTTCGTCCAGTTTCATCGCCTCAGGGTCACCGGCTGCAGCCAGAGTCACCTGCTCGACGAAGCGTGCGCGCTGAATGACCGGGTCAACTAGCTCTGAATAGCCGGTTGCCTGCTCGTAACCACGGATGTAGAGGTCCCACTTCTCGACGACGCCGGCCTTTGAGCGGTGGTCGCGAGTTAGCGGTGAGGTGTCTACCGGGAAGTCGATAACGAAGGTCGGGTTGACTAGGTCACCCTTCACAAAGTGCTCCCAAAGCTCCTCAACATACTTGCCGGCTAGTGGGTGCTCGATCTCGATGCCTACCGATGCGGCCAGCTTCTTTAGCTCGGCCATCGGGGTCTCTGGGGTGATGGTCACGCCAGCGGCCTCCGACAGCGATTCATACATCGAGATGCGTGGCCAGTTGCCACCTAGGTCGTTGATCGAACCGTCTTCTAGAACAACCTGGTGGGTGCCGAAGACATCCATGGCGGCGTTCTGAATCAGCTTCTGAGTTAGGTCTGCGATCGAGTTGTAGTCGCCGTAAGCCTGGTAGGCCTCGAGCATCGCGAACTCCGGTGAGTGGGTGCGGTCGGCACCTTCGTTGCGGAAGTTGCGGTTGATCTCGAAGACGCGGTCGATGCCACCGACCACTGCACGCTTGAGGAATAGCTCAGGTGCGATGCGCAAGAACAATTCGGTGTCGAAGGCGTTTGAGTGAGTCTTGAACGGACGAGCCGAAGCACCACCGTGGATGGTCTGCAGCATCGGAGTCTCGACCTCGAGGAAGGCCTCGGCCTCAAAGGTGCGACGCAGTGACTGCATGACCTTTGAACGAATCTGAACCACCTCGCGGGCACGGTCGCGCACGATTAGGTCGATGTAGCGGTGACGAACACGGAACTCTTCACCGAGATCGTTGTGCAGGTTTGGCAGCGGGCGAATGGTCTTAGCGGCCATCAACCACTCGTCGGCAAGAATCGAAAGCTCGCCGCGCTTTGAGGTGATTACTTCACCCGAAACGAAAATGTGGTCGCCTAGGTCAACCAGGTCTTTCCACTCTTGCAGACGCTCTTCGCCAACCTTGTCGAGTGACAACATCGCCTGGATGCGCTCTCCCGAGCCAGCCTGAAGGGTTGCAAAGCATAGCTTTCCGGTGTTGCGAAGGAACACGATACGACCAGCGATGCCAACGATCTTGCCGGTTGCAACGTCGGCCTCTAGTCCTGGGTTCTCGGCACGTACTGCATCGATGGTGGTGGTGACCGGAACGCTGACCGGGTAGGCGTCGCCGGCTTCGTTGAGGCGGTCGCGCTTAGCCAAGCGAACGGCAATCTGCTCAGGCAGGTCGTCTTCGAAGGCGTCTTCGGTCTGGATTAGGTCATCGCTCATGCGAATGGCTCCTGAAAATCGATGGTGAGGTTGTCGATAAGTCTTGTGTTGCCGACCACCGCAGCGATCAACATCAACGCCCGGCCGGTAAAGCTGTCGTCGATTAATTCGAAACTGCTCGGGTCAACCAGGGCTAGGTAATCAAGTTTAGCCTCAGGCACGCCTTCTAGGCGGGCTCGGGCCGCATTCACAGCCATGGATGGCTTCGCCCCGAGGGTTTCGGCCGCCGCCTTGCCCACGTTGAGCGCCTTAGAAAGTTGACCGGCCACGTCAAGCTTGGTCGCATCGAGGTAGCGGTTGCGGCTAGACATCGCCAGACCGCTTGCCTCGCGAACGATTGGTGCCTCGATGATGTGTAGGTCAGGAAACTCGGTGGCCGCCATGCGCTTGATCAAGAAAAGCTGCTGGGCATCCTTGGCACCAAAGACGGCGAAGTCTGGGTTGACCAGTTCGAATAGGCGGGCAACTACGGCGAGCATTCCGTCGAAGTGGCCAGGGCGGGCGGCACCCTCGAAGGTCTTGCCTACCTCACCGGATTGCAGGGCTGGCCGCAGCTTCGCGACCCCGTTGGCGGCCTCGATACCGGTCGGGTAAACCACGTCTACGGTTGGGGCGAACAACACATCCGCGCCGGCTGCCTCGAGAACCTTGGCGTCGGCTTCAAGGGTTCGCGGGTATTTTTCAAAGTCTTCGCCCGCACCAAACTGCAGCGGGTTTACGAAAATCGAAACCACGACGAGGTCGGCGTATTCGCGAGCCTTGCGAACCAGCGAAAGGTGGCCGTCGTGCAGAGCCCCCATGGTTGGCACGAACGCAACCTTGAGCCCGGCACAGCCAGGTAGGTCGCGCTCTTCATCGATGGCCGCGGTTAGTTCGGCGGCGGTAACAACGGTCTTCACTAGCTAAGCAACTCATCCGGGTCTAGTGGCTGATGTCCTTTGGCCAGAGCCTGTTCAACCGCGCTGCGAATGGTCGGCGCGATGACACCTCGGGCATCTTCGACGCCGATTTCTTCGAGCAAGCCGATGGCCTGATTTACGATCATGGCCGAGAACTGATTAGCCACCGAAACGGCTTCGAAGTATTTGGCGCGGTCATCCTCGCGAATCACGATCGGCTCGGCACCCATTTCGATGACCAGGGCCTGAGCGATCGGCAGGGCAACCACCGGCGCGGCAACGGCAAAGAAACTCTCGCGAATTCGAGACAGGTCAATGCTGGTTCCGGTGAAAGTCATCGCCGGGTGAATCGCCAACGGAATGACGCCCTGCGCTGTCGCCGGGCCAAGGATGTTGTAGCCGAACTGCCCCGCGGTGTGAGCCACCAGCTGACCCGAGCGCCACATGCTGTTTTGCGCAATACCGTTTACGGTCGGGGCAATCTGGTCGGCCGGAATCGCGAGCAGCACCAAATCGGCCTCTTCAAGGATGGCCGGCAGAGTCTTGATCGGCACATCCGGCAACAAAATCTCTGCGCGCTCAATGTTCTTCTCGTCGGTGGTTGCGATGCCGACGATGTAGTGACCGGCCGCAGCTAGTGCCTGACCTAGAACGGTGCCCACTGGGCCAGCGCCGATGATTCCTACCGAAAGACGACCCTGCATTAGGCGAGTGCCTCTCCGGCTTTCGGTGCCTCGACTTCGGCGCCGTCATCCTTGATGCGACAAATGCGTTCGACGACAATACCGACAATAACCATGGCGATCGAGGCCAACAACGCGAAGACGTTTTGCCAGATTGAGTCGGTGGTCACCGGCGATGAAATCTGCATCCAGATGACACCGAGGTGCCAACCGGTGAAAAGCCCGCCCGAAAGTGCGGTCGCCTTGGCGAGCAGCAAGAGGCGAACGGCATAGAACGGGTTGAGCCGCTTAGGTCGCGGGGCTGCCGAATTCTTGATTTGCTCGGCCAGCGCCCGGCGATAGCGAAGCATCGGCACTGCAAAGCTGACCAGGATGATCGAAATCGCGACCAGGGTCAGAATGAGGTTTAGCGGGGTAACCGGAACCTGGCCACCGTTCGAAGTGACCAACTTCGAGACTAGGTAACCCGCGGTGGCGGTTGGAATCGCCCACGCGATGAGGTTCAGGATTTTCGTCGGCTTCACTTGGCTAACCAAACCTGGTCTTTGATTGGCTCGGCCAGATCGGCGACCTTGCCATAGCCCGGCAGAATCGCCTGCGGGTCAAGCAGCGACCAAGGCACTAGCACGAAGGCACGTTCGAACGCGCGTGGGTGCGGGATGGTTAGGTCCTTGGTAGCCTTCAAAACATCGCCATAGGTGATGATGTCGATGTCTAGGGTGCGCGAACCCCAGCGCTCGAGACGAATGCGACCATTCTCGGTTTCGATTCGGCGAATCTCGTTGAGAAGCTCTTTTGGCTTGAGGGTGGTCATGATCTGAACCACACCATTCATGTAGTTCGGCTTAGTCTCATCGATGCCCTCTTCGGTCATCGCCGAAGACTCAACCAGCGGTGAGCAAACCACCTTAGAAATACCCTTGGTAGCCGCCAAAGCCTTCAGGCCATTACGGATGGTCTTGCGGCGCTTGCCCAGGTTGCCACCGATAGCTAGAACGGCACGAACCGGTTCGCTCATGAACGCTTGGCCTTGACCGAAACCGAGACATCCTCGAATTCATAGATGATTGGGGCATTCGGCTTGTGCACGGTGATCTTGGCCTTGATTACCGGGCCACCGGCTGGGCCGCCACCGAAGTTCATGACCATGTCTAGCAGGCGCTGGGCGAGAGTTTCGAGCAGGTCGACCGGCTGAGACTTCACGTTGTCGACGATGGCCTTGGCCAGGTCTCCGTAGTGGACGGTCTTCGATAGATCGTCGCCGAAGGCGGCTGCGTCGCCGTCGATCCAAACGGTGGCATCGATGTAAAAGTCTTGACCGTTCTGACGCTCGAAATCGAAGACGCCGTGGTGCGCGTAAACCCGCAAACCGGTCAGTTTGATTTTGTGTCGCTGAGGCTTTTCGCGCATAGGTTAACTCTGCCCTGACTTGCCGTCTTCGGCAAACCGAAGCGCCTCAACAATTGCAATTGCGTCGTTGGTTGCGATGACGTTGTGCACACGAACTCCCCACAGTTTGCGCTGCAGTAGCAATGCGGTTAGCACTGCTGTGGCTAGGTCGCGTCGACCATTGTTAATCTGACCCGATTCGGCATCGGCCGCATCGAGCTCGGCATCAAGCGCGCCCGCGATGAATCGTTTGCGTGAAGCTCCGACCAGAATCGGCAAACCGAGCTTGACTAGCTCGTCTAGACGCGCAACCAACTCCCAGTTCTGACCCATGTCTTTGGCAAAACCCAAACCCGGGTCAAGGATGATCTTGTTGCGCGAAACCCCTGCGGCCACGGCGGCATCAATGCGCAGTTTGAGCTCGGCGGCCACCTCGGCGGCTAGGTCTAGGTAGGTGTTGAGCTGGTCCATACCGTCACTGAAACCGCGCCAATGCGAAATCACAATCTCGGCACCGGTTGCCGCGGCGACCGCGAACATCTTTGAATCGGCAAGGCCACCAGAAACGTCGTTGATGATGTGGGCTCCGGCAGAAACCGCCGCCAGAGCGGTGGTGGCATTCATGGTGTCGATGCTGATGCGAACGTCACGACGGTTGGTCTCGGCAAGCTCTGCGGTGAGAGCCTCGATAACCGGCATCACTCGTGAAAGTTCAACTTCTGGGGCAACTCTCGGTGCACCAGGTCGGGTTGATTCGCCGCCAATATCGATGATGTTTGCGCCGCCCATGATGAGCAGTCGAGCGTGATCTAGCGCGGCTCCGAGCGAATCGTATTCGCCGCCATCGCTGAATGAATCTGGTGTGACGTTGAGCACGCCCATCACCAAAGGTCGCTGAAACTCCGCACGCTTATTTTCGGTGCGACTTTCGCTCACTTTGAAATCAGCCCCATGACTTCGGCGCGCGCGATCGGTTCTGAATAGACTCCGCGTGCGGCCATGGTTACCGTGTTGGCCTCTGGCTGTCGAGCGCCGCGAGAAACCACGCAGTGGTGACGAGCTTCAATGACCACGACTACGCCCTGGGTGCCGAGGCCTTCTTCGAGGGCGTCGGCAATCTGCGCGGTTAGGTTTTCTTGCAGCTGCGGGCGAGCGGCAATAATCTCGACCAACTTTGGCAAACGACCAAGACCGACAACGCGGTCACTAGGCAAGTATGCGATGTGAGCGACTCCGGTGAATGGCAGCAAGTGGTGTTCGCAGATCGAAACGAAGTCGATGTCTTTGAGAATCACAACTTCGATGTGCTCGGCCTCGAAGGTGTCGGCAATGGCAAGCTTGGCGTCTTGCCCGACGCCCTTGAAGAATTCCGCATACGCCTCGGCGACCTTGGTCGGAGTGGCCTGAAGCTCACTTCGATTCGGGTCTTCGCCGATTGCCGAAATTAGCTCGACAACCGCCGCCTTGATGCGTTCGGAATCAATCACTTGAAACTAGGCCTGGTCTTTCGAGTCGGTCGCCTTCTTGGCAGCTGGCTTCTTCGGCGCAGCGGCCTTCTTGACGGCCGGCTTCTTGGCAGCAGCGGTTGCCTTGGTTTCGGCAGCTTTGCGAGCCGAAGCCTTAGCGGCCGATGAACCCTTTACCGGAATCGCAATCGGAGCGATCTTTGAGACCGGACGAGACTTGCTCGACAACCACTGAGCGCGCTTCGGCAACTTCTTGACCGCCTTGAAGATGCGGGCGATGTCGTCTGGGTTCAGGGTTTCCTTCTCCATCAACTCCTTCGCCATTGCATCAAGAACTGCACGGTTCTGGTTGATTGCCTTGTATGCCTCGTTGTGAGCACCTTCAAGAATCGCGCGGATTTCGGCGTCGATCTGCTGAGCGGTGACCTCTGAGTATTCACGAGCCTGAGCCATGTCGCGGCCGATGAAGACCTCGCCGCCACCTCCGAAGCTGACAGCGCCAAGGGTAGAGCTGAAGCCATACTGCGTGACCATCTGACGAGCGGTGGCAGTTGCCTTCTCGAAGTCATTCGAAGCGCCGGTGGTTGGGTCGTGGAACACGATCTCCTCGGCAACGCGTCCACCCATTGCATAGGCAATCTGGTCAAGCAGCTGGTTTCGTGAAACCGAGTAGCGGTCTTCAAGTGGCAAGACCATGGTGTAACCCAAGGCGCGGCCGCGAGGAAGGATGGTGACCTTGGTGACCGGGTCGCTGTCGTTTAGCGAAGCAGCAACTAGGGCGTGACCGGCCTCGTGGTAAGCGGTGTTTAGGCGCTCCTTGTCTTGCATGAGGCGAGACTTCTTCTGCGGCCCACCGATTACACGGTCGATTGACTCATCGATGGTTGCCGCGGTGATCTGCTTGTCGCCCTGGCGAGCGGTTAGCAATGCAGCCTCGTTCAAGACGTTGGCAAGGTCGGCACCGGTGAAGCCCGGGGTGCGACGAGCAACTAGAGCGAGGTCAACGTCGTCGGCAATTGGCTTGCCCTTGGCGTGAACCTTCAAGATCTGCTCGCGGCCGATTAGGTCTGGTGCGCCAACGCCGATCTGACGGTCAAAACGACCTGGGCGAAGCAAGGCAGGGTCAAGGATGTCTGGGCGGTTGGTTGCCGCAATCAGAATGATGTTGGTCTTTGAGTCGAAGCCGTCCATCTCAACCAAGAGCTGGTTCAGGGTCTGCTCACGCTCGTCGTTACCGCCACCGATTCCGGCGCCACGGTGGCGTCCAACTGCATCGATCTCATCAACGAAGATGATCGCTGGGGCGCTCTGCTTGGCCTGGTCGAATAGATCACGAACACGCGAAGCACCGACACCGACAAACATTTCGACAAAGTCAGAACCCGAGATGGTGAAGAACGGAACACCGGCCTCGCCAGCAACCGCCTTAGCAACCAAGGTCTTACCGGTTCCCGGAGGGCCGTATAGCAAGACACCACGAGGAATCTTGGCGCCAACCGCCTGGAACTTCTGCGGTGACTTTAGGAAATCCTTGATTTCTTCGAGCTCTTCGATGGCCTCGTCAACACCGGCTACGTCGGCGAAGGTGACCTTAGGGGTGTCTTTGTTCACGAGCTTGGCGCGTGACTTACCGAAGTTCATCACCTTGCTGTTGCCGCCCTGCATGCCAGACATCAAGAACCAGAAGATGGCACCGATGATGACGAAAGGAATCAAGCTGCCGAGCAGCGCTAGGTACCAAGGGGTGTTTGGAACCTCGTCGTTGTAGCCCTCTTTGATGGTGGCATTTGCGATGGTGTCGACCACCTGCGGGCCACGGGCAGCAACGTAATAGAACTGAATCTTCTTGCCAAATTTGGCGTCTTCATTGGTTAGAACCACATCAACGCGCTGGTCGCCATCGAGCACCTTGACGGTGTCGGCCTTGCCCTCGGCGATCATCGAAAGACCGACCTGGGTGTCTACCTGCTTGAAACCGGTGCCGCCAACTAGCGACGAACCGATGATCATTACGGCAACGGCAACGAAAATCCAGACGAATGGACCACTAAGAATTTTTTTCAAGTTCACCGCTTAAGGCTATCGAATGCCAGCGACAACTAGTACTGGTGTTCTCTGTAGGCGATTAGTTATAAACCGAAGGGTCAAGGATGGCGACACCCTTGAGAGTGCGGTAGTCCTCGGCGAAGTCGAGACCGTAGCCAACCACGAACTCGTTCGGGATGTCGAAACCGACCATGGCCACCTTGACGTCAACCTTGGCTGCGTCTGGCTTGCGCAAGAAGGCCACGATTTCAACCGAGGCAGCGCCGCGGGCTTCAAGGTTTGATGCCAACCACGAAAGGGTTAGGCCTGAGTCGATGATGTCTTCGACGATGATTACGTGGCGGCCGAGAACGTCGGCATCCAAGTCTTTCAAGATTCGAACCACGCCAGAAGAAACGGTTCCAGAACCGTAAGAAGAAACCGCCATCCAGTCCATCTGCACCGGAATCTGAATCGCACGAGACAGGTCGGCCATGAACATGACGGCACCCTTTAGGACGCCGACGAGCAGCACATCCTTGCCCGCATATTGAACGTCGATCTGAGCGGCCAGCTCAGCCACCTTCGCGTCGATCTGTTCTTCGGTGACTAGCACCTTGGTGATTTTGTCGCTTACCTTTGACAGATCCACTTAGCAGGCTCCTGATTTGAGGGTTTTGGTGGTTTTTAGGGTTATTTTCAAACCCGTGCGTACAACTCTAACCCCTGGCAGGGTGAGTTCTTTCTGCCCGTGCCAGTTCGTCACCAAATCGGCGACCGCAAGCACGTGAACTCGCGAAAAAGTCGGCCCGAAAACCTCGAGCGCGCGCAAAATTACGCGGTTGCGAATCGGGGCGGCTAGAGCTTCGAGCGCTTCTACCGATAACTCCAAAGATGTCGGGCCAGCGCTGACACAACCGGCGTAGGCGGCGAGCGCCAATTCATCCAGGTATTCGCTGTCTTCGCGAACCAGCTCTGCGGTGCGGGCCAGCGATTCGGCGATGCCGGGGCCGAGTTCGATTTCGAGCATTGGCAGCACGGCCTGCACCAGGTCGAGCCGTTCGGCGGGTTGCGAAATCACCAGCACGTATTCGGTCCCTTCGCCCAGCAGGCGGCGCAGTTCGGAATCCAGGCGCGCCACGGACCGTTCCACGCCCGGCTGGCGCAGCGGTTTTTACCAAGTGGCCAAAGGCGCTGACGTGCCTTTGGCGCTGGTCAAGATCGATTGGGGCACACGCACCTTGTCCTTGGTCAATTTCTACAATTTGACGGGCGATGTCGATGCCGATTACGCCCACATGGCCCAGGTCTTTCAGGGTGTCAAGGGTTACCACGATGAGCAAGCCTCGCCTGTGCTGCCTTGGAGCCCTGCGTCCAAGCCGAGCCCTGAGGCCAGTGGCGCCAACAAAACGATCCATTCATGAACGATTCCCTTGATCTGAACGCCGTTCGGCAATACCTGGTGGGCCTGCAGTCGCGCATCACCCAAGCCTTGACCGACATGGACGGCACGCCATTTCTGGTGGACCACTGGACCAAAGAGCCTGGCGAAAAACTGCAAGGCAGTGGCGTCACCCAGATCCTTGAAGGCGGCCCGATTTTTGAGCGTGCCGGGTGTGGCTTTTCACACGTGAGCGGCCCGCAGTTGCCGCCATCGGCCACGCAGCACCGCCCTGAGCTGGCCGGTTCGGCCTTCGAGGCCATGGGCGTTTCGCTGGTGTTCCATCCGCGCAATCCGCATGTGCCCACGGTGCACATGAACGTGCGCATGATCGCGGCCAAGCCCGAGGGCAAGGCGCCTGTGGCTTGGTTTGGCGGCGGCATGGATTTGACGCCTTACTACGGCTTTGACGAAGACGCGGTGCATTTCCACCAGACCTGCAAGGACGCCCTGGCGCCGTTTGGCGAAGGCCTGTACCCGCGCTTCAAGACCTGGTGCGACGACTACTTTTGCAACAAGCACCGGCACGAGCAGCGTGGCGTGGGCGGCATCTTTTACGACGACCTGTCCGAGTTGGGGTTTGATCAAGGTTTTGCCCTGACCCGCTCGGTGGGCGATGCCTTCCTGCCCGCCTACCTGCCGGTGGTGGAGCGCTGCCGCAATTTGCCCTATGGCGAGCGCGAGCGCGGCTTTCAGCTGTACCGTCGCGGCCGCTATGTGGAATTCAACCTGGTCTGGGACCGGGGCACCCATTTTGGCTTGCAGTCGGGCGGTCGCACCGAGTCGATCCTCTTGTCCATGCCGCCCGAAGTGCGCTGGTCTTACCAGCGCCAAGACGAGCCAGGTTCGCCCGAGGCGCGATTGCTGAGTCACTTTCTGGTGCCAAGGGATTGGGTTTGAGTCTGCCGATTGCGATGCCGAACGCAAAGGCCGATGTGCAGCGCGTCGGTGTTTTTGGCGGGGCTTTCGATCCGCCGCATCTGGCGCATGTGGCCTTGGTCGAGGCGGCCATTTCGCAGCTGCAACTCCAGCAGGTACACGTCTTGCCCACGGGCGAGGCTTGGCACAAACCGCGTCAGCTGTCGGCGGCCGCGCACCGTGTGGCCATGACCCGATTGGCCTTTGCCCATGTGCCTGCCGTGCTGGTGGACGAGCGCGAAATCCACCGCACCGGCCCCAGCTTCACGGTGGACACCTTGCGCGAACTGCAGACCGAATACCCGCAGGCGCAGCTGTATTTGCTGCTGGGCGATGACCAGCGGCGATCCCTGCCATCCTGGCACCAAATCGGTGAAATTGCCCGCATCGCTATAATTTGCGCCGCAGGCCGTGATGTGGCTGTGCGTGCTTGGAACGAAGATTCGCGCACGGCACAGTCACCCCCATCCCTTTTTGACACGCTGCAGGCGCGCATTCGCTCTCTGGACATGCCGCTGATGCCTCACAGTGCCACGGACATCCGTGTGCTGGCGGCCACACAGCAGGCCCTGACCGGTCTGGTATCCCCCGCTGTTGAGCGCTATATTCACGAACACCACCTCTACAGGCCCCATTGATGACCGACACCGCTGCCAAAAAAGACATTCAAAAACTCCAGCGTGCCATTGTGGACGCCCTGGAAGACGTGAAAGCGCAAGACCTGCAGGTCTTTGACACCGAGCACCTTTCCCCTTTGTTCGAGCGCGTGATCATCGCCTCGGGCACCTCGAACCGCCAGACCAAAGCCCTGGCCGCCAGCGTGCGCGATGCCGTGCGCGAAGCCGGCTTCCCCAAGCCCCGCATTGAAGGCGAAGCCAACGGCGAATGGATCATCGTGGACTGCGCGCAGGCCGTGGTGCACATCTTCCAACCCAACTTCCGCCAGTACTACCACCTGGAAGAGCTGTGGGGCGAGAAGCCGGTGCGCCTGAAGCTGGGTGCGGCCAAGCCAGCCCAGCCTGAAGCCGCCAAAGCTGCTGTCAAGGCGCCCGTGAAAGCGCCCGTCAAGGCGGTCAGTGCCAAGGCCCAAGTGGCTGCCAAGCCTGTGGCCAAAGCCAGCGCACCGGCGGTCAAAACCAATTGGGTTGAGCCCAAGAAAAAAGCCTGAGGCCCATGCCGACGCCCAAAGAAACAGCGCCTGAGACCCAGGCGCTTTTTCAATGCCTGAACGATGCGCTGCCGCAAACGCAGTGCACGCGTTGTGGCTTTCCCGACTGCGCCAGTTACGCCCTCGCCATGGCCGAAGACGGGCTCGCTCAGGTCGCGCTTGGGGATGTGGATGTCCTCGCCGCGCTCGATGTCCTTGATGCTGCGCCCGTCGATGGCGCGCTTGACCGCCTCGCGGATCTGCTCCTTGTGGCGGCGCAGGAAGCGGAGGCCGCATGGCTGACCCGCCTGCGCGAGGAAGATGAATTCATGCTCATGGCGGCATGAGCCGAGATTTGCCCCGCACGGGGCGGATGCCGACGCCGGGCTTGCGGGCGAAAAGGTGACGCCGACCGACAGACCGGGCGAAGTGAGAAAACCCCATGAACGACGAAGGGAACGAAGAGCGGACTCTTCTTCTTTTCTACTGCCTCTCTGTAGGGATTATTTTTTGCCATGTTCGAGGAAGTGAAGA
>ERZ650310.181-NODE-181-length-18767-cov-7.518758_pt1 | contig 18767 bp, 20 predicted proteins | sample MGYA00376246_ERZ650310 | MGnify/ENA primary metagenome ERZ650310 (study PRJEB26733, sample SAMN07839286) | wastewater metagenome | biome: small river; feature: stream; material: water | place: USA: North Carolina | collected 2016-03-01 ...
GGCTATAAGCCATAATTTTTTCTGCCATTGGCTGAACTGCTTCAGCTTGATGGGCGAGTAACTGTTGAATGTCTTTTACTTCCAAAGCTTTTTTAGCGCTATTCATGCTATCGCTCAAACTTTGCTTAGCAATATGCATATTCAGCTCTACTAATTTTTCAATGCTTTGCAAAGCTTGATTGGTTAATCCGCTCAAGGTCTCTAGGTTTGCTTTTTGTGCCGCTGCAATTTGTTCTGGAGTTAAGTTCATTTCGGTCTCTTTTCGTTTGATAAGTATCTTGATTCTGACTTTAGGCTTTTTCCTAATGTACTCTCTTTGATAAATTATATGGCATATATGTTGCGTTGCAGCATATGTTCCTAATCTTGTATATAAATGGGGCAGGCAGACAAAAGCGCCTAAAATCGAAGATTCAGTAAAAAATCCTAATATTTTCAGCAAGTTACTCATGAAGCTCACGTTAGACAACGCCATTGCCCCGATATTTGTACTCATTTGGAGTACGGGTTTCGTGATCGCGCGTCTAGCAATGCCGTATGTAGAGCCAGCAACTTTCTTGTTTTGGCGGTTTGCAGGGGTTTTGGCTGCGATGGCAGCGCTTAGTCTGGTGTGGAGAATCACTTGGCCTAGCTGGTCTCAAATCAAGCATATCGCCGTTGCAGGCATCTTGCTTCAGTTTGGTTACTTACTTGGCGTATGGTTTGCAGTTAGATTGGGAATGACAGCTGGGTTAGTTGCGATCATTGTTGGACTTCAGCCAATCGTGACCGCTTGGTTTGCTGCCTGGATATCAGAGAAGGTTACGCCACGCCAGTGGATCGGTCTGGGATTTGGTTTTGCTGGTGTTGCCTTAGTGGTGGTTGAAAAGATTGGTTTTACGCATATTCCTTTGGCGAGTTACGCGCTCGCATTTGGAGGGCTTCTCTCGATAACCTTTGGCACCCTTTATCAAAAGAAATTCTGTCCAGTATTTGACTTGCGTGCTGGCTCCTCTATTCAGTTTGGCGTATCAGCGGCGCTATGTTTTATCTGTATGTATTTATTTGAATCAGGCGAGATGGTTTGGAACCCATCCGTTATTGGAGCATTGCTCTGGGCCATCTTCCCCTTATCGATAGGATCAATCAGTTTGTTGTTCATGATGATTCGCAAGGGTGCTGCCACCAAAGTCACCAGCTTTCTCTATCTAGTGCCGCCGACAACTGCCGCAATGGCTTGGCTGTTATTTGATGAGCCATTCACCTTGTTAATGGCTGTTGGTTTGTGTTTAACGATGACGGGCGTGGTGCTGGTAAACGCACGTCAGGCTAATACAGTGGCGACAATTGCAGAGTAGGGTCTATTGGTAAGGGTGGTTTGGTGAGTGGAAGACCTATATTGGGGCGAATAAAACCGCCTTGCTCTGGGAAATTAATTATCATTCCGTATGTTGAAAGTTTTGGAAGGTATTTTGGGATGCGTTTGAATCGATTTTGGCTTTTTACCCTGGCAGTAATTTTTGCGGTTGGCGCTATGGCGAATGCACCTGCAATTGCTGCTAATAAAGATAAACAGCAAGCCAAATCCACCACCAAAACAGCTACTAAGACAAGCGCTAAGACTTCCAAGAAACCTAAAACCGTTCGCGTAACAGTGACGCGCTCAACAGAGCCGGTCGTGCCTGCAAGACCATCTCTTGCAACCGCATTGGGATTGCGCGGACAACATGACGACCTCAATCTCAAATCTAGCGTAGCGATGGTGGTTAATCAAGATACTAAAGAAGTGTATTTTGAAAAGAACCCCTCAGTCAGCTTGCCAATCGCTTCTATTACAAAGTTAATGACAGCGATGGTGGTGTTAGATGCCAAGATGCCTTTAGACGAGACATTGGTTATTAATTCTGAGGATGTGCAAATTTACCGCACTTCACGTTTGGCTGGCGGCACAGTATTAACTCGTGAAGAAGCCTTGCTACTGGCTTTAATGTCCTCTGAGAACCGCGCTGCATATACCTTGGGAAGAAATTACCCGGGCGGTGTTCCAGCATTTGTAGGCGCTATGAATCGCAAGGCAAAAGAGCTTGGTATGGATCACTCTCATTTTGCAGATCCAACTGGTCTCTTGAGTGAGAACGTTGCCACAGCAGAAGATCTGACACGCATGCTGAGTGCAGCATATCAATACAAAACCATTCGTGAATTTTCAACTTGGCCGGATCTGACCATGGTGATTGCGAAACGTCCGCAAAAGTTTTTGAATACCAATCGCTTAGTGCGCTCTGGTGATATGAATATCGGCCTACAAAAAACTGGTTTTATTAATGCTGCTGGTAAATGTTTGGTGATGCAGGCAAGGGTAAATAACACGCCATTGTTGTTGGTGTTCTTAGATTCTGTTGGAACGCAATCTCGTTTTGCTGACGCCGTGCGTGTACGTGATTGGTATGAGCGCATGCCATCTGGCGCACAGCCAATTCGTCGCTTGATGTAAGGCTAGTTTGTGCTGCCTGGTTCGGCAGATTTGGGTTTAAAGCCCATGCCTTTGGAGATCTGTAGGGCGGTTTCTTGAAGAGCGCGTAGCCAGTCCGCCTGAATACGGTCGGTTGGGGCGCTTAAAGAAAGGCCGGCAACCAATTTCCCGGTGTCATCCAAGATAGCTGCAGCTAAACAGCTCACGCCTAACTCCAACTCTTCGTCATCGCGAGCATTGCCTACTTTGCGTACTTGATTCAGTTCAGCCTCGAGTTTCCCTAATTCGGTGATGCTATTGCGAGTGTGTCCAGATAAGCCAGTGCGCGTGACATAGGCTCGAACCTGACTGGGGTCATCGCTAGCTAAAAAGAGTTTGCCAACTGAGGTGAGATGCAAGGGCGCACGACCGCCAATAGCTCGGACAACTTGCATTCCTGAGCGCTCGCTATAAGCGCGATCAACGTAAACAATTTCATCGCCTTGGCGAACGGATAGATTCACTGTTTCGCCGGTGAGTTTATGTAGAGTACGCATTGGCAACTGCGCTGCTTCACGGACCGACAATCTTGCCTTTACTAAATTGCCAAGCTCTAATAGCTTTAAGCCGAGACGGTAAGTGCCGCCATCACCACGCTCAACAAGTCTGCAAGCGACCATGTCATTCAAAATGCGGTGAGCAGTAGAGGGGTGCAGGCTAGTCAGTTCAGCAAGGTTTTTGAGGCTACTGGAGTCTTCTTGATCAGCTAACGCATCTAGCAAATTCATCATGCGTTCCACCACCTGGATGGCAGTTTTGCCAACCTCACCAGTAGATTTGGAGATTTTGGTGGTTTTGCTAGTGCTCATGCGTTCTATTGTAGCGATTTCGGATGAAATTGCATATTGTGAAATGCCATTTTATGGGGCAAGCAATAAAAAAGCCCCTTAATTGGGGCGATTTAAACGCGTTTTAGGGATGCCTTAGGGCAGTGGCGCACTCGTTGACCAAGTCTGGACCGCGATAGATTAAGCCGCTATAGAGTTGGACTAGGCTGGCGCCTGCCATGATCTTTTCTCTAGCATCAGCACCGGACATAATGCCGCCAACGCCAATGATTGGTAGTTGATTACCAAGCCTGGCTTTCAAAGCTTTGATGACGATATTGGAGGCATTGCGAACGGGTGCACCAGATAGGCCGCCAGCTTCTTCGCCAAATTCCATTCCTTTGACTGCATCTCGGGAGATGGTTGTGTTGGTAGCAATAACTGCATCAATACCAAACTCGAGTAGTAGATCAGCAATGAGATTGATGTCGCCATGATCCAAGTCTGGCGCAATCTTCAGAAAGAGTGGTTTGCGTACGCCATGACGATCGCATAAACGCTTTCTAGCTTCATCAAGGCTACCCAATAATTCACGGAGCATTTCTTCGCCTTGTAGAGCGCGCAGATTTTGAGTGTTCGGGGAAGAGATGTTGACGGTAATGTAAGTGGCGATTTGGTAGACAGCTTCCATAGCCAAAACGTAATCACGGGAAGCTTCTTCGATTGGTGTGCTGGCATTTTTGCCAATGTTCATACCAAGAACACCGCCGCTTTCCCAAAATTTAGAGCGACGCACTCTGGTTACGCAGGCATCAACACCATCGTTGTTAAAGCCCATGCGATTAATGATGGCCTGTGCTTCAGGAAGACGAAACATGCGAGGTTTTGGGTTGCCAGGTTGTGGGCGTGGCGTCACTGTGCCAATTTCTAAAAATCCAAACCCCAAGGCGGCTAGTGCATCAATGTGTTTGCCATCTTTATCTAATCCAGCAGCTAGACCAACCGGATTCGGAAACTCGATGCCGCAAAGCATTTGTGGATCGTTAATCGGTTTAGTTACCAAACGCTCTAATAATCCCCAGCGCTGCGCGCGATCCATATTGCTTAGAGTAAGGTTATGGGCTTTTTCAGGGTCTATACAAAAGAGCCAAGGGCGTAGTAGGGAGTAGCGATCGATCATGGGTAGATATTATGACTCAGACAACGGTTGCCAATGATCGTCGATCAGCCCCTCCATGGGCTGATAGTTAATCTTGTACGACATCTTGTTACTTTCTTTGATGTAGTAGCCAAGATAGAGGTAAGGTAAGCCCAAGATCCGTGCTTGCTCGATCTGCCACAAAATGCTGTAGCTACCATAGCTAGCAGCATGGCTTGAGGTGTCGTAGAAGGTGTAAACCGAGGAGATACCTTGTTCCATGATGTCGATCATGCTGACCATGCGTAATCGACCTGGATGTGGGTCGTGAGGACCATCCCGAAATTCCACAATGCGCGAGTTCACTCGACTTTGCAATAAAAATTGCATGTATTGATCTTGATCGTCGCTATCCATATCTCCACCTTCATGTCGCTCATGTTGATAGCGTTGATAGAGTTGGTAATGCTCTTCTTGATAGCCGAGATTTAATACTGAGGCTTCAAGACCAGCATGTTTTTTCTGGGCACGGCGTTGACTTCGGGTAGGTGTGAATTGATTTACCAAGATGCGTGTTGCAATGCAGGCTTTGCATTCATCGCAATAGGGGCGATAGGTATACAAACCGCTACGTCTAAACCCAGCATTTAACAAATCACTGTAGACATCCGCATGAATCAAATGTGATGGCGTAGCTACTTGAGAGCGAGCAGTCTTATTCGGAAGGTAGCTGCAAGCATATGGAGCAGTTGCATAAAACTGCAGGGTAGTTAGAGGAAGTTCTTTGAGCTGGGTCATAGCCAGTGTTGCAAGATTGTTTTATCAAATGTCCAAGATTTATCAATCTTAGTTTGATTTAAAGAAACTTGCAGTTGCTCTAAAAAGTCTTTGCGCGGTATGGGTGCGGCGCCCAAAGAAAGCAGATGAGCCGTCTCTTGCTGACAGTCAATCATGTGCACCTCATTGGTCAGGCACCATGCGCTGAGGGCCGCTAGAGCGATTTTGGACGCATTGGTCTTGCGGCTAAACATGGACTCCCCAAAAACCATGCCTCCAAAAGAAACGCAATAAAGTCCACCCATCAGCTGACCATCTTCAATTACAGCAATACTGTGAGCATTGCCTTGCTCATGTAATGCTGTGTAGGCATCCATAATTTCATGGGTAATCCAAGTACCATCTTGATCTTTGCGTGCGCTAGTTGCACAAGAGCGGATAACAGCACCAAAATCTCCATCTACTTCAACTTGAGATTGGGAATTTTGACAAAAGAGGCGAATAATTTTTCGCAAGGAATCGCTGCATTTGAAGTTGCTTGGCTTTAAAACCATTCTGGGATCTGGTGACCACCAGAGCACTGGTTGGTTATCGGAGTACCAGGGAAAGATGCCTTGTTGATAGGCGCGTGCGAGTTGTCCTGGATAAATTTGTTCGCTAACTGCAATCAACCCAGGAACGCTAGGATCTGGATCGGCCTCTAGAAGAGGATTGGGAAAAGGGTCGTTAGGCCCTAGCCAGGCAATCTGACCCATAGGACTCTTTAAATTCTTTCGGATGGCAAGATGTCGCGACTGCGCACATGAAATTCTTTGTCAGTTTCTAAGTTTCCTGCGGCACGATCAGCAAAAAACCACTCCAAAGTCTGCTTGACTGTGGGGAAGGCTAAATCATTCCAAGGAATATCAGCCTCATTAAAGAGTGCAACTTCAAGACTTTCTTCGCCAGCGGAAAACTCTGGAGTATTCATCGTCGCCAAATAAAATAGATGCACTTGCTCGGCGTGTGGCACGTTGAGTAGGGAGTAGAGCGGTCCGATATTCACTTCGGCACCAGCCTCCTCGAGCGTCTCGCGAGCAGCACCATGGCTCGTGCTTTCACCTAACTCCATAAAACCTGCGGGAAGTGTCCAATAACCATGACGAGGTTCAATCGCTCTGCGACATAAGAGTACTTGCTTGCCATACACAGGAATGCTACCCACTACATTGCGAGGATTCTGATAATGAATGCTGCCACAGGCTTCGCATACATGGCGCTCACGAGAATCATCAGCTGGAATTTTGATCGTCAATACAGCAGCGCAGTTGGGACAATACTTCATACTGACTTTCTAAAAATGGGCTTTGATGGCCCCACGAAGGGCATTGCTAAGGATAATCTCATCTGCCATTGAAACATCTTTAATAGTCAGGTTGGCTTCACGGGCATTCATTTTGGGATCAGCAAGCAAAGCTGCACGCATAACGCCGGGCAAAAGGCCTGCTGAGACGGGTGGCGTAAGCCATTCAGAACTACCTTGAGGTTTAACAAAAATGCTAGTTCTTCCACCCTCTGTCACAAAGCCTTGCTCATTGCAAAAGAGGGCATCAAAACCACCTAGCTTAGTGGCTTCTTGCCATGCTTGATCATAAAGCGTTCGTTCGCTAACTTTGTGCCGCAGCAGCGCATCCCCTGAATGCATCGTTACATCACCAGACAGGATGTCTTTAGCCCAGAATATTTTGACGGGTTCATTTGTCTGGTGAATGACGGCGCTTGAAACAGAAAGCGCTCCATTGGCCGAGAGATCTAGTCTTAATCGATGCGACAAGTTTTTATCAAATGACGCACAGGCATCCAGAATCAATTTTTCTGCAATCTCACTATCAAAGGAAATTCTTAAAGCTAAAGCAGAGGCCCGCATACGCTGTATGTGTGATTGGAGTCTCTGTGGCTCTCCATGTATCACTGCAATCGTTTCGAATAAGCCGGTAGCGCTTGGTAGATCCATCAGAAAGGCAGATTTAATATGACATTCTTGCCACTCTTGTTTGACATCGGAGTCATTGGTAATGCCTGCGCCGATACCTAGAGTGAAAGTGGAGGCATGGGATTGTCTATCTATGGCAATTTCAACTGTACGAATGGGTACGCTAAAGGCAAAGTTGCCGTTGGGATCAAGCCATCCTAAAGCGCCACAGTAGTAACCACGATCTTCGGGTTCAAGCTCTTGAATAATCTCCATGCTGCGCTTCTTTGGAGCGCCAGTAACAGAGCCACATGGAAAAACGGCCTTGAAAATATCAAAGAGACTGATATCGGGTTTAATTTGACCTTGCACGGTAGAAGTCATCTGCAAAACATCGCCATGTCTTGCCACTTCGAAAAGATTGGGTACCGTTACCGATCCCGGTAATGAGATACGACTCAGATCATTGCGTAGTAAGTCAACAATCATGACGTTCTCTGCTTGATTCTTGGGATCATCAGATAAAGCACTGGCAACCGCAGATAAAGCACTGGCAGTGCCTTTCATGGGCATAGCTTTTAACGTATCGCCATCACGCGCAATAAACAGTTCTGGGGACTGAGATAACAGAAAGTTCCCATCATTTTCTATGTAAGCCCCAAATCTACCGGGCTGCCTATCTCGTAGGCGACTATATAAAGCTAAAGGAGCTCCATAGGTCTCTCCCTTGATGCGATAGGTGTGATTAATCTGGTAGCTATCGCCGTTACGAATGTATTCCTGAATAGCAGCGATGTCTGCTGTAAAGCGATCCTCGGATATCGACTCTTGAACATCCATTACACCTGCACAACGTTGAGAGCTCTCAAGCAAAGCCAGCTTTTCTGAGATGCAGCTATCAACATCTTGTTTAGAGAGTTTTTTAAAGCTTGAGAAAGCCCAGGCCTCTATTAATGGATGTGGCTCATTAGATAAAGATGGCCTCTGGGGTAGTTTGTGTATCTGCCTACCTAATTCATAGGCAAAAGCGGCTACAACATATTCACCCCTGGCGAGAGATTCAGAGACCTCGGAAAGACATTTCTGGGTTGCAGATAAATCTAGTGCGTTGTCACCACTGGGCAGTACGCGCCAGTAATGGAGCGCATTTTCATAGAGGCGACTGGTAGGTGAGGCCGCGGTACTTTGCGCGTCATCGAGCAAAATCATCGCGGCTAACCTAATAAAGTCTGATTACTTCAGAATCGTGGCAGATTCGATAGTGACAGTCTGGCTTGGAACATCAGCCATTCTGCCCATGCGTGGAGCTGGGGCAACCATGGTTGGGATCTTGCGAATGGCATCAATCGTTTGCGTGCCGGAGATTACTTTGCCGAATACGGTATAGCCATTACCCATCGCATTTGGATAATCTAAACCCGCATTGTCTTTAACGTTAATAAAAAACTGTGCAGTTGCAGAATCGGGATCGGAAGTGCGAGCCATGGCAATCGTGTAGGCATTGTTTTTCAGACCGTTTTGCGCTTCAGAAACTACTGGAGCATTGGTTGGCTTTTGATTTAGGTCAGCAGTAAAGCCACCACCTTGAATCATGAAGCCATCGATCACGCGATGAAAGATGGTGCCATTATAAAAACCGCTCTTCACATAATTTAAAAAGTTAGCGGTTGTCTTAGGGGCCTTAACGTCATCTAGTTCCACCACAAAGTTACCCATAGTCGTTTTGAACTCGACCTTCGGTCCTGCAAATGCAGCGTGGCTGGCAAAACAAGAAAGGGTGACAACGAGGGCGGCGAGTAGCTTACGCATTTGAACTCCTTAAACAATATGAAAGTGACTTGAATTGATTGTATTGCTCATTACTACATGATGGGTGAATGAGGCTGTATTGTCAGCTCAGGCCATTAGGCACATTGCCAGCATAGGCATAAGAAGCCTCTTCAAACATGCCAGGCCGGGCAAGGTAATCCAAGACCCAATCGATAGTATCGATTCCCCAAAAGCACTGTTGATTGACTATCAGAGCAGGCACGCCAAAAGCGCCATCAGCTTTGGCCTGGTTGGTATTGGCAATCAGCTTTGCTTTTACCTCTGGATTTTCAGGCTTAGGCGTGTCGGCAGATAAACCTAAGTATGTGCAAAATTCTGGCCAAGATAAATTGGGATCTCTGCCTTCTACCCAGACATATTCAAAGGCCCGTTCAACCATTGCCCAGTCAGCATTCTGCTCAACTAAAAGACGTTGCGCTGCAACTGTCATAAATGGATGGTGCTCAGGAAAACGAAAGGGGATGCCAAGCTTCTCAGCTTGCCAGACGCAGAATTGATAAGTATGAGGACGTTTAGCTGCTACCTCACCTGGACCTTTGTTCTCGGCTGCACGTAGAAGGCCGCCCAACAGAACCGGAACTGGCTTGATGTCTAGTTTGTCCTCAAGACGTTGCCTTTGCTTGACGTAAAGATAGGCAAATGGCGAAACAATGTCGTAATAAAAAGTAGCTGGAGTCCTTGTGCTCATATCGCCTTACTTCTTCTTATGCTCTTCATCGAGCTTTTTTAAGAAAGCCAATTTTTCTTTAATCTGAGTCTCCAGGCCGCGTTCAACAGGCTCATACCAGTGCGGCTCTTTCATACCTTCAGGCAAGTAGGATTCGCCAGCAGCATAGCCATGCGGTTCGTCGTGGGCATAGCGATACTCTTTGCCATGACCGAGTTCTTTCATCAACTTTGTTGGGGCATTGCGCAAATGATTTGGCACGCCTCTAGATTGGTCTTGCGCCACAAATGCACGGGCGGCATTAAAGGCGTTGTAGCTGGCATTGCTCTTGGAGGCCACGGCAAGATAAACCACCGCTTGCCCAAGCGCCAACTCACCTTCAGGTGAGCCGAGTCTTTCAAAGGTTTGCGCAGCATCATTAGCTAATTGCATTGCTCTTGGATCTGCTAAGCCAATATCTTCCCAGGCCATGCGGATGATGCGACGCGCTAGATAGCGGGGATCTGCTCCGCCGTCAAGCATCCGACAAAACCAATACAGAGCAGCATCAGGATTGGATCCGCGTACAGACTTATGAAGGGCAGAGATTTGATCATAGAAGTGATCGCCGCCTTTATCAAAACGTCGTGCTTGAGCACTCAAAGCATTTTCGATAAATGGTTGATCGACAGTCTTGAGTACAGCGTTCGGTGTGAGTGCTGCATTGCGCACTTGTTCAACCAGATTGAGTAAGCGCCTTGCATCGCCATCAGCATTAGAGATGAGAGTATCAATAGCAGCAGACTCAAATTGCACATCAGGCATTGCATGTTGGCGCGCACGATCAAAAAGCAATCTCAACTCCTCTGGAGTGAGTGACTTCAATACATACACCTGAGCTCGCGATAAGAGGGCTGAGTTCACCTCAAAAGAAGGGTTCTCGGTAGTGGCGCCAATAAAGGTAAATAGACCTGATTCCACATGGGGTAGTAGGGCGTCTTGCTGGCTTTTATTAAAACGGTGGATCTCATCCACAAACAAGATCGTTTGTTTGCCGTACTGAGCCATGTTCTGTTGGGCTTGCTCAATAGCCTCACGGATTTCTTTGACGCCAGCTAATACTGCAGAGATAGCTATGAACTCACGATCAAATGCTTTTGCTGAAAGACGTGCCAGCGTTGTCTTGCCAACACCTGGAGGCCCCCACAAAATCATCGAGTGAGGTTTGCCTGATGCAAAAGCTAAGTTGAGGGGTTTACCGCTGGCTAATAAGTGGGTTTGCCCAATGACTTCTTCAATCGTTTTTGGACGCAGAGCTTCCGCTAAGGGTGGGGGCGGAGTGCTATCAAAAAGACCGCTCATTGCATCATGCTTGAATAAAAAGAATCACTAAAGATGCCCAAGTTAGGCATGCAGCGGCAACGTAGGTCAAGCGATTACGCATCGTCATAAATGCAGAACGAGTAGCTTCATCGGAAAAATAATATTGATAGGTATTCTGATCAATATTGCGCTGAATAATCAAAGTGGAAGCAAGGATGAGTAAGCCCACAGGTATATAGATATGCAGCGCCACCCAAGCAACTAGCGCTGGAATAACCCCCCAGATCCAGGCGTTACGGTCTTCCCAGCGATCTCCAGCAGGCGCTTTACCCAAGAGGTGCAAATTAGCGCCCCAATGTAAGGCTCCCATAAATGAAGTGATTACAGCTCCATAACCAGCCAAGGATTCAGCGCTCAAGTAGTTCATTGGTGTGGGTGCTAATTGCACCATTAAAGCTAGTCCAATAAATGGAATAAGACCGGCATAACCAAGTTTGCGTACTAGAGGTGGAATGGGGTTCACGATGAGATGGTTTCGTTATTTAAAGTAAAAAATTATTTATCGTAGATGTATACGCCGCGACCTGTTTTGCGACCGAGATATCCAGCTGCAACCATTTCACGAAGCAGTGGGCAAGGGCGATATTTAGAGTCGCTGAAGTTTTCAAAATAGACTTCCATTACTGCTAAGCAGGTATCTAAACCAATAAGGTCAGCTAATGCCAGAGGGCCAATCGGTTGATTGCAACCTAACTTCATGCCTGCATCAATATCTTCTGGACTAGCAAGTCCTTCGGATAAAACAAAGAAGGCCTCGTTAATCATCGGCAGCAAAATACGATTGACTACAAAGCCTGGAGAGTTCTTAACGGTGATTGGCTCTTTGCCAACGCGCTTAGCCATATCAATAATGGCAGCATGGGTCGCGTCACTGGTTTGTAAGCCACGAATCACCTCCACCAGAGCCATCAAGGGTGGCGGGTTAAAAAAGTGCATACCAATAAAGCGCGCAGGATTGGAATCAAGGGCTGCTAATTTGGTGATAGAAAGAGAAGAGGTGTTGGTGGCGATGATGGTGTCTTTGCTCACAATCTCATCTACTTGTTTCAAGATTTTCTCTTTGATTGCTTGATTTTCAGTAGCAGCTTCAATAACTAAACCCAAGCCTTTGAAGTCGTTATAAGAAGTGCTGCCTTTAATTTTCTTGAGGGCTGCATCTTTTGCTTCAACCGTTAGGGTTTCTTTTTTGACGAGTCGTTCTAGGCTTTTGCCAATCTGATCGAGGCCGCGTTGAACGGCTGCCTCATTAATATCAACCATAACGACATCTAAGCCGGCAACTGCACACACTTGTGCAATACCATTTCCCATGGTGCCCGCACCGATTACACCGACTGATTGAATGCTCATCTTATTTCCTCTTTTGATACTGGGTTGAACCAAACAACTGCTCTCTAGCCTTGGCATCGTGCAAAGGCTTACGTAATGCCGTTAATACTTCACAACCACGCTTTACTGCTGGTCGCGCACCAACCTTTTCAAACCATTGCTTGAAATGCGGGTACTCATTGATATCAATACCTTGATTTTTCCAATTACGTGTCCATGGATAAATCGCAATATCGGCAATCGAATACGTTTTACCTGCTACATAGGGATTATCTTTCAGTTGACTATCCAACACCCCATAGATTCGCTTGGCTTCATTCGTATAGCGATTAATAGCGTATTCAATTTTCTCAGGCGCATATAGTCGGAAATGGTGATTTTGCCCAAGCATAGGGCCAAGACCGCCCATTTGGAACATCAGCCATTGCAGCACTTCATACTTCCCGCGGGTATCTTGAGGCAAGAATTTGCCAGTCTTGCCGGCTAAATACAGAAGAATCGCACCTGACTCAAAAAGGCTAATGGGTTTGCCATCCGGGCCATTTGGATCCACGATTGCTGGAATCTTATTATTGGGGCTAATTTTTAAAAAATCTGGGGAAAATTGATCTCCTGCGCCAATATCAATGGGGTGAGCGATCCAATCTTTTCCCAATCGAAAGCCGCACTCTTCCAGCATGATGTGCACTTTGTGGCCATTTGGTGTGGGCCAGCTGTAAACATCAATTACGGTTGATTTTTTATTTGCCATGATGTCCTTTAGATTTTTTCTAAACGTTGTAAGGCGCTTGTGAGTGTTTGATCTTGTTTCGCGAAACAAAAACGAATTACCCCAGATTCAGTTGCTTGCTCATAAAAAGCAGAGACTGGTATAGCAGCTACTCCAATTTCAGTTGTAAGCCATTTGCAAAAGTCAGCCTCATTGAGTTTTGCCTGAGGAATATCTAATGCCGAATAATCTACGCACTGAAAGTAAGTTCCTGGGGTAGGTAGTAATTTAAATTTAGTTTTACCCAGTCCCGCTCTAAAAAAATCACGCTTAGCTTGATAAAAGGCGGGGAGATTTAAATAGTGTTCAGCATCTGCAAGATAGGTTGCTAGACCATATTGCATGGGCGTGTTTACAGTAAACACATTGAACTGATGAACCTTGCGAAACTCTTTAGTTAATGCCGGTGGCGCGGCTACATAACCTACTTTCCAGCCGGTGACGTGATAGGTCTTGCCAAAGCTAGAAATCAGAAAGCTTCTGGCAGCAAGCTCTGGATGGGATGCAACACTGTGGTGCTGCGCTCCGTCATAAACCATATGTTCGTACACTTCGTCACTCAAAATCAATGCGGAAGTGTTGCGAACTAAGTTTGCGAGGCTATCTAGGTCAGCCTTGCTCCAAATCATCCCAGTGGGGTTATGTGGAGTATTAATAATGATCAAGCGAGTTTTGGAATTGATTGCTCTGGCTAATCCATCCCATGGAATTTCATAAGAGGCGACTTGCCCATGCTCATCACGAATCACTTGTAAAGAAATAGCAATCGCTTTGCCACCTGCTAATTCGATAGCAGGACGGTAGCTGTCATACGCTGGTTCAATGATGATGACTTCATCGCCTGGACTAACGCAAGCGAGTATGGCTGTCAGGATGCCTTGTGTGCCACCCGCAGTGATAGTGATTTCAGTATCGGCATCGTAGTGATGGCCATATAAATTTTGAATCTTTTGACTAATGCCGTTACGTAGCTCTGCAATGCCAATCATTGGAGGATATTGATTGCGGTCAGCCAACATGGCCTCATTTACTTCGGCAATCAATTTTCTATCGCAGGGAAAGTCTGGAAAACCTTGGCCCAAATTAATGGCTTTGTGCTCAGCAGCTAAAGCTGACATCACCGTAAAGATCGTGGTCCCCACCTTTGGCAGGCGACTTGGAAAAGAGGGGGTTTCAAGTGGGTTCATGAAGGCGCAGGGTGGAGTTCAGTCGTTTAGAGCGGATATAGTCGGTAGTCGCTAGAATGGTAAAAATACATTAACAAATTGTGCCATGCTGATCGTCCTTTCACCTGCTAAATCCCTGGATTACAAGACCCCAGTCAAGGTCAAGGCGCCCACTTTGCCTGAGTTTGTCTCTGAATCAGCCAAGCTGATTGCCGACCTGAAGAAATTGGCGCCTCAAGATGTTGCCAAACTGATGGGCTTATCCGATCAATTGGCTACATTGAATGTTGGACGCTATCGGGATTGGTCCAAGAAATTCACCGAAGAGAACAGCAAGCCAGCGATCTATGCTTTTGATGGCGATGTTTATGACGGATTTGATGTCAAAAGCCTGGATGCTAAGTCCGTCCAGTTTGCCCAAGACCATATTCGGATTTTGTCTGGCCTTTATGGTGCTTTGAAGCCTCTGGACCTAATGCAGCCATATCGCTTAGAGATGGGCACTTCACTTAAGAACGCCAGAGGCAAGGATCTTTATGCCTTTTGGGGTAGCAGAGTCACTGATGCCATCAAAAAGGTTTTAGAAAAACAAAAAAAGCCTGTACTACTCAATTTGGCTTCTGAAGAGTATTTCAAGGTGCTTCAACCTAAGGAGTTGGATTGCCCAGTGATTGCTCCTGTGTTTCAGGATGCTAAGGACGGCAAGTACAAGATCATTTCTTTTTATGCCAAGCGGGCTCGCGGTTTAATGGCACGCTACGTGGTTGAGAATCGCATTACCGATCCAGCGGATTTAAAAGGCTTTAACTTAGACGGGTATAAATACTATGCCGCAGAATCTAAAGTAGATAAGCCTGTATTTAGAAGGGCAGAAAGAAAATAATGGCCGTTCATCGCACCAAAACATCACAACGCAATTCTCCAGAGGTGGAGAAATTGGTTGCAGATGCTATTTCTTTAGCGGCTTCTGGAAGTCAGGTTGAAGACCGTTTTTGGGAAGAGCGTCTGAATGTACGCTTGATGCGCTTACTAAAAAGCCAAAATCAAAACGTAATTGATGCTGCTCTCGATCAAACCTTCCGTATTAATACGGTAGCTTTTGAGGTGCTCGCTGATATCGCTGAAACCTTGGCTGAATCCTTAAGGATCGAGCATGAAGGTCAGGAGTGGGATGTGTTGTTATTGGCAATGCCTATCGTTGCTCACACGCGTTACCAGATCCCGTCTGGCCCATTGCCAGTCAACATCATTGAGTCTACAGCTCAGGCTTTGCATAGTGCCATCGCCTCAACGGACACGCGCTTAGCCATTGTTCCTTGGTTGTATAGCATTGATCAAATGCCTCATTCGCATTGTCAAACCCGTATCCTCACTGAGTCATTGGCGAGTGCAGCCATCTCTGGAAAAGACGTCAAGCTCGAGTTACGCGATATGTCGGAAACCATTGCTGTATTGGCTGATCCTCGTTTCATTATTGCGGCCCTAAGTGCGCCTGCTGGCTCCCCAATATTTCGTTGGCAGGCTGAGCCACCAGCGCGTCAAGAGCGCGGCGTGAGTTTGATTGGTTGGCAAAATGCTATGCAGGAGCCAATAGCTTCTTTATTGCCTGGCTGTGAGTTCGAACTTCTCCTGCCTGAGGCGTATTTCACGAACTGCCGTTTGGCGGATAAGCATGTACGGCCTTTGAGTATTCGTGCGGCAGTGAATTTCCTCGAGAGTACTCTCGGCATTCTCCCTGCAGGCTTGTCTTGCGTTGTTGGTGCATTTGGCGAAGAGCAAGCTGATGAGTATCGGATTTCATTTAGTGCAAAAGGCTCTTCAGAAGTCATGTATGGCGTGATCTGGCCGCTCTATGATCGTGAGAGCGTGGCTAGTGATGCTTTAAATGATTTATCGGATGATGAGAGTCCGATCAAGAAAATTTGTGATGCTTTGCATGATGCTGGAGTGGAGGATGTCTTCCGCCATGCCATGCTATTTGATCCAGAGCTCTGTGACGACTGCGGCGCACCTTTATTTCCGGATCGTTCTGGTGAAGCAGTGCATGCTGAAATGCCAGATGATGCACCGTCACAGCAACCTTTGTTTCACTAGAGAAATAAGAAACTAAGTAATAAAAAAGCCGAGGAATCCTCGGCTTTTTTAATTAATGCAATGTGAGAAATTAATTCTGCACAAATGGTTCCGCACCAGCAAACAAGTGTGGCAACTTACCAGATTTCATATCTGCTGTTTGGCAGAAATCGGCAAGACGTACGCCTGCTTTGATGTTAAACAACATTGCTTTGTTACCTAGCACTACAAGATCGTAACCAGAGTTCATGTTCTTGTAACGCAAGCTGCCTGGCAATGAAGTTTGGCGCTCTAAATCATAAGATTTAGATTCCCAAGTTAAGCGAACCTTTTCAGTAGTGCCAGTAGTTTTGAACTGCTTGCTTTCCTGACAAGTCCATGTAATTACTTCTTCACTAGCGCTAGCATTCACAGCGCCTAAAAGGCTTGCAAGTACTGCGCTAATGGCGAGAAGATTTTTTTTCATGTGCAAATTTTCCTTATGAGAGCAGGTGCTTAACGCCAGCTTGCTCTTCGAGTAATTCATTCAAGGTGTGTGTCATGCGCTCACGGGAGAATTCATCGATCTCTAAACCTTCGATCATTTTGTATTCGCCGTTTTCGCAAACTACTGGGAAGCCATAAATCACTTCAGCAGGAATGCCGTATTCACCCTTAGAAGGAATACCCATAGTTACCCACTTGCCGTTTGTACCGAGAACCCAGTCATGAATGTGATCAATCGCTGCATTCGCTGCAGAGGCTGCAGAAGAAAGGCCGCGAGCTTCAATGATGGCTGCACCACGTTTACCAACAGTAGGAATAAATACATCTTTGTTCCATGCTGCATCGTTGATAGAGTCTTTAACTGACTTGCCATCGATGGTTGCAAAGCGATAGTCTGGATACATTGTTGGGCTATGGTTGCCCCAAACAACCAATTTCTCAATATCAGCAACAGGCTTGTTCAACTTGTTAGCCAATTGTGAGAGAGCACGGTTGTGGTCGAGACGTAACATTGCTGTGAAGTTTTTCGCAGGAATATCTGGAGCAGATTTCATAGCGATGTAAGCGTTAGTGTTTGCTGGGTTACCAACAACCAATACTTTTACAGTCTTCTTGGCAACAGCATTCAATGCTTTACCTTGGGCTGTGAAAATTTGTGCGTTAGCGGAGAGTAGATCTTTACGCTCCATGCCAGGACCGCGTGGACGTGCGCCAACTAAAAGGGCAACATCGATATCTTTAAATGCTGTCATTGGATCGGAGTGAGCTGTCATGCCAGCCAAGAGTGGGAATGCGCAGTCTTCCAACTCCATCATTACGCCAGTTAAGGCTTTTTGTGCTTTTTCATCAGGAATTTCAAGCAATTGCAAGATTACGGGCTGATCTTTGCCCAAAAGGTCGCCATTGGCGATACGGAATAAAAGGGAATATCCGATTTGACCGGCTGCACCGGTTACGGCGACACGCATTGGGGCTTTTGCCATTACTAATAACTCCAGAAGAAGGTTAAGAGGGTTAATTTACGAAAACTTTTCTATTATCCATTCAAGTGTAGGGACTTTAGCTTTACACTGTCAATGATGTCTTATATAAGACTAGAATTACCTAGAATTTTATCCAATTGACGCGGTCTGGAGTTAATTTGTCTGATGTGACTTTGCCTGTTGCCTCATTTAGCCCTCTGTACGAGCAGATTAAGGCGATGATTTTGGCTAGTTTGCAAGCCTCTGAATGGCTTCCAGGGGAGGCTATTCCCAGTGAAATGGAGCTGGCAGCCCGTTATGCCGTCAGTCAGGGTACGGTTCGCAAGGCAATTGATGAGCTTGCCGCCCAAAACCTCCTAGTTCGTCGCCAAGGGAAGGGTACTTTTGTTGCCACCCATCAAGAAGATGACTGGCAGTACCGTTTTTTGCGCTTAGCCCCCGACTCCGGCGAGAAATTTCACCTGACCAATCAGTTTTTATCCTGCGAAAACACTCAAGCAAGCCCTTATGTGGCTAATTTGCTTAAATTAAAGGCAGGTGACCCCATCATTCATATTGACCGAGTGCAGAGCTTTGCCGGTAAACCCATTGTTTTTGAAGAGATTTTTCTTCCTGGGGCGCGCTTTAAGGGCTTGGATTTAGAGGTGCTCAATGCTTGGCATGGCCCGGTATACGCTTTTTATGAAGGTCAGTACGCAACTCACATGGTGCGCGCGGAGGAAAAGATCAAGGCTGTAGCTGCTGATGAGACTTTAGCGAAGCACCTGCATTTAGCGCAGGGCGCGCCACTCCTTTCCGTGGAGCGGGTGGCTTTTACCTACGGGAATAAACCAGTAGAAATTCGTCACGCTAGATACGACACTTCAGAGCAGCATTACGAGAACAAATTGAACTAAGCAAATCAGTAAAAACCAGTAATTAACCCCTTTAAACGCCAAAAAATCCCCACCACCCCTAAGGTTTCCAATAGAATATGTT
>ERZ650310.183-NODE-183-length-18759-cov-7.302128_pt1 | contig 18759 bp, 17 predicted proteins | sample MGYA00376246_ERZ650310 | MGnify/ENA primary metagenome ERZ650310 (study PRJEB26733, sample SAMN07839286) | wastewater metagenome | biome: small river; feature: stream; material: water | place: USA: North Carolina | collected 2016-03-01 ...
ATTAGTACTTACGCTCCATTGGCTGGTAGTTGGTGATGACAACAGGCTTCCAGTCAAGCTTGATGTTGTCGCCAGGCTTCTTTGCCTTCTTGTCAGTTAGGTAGGCCATTGAGTGGACCATGAACTTCTTGTCATCGCGTGACTCGTAGTCTTCACGGAAGTGACCACCGCGAGATTCGCGACGCTCACGTGAGGTGAACGCTAGAACCTCGGCAAGGTCAAGCAAGAATCCGAGTTCGATCGCTTCAAGAAGGTCGGTGTTGAAGCGCTGACCCTTGTCTTGAACCGAGATGTTCTCGTAGCGAACGCGAAGTTCGGCAATCTTCTCGAGGGCCTCGTTTAGAGATTCCTCGGTGCGATAAACCTGGGCGTTCTTGTCCATGGTGTCCTGCAGCTCCTTGCGAAGCACAGCAACCTTTTCGGTTCCCTTTGAGTTGCGAACCTTCTCAACCATGGCGATTACCTCGTCGGCAGCGTCGGCAGGAACCGGAACGTGCTTTGCCTTATTGGCGTACTTGACGGCTGCGATGCCGGCGCGCTTACCGAAGACGTTGATGTCTAGGAGAGAGTTAGTACCCAAGCGGTTTGCACCGTGAACCGAGACACAGGCACATTCACCGGCAGCGTATAGGCCAGGAACTACCTTCTTGTTGTCGCGAAGAACTTCGGCTTCAACGTTGGTCGGGATTCCACCCATTGCGTAGTGCGCGGTTGGGAACACTGGCACTGGTTCGGTGTATGGCTCAACGCCAAGGTAGGTGCGAGCAAACTCGGTGATGTCAGGAAGCTTCTCGTCGATAACCTCTGGTGGCAGGTGGGTTAGGTCGAGCAGAACGTAGTCCTTGTTCGGGCCAGCACCGCGACCCTCGCGAACCTCGTTTGCCATTGCGCGAGCAACCATGTCTCGAGGAGCCAAGTCCTTGATGGTCGGTGCGTAGCGCTCCATGAAGCGTTCACCCGAAGAGTTACGAAGGATTCCACCCTCACCACGGGCAGCCTCAGAAAGCAGGATGCCTAGGCCGGCTAGACCGGTTGGGTGGAACTGGTAGAACTCCATGTCTTCTAGTGGAAGACCCTTGCGGTAGATGATGCCAACGCCGTCACCGGTAAGGGTGTGTGCGTTTGAGGTGGTCTTGAAGATCTTGCCGAAACCACCGGTTGCAAAGATGATCGACTTGCCCTGGAAGACGTGAATCTCGCCAGTTGAAAGTTCGTAAGCAACAACGGCAGATGGGCGCTCTTCGCCGTCAACCTTGGCCATTACTAGGTCAAGTACGTAGAACTCGTTGTAGAACTCGATGCCAAGCTTTACGCAGTTCTGGTACAAGGTCTGAAGAATCATGTGACCGGTGCGGTCGGCTGCGTAGCAAGAACGGCGAACCGGAGCCTTACCGTGGTCGCGGGTGTGGCCACCGAAACGACGCTGGTCAATCTTGCCGTCTGGGGTGCGGTTGAACGGAAGACCCATGTTTTCTAGGTCAATCACGGCCTGAACCGATTCCTTGGCAAGGATCTCAGCGGCATCCTGGTCGACCAGGTAGTCGCCACCCTTCACGGTGTCGAATGTGTGCCATTCCCAGCTGTCTTCTTCGACGTTAGCTAGTGCGGCAGCCATTCCACCCTGCGCTGCACCGGTGTGCGAGCGAGTAGGGAAGAGCTTTGAGATAACGGCAGTCTTTGCGTGTGGCCCAGCCTCAATGGCTGCGCGCATGCCGGCGCCACCGGCACCCACAATGACGACGTCGTACTGGTAGTGGTGAACCTTTGGTGATGCGTTGGTCACTTTATTGTTTCCTAACGAGCAGGGCAGAAGGATGGGAGAAGTTCGGCTGGGCCGTTTGCAGGGCATGGATCGAAGGTCAAGATGACCAAGGTTCCAAGCACGATAAGCACTGCACAAATTCCCCAGAGTGCAATGTTCAAAGCTTTACGAACACCTTCGCGTGAGGTGTAGTCGTTGACGATGGTGCGCATACCGTTGGTGCCGTGGATGAGCGCTAGCCAAAGCATTAGGCCATCCCAGACCTGCCAGAACGGGTTAGACCACTTGCCACCGACGAAAGCAAAGTCAATCGCCTTGATTCCTTCGCCAGCCCAGAGGTTGGTGAATAGGTGGCCGAAAATAAGAATGACAAGAAGTGCACCCGATGCACGCATGTACATCCAGCCGTACTTCTCCCAGTTCGCGCCGCGGCGGCTGCGAGGGCTACGTGGTTGTTCGATAACTACAGACATCTTTAGCTCCCTTGCTTAGCCCAGGTGGAATACGTGGATTAGGTGGCGAGGTGCGAAGCCCGCGAACGCGATAAGTGCTACGACTACGACGATCCAGAACATGAGGTTCTGGTGCTTGACGCCCTTGCGCCAGAAGTCGATGAGGATTACACGAACACCGTTGAGTGCGTGATAAAGAATCGCGGCCACCAGGCCGAGCTCGCCAAGACCGACAAGTGGAGTCTTGTAGGTGCTCACGACGGCGTTGTAAGCCTCAGGGCTCAAACGGACGAGTGATGTGTCAAGCACATGCACCAATAGAAAGAAGAAGATTGCTACACCAGTGATGCGGTGTAGAACCCATGACCACATTCCGACTTTGCCACGATACAAAGTTCCGGCTGGTTTTGTTGGCACGAAGACCTCCTAGTAACAGACACTTAAGTCTAAGCCCACAAACCGGCCGCTATTCCCCATTTGCAACAGTTCGAAGGGGGTATTTTGCGGATGTTCGGTAGTGTTTTTAGTGTCATGACAAATCAGCGCGAACCACTAGACCGTTTCTTCAGCATCATCCCTGCCGGCGGAATCGGTAGCCGACTCTGGCCGCTCTCACGCGCCTCGGCTCCAAAGTTCTTGCACGACCTAACCGGTTCTGGCCAAACGCTGCTGCAAGACACCTGGGATCGCCTGACTCCGCTGGCTGGCCGAGACCGCATCCTTGTGGTTACCGGCAAGGTGCACAAGTCGGCCGTTCTAGAGCAGATCGAAGACCTGTCTACTGACAATCTCGTTCTCGAGCTTTCACCTAAGGATTCGACTGCGGCCATTGCGCTCGCCGCAGCCATTCTTATGAAGCGCGAACCAGACGTAATCATCGGTTCATTTGCTGCCGACCATGTCATCACCGAGGATGACAAGTTTCAGGCAGTCGTTCGCGAAGCAGTCGAAGTTGCCGCGACCGGAAAGATTGTCACCATCGGAATCGAGCCAACCGAAGCATCGGTTGGTTTCGGTTACATCAAGCAGGGTGAAAAGTTAGGTCTAGCCTCGGCGCCGAACGCGCGCGACGTCGCCAAGTTCGTTGAGAAGCCAAACATCGCCAAGGCTCGCAAGTACGTCGAGTCGGGGGAGTACCTATGGAACGCGGGTATGTTCATCGCCCAGGCATCCGTGTTGTTGGCCGAGTTGGCCAAGTCGGAGCCAGAGCTCCACGCTTCGATCATTGAGCTAGCTGAAGCTTGGGATACCGACGAGCGTAAGGCTGCAATCGAGCGAATCTGGCCGAAGTTGAAGAAGGTAGCAATCGATTATTCGGTTGCCGAGCCTGCTGCCGCGGCCGGTTTGGTTGCCGTTGTGCCGGCAAACTTTAGCTGGCATGACGTAGGTGACTTTGCGGCGATCGCCGAACTACAGTCACAGGGTCGCAAGGGCAACCTAGCTGTGCTGGGAAATGCCAAGGTTTTGGCCGACTCGTCTAGCGGCATCCTGGTCAGCGACACCGATCGTTTGATCGCCCTGATTGGCGTCGAAGACATCATCGTGGTTGACACCCCGGATGCGTTGCTCGTAACTACCAAAGAGCACGCCCAGCGCGTGAAGTCACTGGTCGATGCACTCAAGGCAACCGGCCACTCAGACGTTCTTTAGAGGCTACAAATATTCCGAATGTTACTTTTCGGTTAATAATTTGCTCTAAAACGCTTACAGCCCTTTTTCGTTAACCTTCCAGGCGTAGGCTAAGCGTGCACAACGGCTATGAGAGCCATAGCTGTTTTTCGGGAGGAAATATAGTGAAGACTGTTTCACGCACCACCGCAATCAAGGGCCTAGCGCTAGCAGCTGTTGCCAGCCTCGCTCTTGCAGGTTGCGCCGCCGCACCGGCTGCCCCAACCGCGACCCCAGTTGACTACAAGGCATGTATGGTTTCAGACGCCGGTGGCTTCAACGACGCATCATTCAACCAGGAAGCCTACGCAGGTCTTCAGCAGGCAAAGGCTGAGCTTGGCGTTCAGACCGCTCAGGTTGAATCACCAGAGAAGGCAACCCAGACCGACTACGTTTCTGGTATCGACTCAATGATCTCTGAGGGCTGTAACCTCATCGTGACCGTTGGCTTCAACCTAGCTACCGCAACCCGCGACGCAGCTAAGAAGAACCCAGAGGTTAACTTCGCGCTTATCGACTCAGCGTTGAGCAACGATGACTTCTCACCACTGTCATTGCCTAACGTGAAGCCAATCCAGTACGACACCGCAGAAGCTGCTTACCTAGCTGGTTACCTAGCCGCTGCAACCTCGAAGACCGGCAAGGTCGCTACCTACGGTGGCATGCTGTTCCCTTCTGTAACCATCTTCATGGATGGCTTCAAGCAGGGTGTTGAGGCTTACAACAAGGCCAAGGGCAAGAAGGTCACCGTTCTAGGTGCAACCGGAACCGACAGCTCGAAGTGGGCTGCAACCGGTGACTTCAACGACCAGGCAAAGGGTAAGACCCTAACCGAGGGCTTCTTCGCTCAGGGTGCTGACATCGTTCTTCCAGTTGCTGGTCCAGTGGGTGTTGGCTCAGGTCAGGCAACCCTAGACAAGAAGGGCACCTACGTTGTTGGTGTTGACAGCGACTGGTACGGTCTTGCAACTCACGCTGCCTACAAGGCAAACATCTTGACCTCAATCGAGAAGAAGATGGCAAAGGCTGTTCTAGACGTAATCAAGTCAGGCGTTGACGGTAACTTCACCGGTGGCGACGAGAACCAGTACGTTGGAAACCTTTCAAACGGTGGCGTAATGATCGCTGACCAGCACGACGTTGTTTACCCAACCGGCATTCAGGCAGAGCTTGACGCCCTAAAGGCAGACATCATCTCGGGCAAGATCGTTGTTTCTTCTCAGTACAAGAAGTAATAACTAAAAGAACCAAGGCCGGGGATGATCACTTCGTGTGGTCATCCCCGGACCACTTTTTGGGAATCAAAAATTCCAGAAAAAGTTAGACTTAAAAACACCCAAACAGGGCGAGTGAACGGATAAGCGATGAAGCTTGAACTTCGTGGCATCACCAAGCGATTTGGCTCAATGGTGGCCAACGACAACGTAAACCTGGTCGCGTTACCGGGCGAAATTCACTGTTTGCTGGGCGAAAATGGCGCCGGCAAATCGACCCTGATGAACGTTCTATATGGCCTTTACCAGGCCGATGGTGGCGAAATTCTGCTCGATGACCAAGTCGTCAAGTTCAGTGGCCCCGGCGATGCAATGGCCGCCGGCATCGGAATGGTTCACCAGCACTTCATGCTCATCCCAGTTTTCACCGTGGCCGAAAATGTGATTCTCGGTCACGAACCAACCAAGTTTGGCGGAGTTCTCGACCTAGAGGCGGCCCGCGCCAAGGTGCGCGAGGTCTCGGCCAAGTTCGGTTTCGAAATCGACCCAGACGCCATCGTCGGTGATTTGCCGGTCGGTGTTCAGCAGCGCGTAGAAATCATCAAGGCGTTGATTGGTGACGCCAAGGTCTTGGTCTTCGATGAGCCAACCGCGGTATTGACCCCACAAGAAACCGACGAACTCATGGCAATCATGAAGCAGCTGCGCGCCTCGGGCACCGCGATTGTTTTCATCACCCACAAGCTTCGTGAGGTTCAAGAGGTTGCCGACAAAATCACCGTGATTCGCCTCGGCAAGGTGGTTGGCGAAGCCGATCCTAAGTCTTCGGCAAATGAACTCGCTTCGATGATGGTTGGCCGCGCGGTCGACTTGGATGTCGACAAGGCCGTGGCAAAGCCAGGCAAGCCGACCTTCAAGGTCGAAAACCTTTCGGCCTGGAATCACTCGGGCACCAAGGTGCTTGACGATGTCAGCTTCGAGATTCAAGAGGGCGAAATCTTGGTCATCGCCGGTGTTCAGGGCAACGGTCAAACCGAACTCACCGAGGCAATCATTGGCATGCATGGCAAAACCGCTGGTTCGATCGAGCTAGACGGGCGCGAATTGATCGGCAAGAACGTGAAGCAGGTTCTAGACCTCGGTGTTGGATTCGTACCCGAGGACCGCACCGAAGATGGTCTGGTTGCAGAATTCACCATCGCCGAGAACCTGATGCTTGACCGCAGCGATCGTAAGCCTTTTGCGCGCGGCCTAAACATCCAACTCGATCTGCTCAAGAAGTTTGCTCAAGAGAAACTAAAGCAGTTTGATATTCGAGCTCAGGGAATCGATTCAAAGGCTTCGCAACTATCCGGTGGAAACCAGCAAAAGGTGGTTTTGGCCCGCGAACTATCTCGTGAACTTCGCCTGTTGGTTGCTTCGCAGCCAACTCGTGGTCTCGACGTGGGTTCAATCGAATTCGTGCACGAGCAGATCGTGGCGACGCGCGACAGCGGCATCCCGGTCTTGATCGTTGCCACCGAACTCGATGAGGCAACGCAGCTTGGTGATCGAATCGCCGTGATGTACAAGGGCAAGATCGTGGGCATTGTGCCCGCCGATACACCGAGAGCGACCCTCGGTCAGATGATGGCAGGAATCAGCGCATGAAACGCGTACTAAAGGAATTCACCGGAGGCAATGCACTGGTTTCGGTGCTCGCCGTATTGGCTTCATTTATCGTCGGCGGAATCTTGATCGCCGTTTCGAGCGCCGAGGTTCAAACCACGATCACATACATTGGCGCTCGTCCAGCCGACTTCTTCAATGCTCTCTGGAACTCGGTTTTCGGAGCTTACGACGCGATGTTCCGCGGCGCGATTTTCAACTACAAGGCTCACGACACCGTTCAGATGATCAAGCCGATCACCGAGACGCTTGCGTATGCAACCCCGATCACCATGGCTGGTCTGGGTTTGGCAGTTGCCTTCCGCTCAGGCTTGTTTAACATCGGTGGCACCGGCCAAATCATCTTTGGTGCGATGTTTGCCGGTTGGGTCGGCATTTATGTCGATCTGCCTTGGTATCTGCACTTTCCGTTAGCCGTACTTGCCGGAATCATCGGCGGTGGCCTCTTCGGTGCCCTGGTCGGGTTCTTGAAGGCCACTACTGGAGCCAACGAAGTTATCGTCACCATCATGTTCAACTACATCGCAGTCTTGCTGCTCAGTTACCTGCTCAAGACTCCGGTTCTACAGGCCCCTGGTTCGGTAAACCCGGTTTCACCGCCGGTTCGCGACTCGGCCAAATATTGGTTCTTTGCCGGTGACCAGTTCCGCATTCACGGCGGTTTGATCGCCATGCTTCTAGCCGTAGTTTTCACCTGGTGGCTACTAAACCGTTCGACCCTCGGATTCCGATTCCGAGCACTTGGACACAATCCAAATGCGGCCAAGGTTGCCGGCATCAACATCGGTCTTACCTACGTTTTGGTGATGGGCATCTCGGGTGCGCTTTCCGGTCTTGCCGGTACCTCGCAAGTGCTCGGCACCGAAAAGTTCCTTACCCTTGGTGTTGCTGCCAGCTTCGGTTTTGACGCCATCACAGTCGCACTGCTCGGTCGCTCAAACCCTTGGGGTGTCTTGGTTGCGGGTCTGCTTTTCGGTGGCCTACGCGCCGGTGCGGTGACCATGCAGGCGAATCAAAATGTTCCGATCGACATCGTTCTCGTGGTTCAGTCACTCATCGTGCTCTTCATTGCGGCCCCGCCACTGGTGCGTGCCATCTTTAGAGTCAAGGCATCGAAGAAGGCGGTTGCAGCATGAAGCAGAGTAAGCGCACCCCAATCTCGTTATTAGTGCTGTCGCTGGTTGGTCTTTGGTTGCTGCTGTCGGCACCGGCCGGAGTCACCCAGATTTCGATCTCGACCGACACCGACATCTTCAAGCTGGCGGCATTTGACCTAGACGTTAGCTTTGTCAGCGCTCTTGCTTTCGGTGCCCAGGTAGGTGCTCTCGGAGCTTCTATCTATTCCGTGCTGGTTCGCAACCACAAGACTCCGCGTTGGGTGGTCGTGCTCTTTGCCGTGGCGTTGGTCTTCGAAATCTTGGTCGGGCTTTTCGCCGGCAAGACCATGACCTTCACTTCGCTTCTTCAGGGCTCACTGGCTCTCGCGGTTCCGCTAATCTTCGGTTCACTTGCCGGTGTGCTCAGTGAACGCGTCGGTGTGGTCAACATCGCCATCGAAGGCCAGCTGCTTGCTGGTGCCTTTGTTTCGGCTCTGATCGCGTCACTCTCAGACAACATGTTTGCCGGTCTAATCGGTGCCGTGATTGCCGGCGCGTTGGTCGCTTGGGTTCTCGCGGTATTCGCCATCAAGTATGTGGTTGACCAGATCATCGTCGGTGTTGTGCTCAACGTGCTCGTGGTTGGCCTAACCAACTTCATGTTCAGCACGCTGATGGTGAGCAACCTTCCGTTCTACAACCAGCCTCCGCGCTTCGACAAGATTCTGATCCCGTTGCTCGGCCAGATTCCGGTGCTCGGCCCGGTGCTGTTCAACCAGACGTTGATTGTTTATCTGATGTACATCGCGGTCGCAGTGGTCTACTTCGCGCTGTTCAAGACCCGCTGGGGTCTGCGCGTGCGTGCCGTTGGTGAATACCCGAAGGCCGCCGACACCGTTGGCATCAACGTCTTCCGCACTCGCTACGTCAGCGTCATCATCGGTGGCGCTTTGGCCGGCCTGGGTGGTTCGTTCTTCACCCTCGGTCAGGTTGGTGCCTTCGGTAAAGAGATGACCAATGGTGCCGGTTACATCGCCCTAGCTGCGCTGATCTTCGGTCGCTGGAACCCGATCTACGCGGCCTTTGCAGCATTGCTTTTCGGTTTCGCAGAGAACCTGCAGTATGGCCTGGCCATCATCGGCTCTTCGGTTCCGAGCGAGTTCCTGCTGATGCTTCCATACGCCTTGACCGTAGTTGCGGTTGCCGGTTTGGTTGGCAAGGTCACTGGCCCTGCCGCCTCCGGCAAGGCCTACATAAAGAGTTAGGCAATGATGTCTGTCGAAATCAACTGGGATGCCCTCCGGGCCGCCGCCAATGCCGCGATGGAGAAGGCATACGTGCCGTATTCAAAGTTCAAGGTTGGCGCTGCCGCTCTGACCGAGGATGGTCGAATCGTCTCGGGCTGTAACGTCGAGAACGCGTCATACGGTCTAACCCTTTGCGCCGAATGCTCACTGGTTAGCGAACTCTTCATGTCGGGTGGCGGCCGATTGGTTGCTTTCACCTGCGTCGACGGCCACGGAAACATCTTGATGCCGTGTGGCCGCTGCCGACAGCTGTTGTTTGAACACGCGACCAAGGGCATGATTCTCGAGACCGTTTCGGGTTTCAAAACCATCGACGAGGTCATCCCGGATGCCTTCGGTCCACGAGACCTAGAAGAGAGAAAGTAATGTCTGAATTCGCGGCCGTTGAGCTGATCATGCAGAAGCGCGAGAAGGGTGAACTTTCGACCGCCGAGATCAACTGGCTTATCGCCAACTACACCACTGGAGTGGTAGCCGACGAGCAAATGTCGGCGATGGCAATGGCCATTCTGCTCAACGGCATGAGCCGCCGCGAAATCAAAGACCTAACCATGGCGATGATCGCCTCGGGCGAGACGCTCAACTATGCGGGCCTAGCCGCACCAACCTCAGATAAGCACTCAACCGGTGGCGTTGGCGACAAGATCACCCTGCCGCTTGCTCCACTGGTAGCCGCATTCGGTGTCGCGGTGCCTCAGCTGTCGGGTCGTGGCCTCGGCCACACTGGCGGCACGCTAGACAAGCTCGAATCAATCAAGGGCTGGCGCGCGTCGCTCAGCAACGACGAATTCCACAAGCAGCTGGCCGATGTCGGAGCCGTGATTTGTGCCGCTGGTGCCGGGCTCGCACCGGCCGATAAGAAGCTTTACGCACTGCGCGACGTCACCGGAACCGTCGAGGCTATTCCGCTGATTGCCAGCTCGATCATGTCGAAGAAGATCGCTGAGGGAACCTCATCCTTGGTGCTCGACGTCAAGGTCGGCTCTGGCGCATTCATGAAGAACATCGATCGCGCGCGCGAACTGGCCCGCGTGATGGTTCAGTTGGGCCAGGATGCCGGTGTGAACACCTCCGCTCTGCTCACCGACATGTCGACCCCGCTGGGTCTAGAAATCGGCAATGCGCTCGAGGTCAAGGAATCGGTAGAGGTCTTGGCCGGTGGCGGCCCGGCCGACGTTGTCGAGTTGACCGTTGAACTGGCTCGCGAGATGTTGCGTTTGGCCGGCAAGACCGATGTCGACGTGGCCGCTGCCCTCAAGGATGGCCGTGCCATGGATAAGTGGCGCCAAATGATCGCTGCCCAGGGCGGCGACCCTGACGCCGAGTTGCCGACCGCGAGCGAACACCACGTCGTAGTGGCGCCGAGCGATGGCGTCTTGACGCAACTCGATGCTTTGCAGGTTGGAACCGCATCCTGGCGCCTCGGTGCCGGACGTGCGCGCAAGGAAGACCCAATTCAGTTCGGTGCGGGCATCACCCTGCACGCGCAACTCGGTTCTGCCGTGAAGGCCGGCCAGCCGCTGATGACTTTGCACACCGATGAAGCCGAGCGATTCGAGCGAGCTATGGAAGCGCTCGAGGGTTCGTTTAAGATTGAGGCTGCAGCAACCCCGGCACCACGCAAGATTTTGCTTGACCGCATCGATGGCTAACTGCCAAAACTGAAAGGCAACACCATGGCTCGCTTCAACATCCAGGCTCTTCCGAAGATCTCACTTCACGACCACTTGGATGGCGGCCTGCGCCCTCAGACCATCATCGAACTTGCCGATGCCGTTGGCCACAAGCTGCCTGCCGACAACGCCAAGGACCTCAAGGCTTGGTTCGAAACCTCGGCTAACTCTGGCTCGCTGGTCAAGTACCTAGAGACCTTCGACCACACCACCGCCGTGATGCAAACTCGCGAAGGTCTACAGCGCGTGGCTCGTGAATTCGTGCACGACCTTGCCGAAGATGGCGTCATCTACGGTGAGGTTCGCTGGGCTCCAGAGCAGCACCTGCAGCGCGGTCTAACCCTCGACGAGGTTGTTGAAGCCGTCCAGGATGGCCTCGAGCAGGGCATGGAGGACGTCGATTACCACGGTGGTTTCATCCGCACCGGCCAGTTGGTCACCGCGATGCGTCACGCCGACCGCGGTCTCGAGATCGCAGAACTTGCCGTTCGTCACCGCAACAATGGCGTGGTCGGTTTCGACATCGCCGGCGCCGAGAAGGGCTTCTTGCCAAGCCGCCACAAGATCGCTTTCGACTACCTGGCCTCAGAGTTGTTCCCGGTCACCGTGCACGCCGGCGAAGCCGACGGTGTCGAGAGCATCAAGGATGCGATCGTGTCTGGTCGCGCACTGCGCCTCGGTCACGGCGTTCGCATCATCGAAGACATTCTGCTTTCACGCAGCGAAGGTGACGCTGACTTCGTCGAGCTCGGCGAAGTGGCCCGCTGGGTTTATGACCGCGGCATCGTGCTCGAGACCTCTCCGTCATCGAACCTTCAGACCGGTGCTATCTCGTTGCTCGGCGAGTCCATGGCCGACCACCCGTTCGACATTCTTTATGACCTTGGTTTCAAGGTGACCGTCAACACCGATAACCGTCTGATGTCTGGCACCACCCTGACTCGTGAGCTCGAGCTGCTGGTAAAGACCTTCGATTACGGCCTGGCCGACCTCGAAACCTTCCAGCTAAACGCCGCCGAAGGTGCCTTCCAGGATCTAGAGCAGCGCGAAGAACTCATGGACATGATCTCGGATGGGTTTGCCGAGGCAGTTGAGTAGTTTTCCGGCACTAGCCAAAGCCTTTGGCGAAGACTCGATTCGAGTCGGCGCGATTGCACTCGACCGCGAACACGCAATCGAGATGGCGGGGGAGTTGCTAGTCGCCAGCGGCCGTTCCACCCCCGAATACACCGAATCGATGCTCGAAGCGGTGGCCGAAAACGGGCCTTACATCGTCATCGCCCCGGGGATAGCCTTGGCTCACGGACGCCCATCCGAGGCAGTGCTCGAAATCGGTTTGAGTTTGGTCACTTTGGCCGAACCGGTGACCTTCGGCAACGAGGCAAATGACCCGGTGCGTCTAGTTATCGGGCTTTGTGCGATCGATCACAGCTCACACATTGACATCATGGCCGAGCTGGCAACCTTTCTAGGTGACAGTTCTTCTGTGAATAACTTGTTAAATGCTGTCCACAACGACCAGATTCGCTTGCTCTTCTAATTCCTCGGGTGACAATAGAAGTATGAAGATTATTGCCGTGTGTGGGATGGGTATCGGCACCTCTGTTTTGCTCAAAATGAATGCAGAGAAGGTGCTGCGCCAGCTGGGTGTAGACGCTACCGTCGACGCCACCAGCGTTGCCATCGCGCGCGAATCACGCGACGCACAGGTGATCTTGACCACGCCAGATTTGGTCGACCAGCTTCAGGGTTTGCCTTCTGAAATCATCTCGATCGAGCACTTCTTCGACCTCGAAGAGATCACCGAAAAGCTCTCGGCCTCGTTGCTCTAATCGAGCCAGAATTCTCTAACTAAGAATCGACTTCATCGCGGCATTCAGGGCCGCTAGCTTCTGCTGCGCGTCATCCTTGGATGAGCCAACCGCCTGCAAATAACACTTCAGCTTTGGCTCGGTGCCCGATGGGCGAACAATCACACGTCGGCCGTCGGCCAAGTCGAAACGAACACCGTCGGTAGGCGCAAGTCCATTGCCGCCAAGCGCGAGATCGCGGAAGGTAGCGACCGTGCCGTCAATGCTTGCCGGTGTCTCGTCGCGCAACTTGGCCATCAGCCCGGCGATAACCGAAAGGTCGGTCACACGAATCGAAATCTGCCCGGTGGCATAGTGACCAAATAACTTGCCGAGGTCATCGAGACGGTCGGCGATGGTCTTGCCTTGAGCGGCGAGACGGTTGGCTAGGTCGGCAACGATAAGTGCGGCCGAGATTCCATCCTTGTCTGGCGTGTGTTCGGCGTCTACACAATAACCGAGGGCCTCTTCGTAACCAAAGATCAGGTCTGGCACCTTCGAGATCCATTTGAAACCGGTGAGGGTTTCGCGAAAGCCAAAGCCGTAGTGTTCGGCAACCTTGCCGAGGGCCGAGCTCGAAACGATTGAGCAAGCCAGGTTTCCCGAACGTCGATCGGCAACCGCGCGTCGAGCCATTTCATCGCCGAGCAGCAGCCCGACTTCGTCACCGGTCAGTTGACGGAATCCAGTTGGGTAGGCGGCATCCTTGATGGCAATCGCCAGGCGGTCGGCGTCTGGGTCATTGGCCAGAATCAGGTCGGCGTGACGATCGCGACCAACCTCGAGGGCCAGGTCCATCGCGCCAGGCTCTTCGGGGTTCGGAAACGCCACGGTCGGAAAGTTGCCGTCGGGCAGCAGCTGAGCCGAAACCGTCTCAGGCTTTGCCAGTCCAACTGACTCGAAGAGCGATTCGACGATGTGCCAGCCGACGCCGTGCATTGCGGTGTAGGCGATGCGAACCTTGTCGCCGTCGATGACCTCGCCGGTAAGCGAAGCGGTCTCGGCAACATAGGCCTGACGCAGTTCGTCGCCAACCATTTCAAACGCATCGCTCTTGTTGAGCTCGTTGAAGGTCTTGGTGTTGGCAATGTCGGCGATGTGGCCGGCAATGATCTTGTCGGTTGGCGAGATGATCTGCGAACCACCATTGCTACCGCCGAGGTAAACCTTGTAGCCGTTATCGCGCGGAGGGTTGTGCGAAGCGGTCACCATGATGGCCGCCGAAGTGTTCAGGTGCTTACCCGCGAACGCCAAAACCGGTGTCGGCACTACTCCATCAAATAGAAAGGCACGGATGCCTGCCCCGGCCAAAATCTGTGCAGAGTCGCGCGCAAACACGGCGCTGTTGATGCGGCCGTCAAAGCCGATAACCACGCTTGGGGGTTCGACATCCGAGTTGAATTCGGGTTGGGTAAGCAAAAACTTGGCGAGGCCCGCAGCAGCCTGGGCCACCAAAACGCGATTCATGCGGTTTGGGCCGGCACCGAGTTCGCCGCGCAAACCTGCGGTGCCAAACTCTAGGCGGCCATCGAAACGCGAACTCAGCGCAGCGACGTCGCGCTTATCGATTAGTTCTTCGAGCTCGGCACGAGTTTCAACATCTGGGTCTTGATCGGCCCAAGCGCTGGCTGCCGCGATTAGATCGGCAAGGTTCTGGCTCATAGTTTCGAAACGATCTCCGCCAATAGTCCGCTGATGCGAATTTCGGCATCCTTGCCGGCTTGGATGACTTCTTCGTGGCTTAGCGGAGTCTTCTGGATGCCGGCGGCCAGGTTGGTGATCAGCGAGAGGCCGAGAATCTCCATGCCCGCCTCGCGAGCGGCGATGGCCTCGAGGGCAGTAGACATGCCAACGATGTGGCCACCGATGTGCTTTGCCATCTGAACTTCGGCCGGGGTTTCGTAGTGTGGGCCGCGGAACTGGCAGTAGACGCCCTCATCCAAGGATGAATCGACCGTGCGAGCGATGTCACGAAGACGCTTCGAGTAGAGGTCGGTTAGGTCAACAAACTTGGCACCCTCTAGCGGGCTGTCTGCGGTGAGGTTGATGTGATCGCTGATTAGCACCGGTGTGCCCGGCTTCCAGGCCTCTTTGATGCCGCCGGCGCCGTTGGTGAGAATCATGATCTTTACGCCGGTAGCGGCCGCGGTGCGAACACCGTGAGCCACCTGGCGCACGCCGTGACCCTCGTAATAGTGGCTTCGAGCACCAAGGATGAGTGCATGCTTACCGTTTGGCAGTTTGATCGAGCGAATGGTTGCCACGTGGCCTGGTACCGCTGGCGGAAGAAATCCTGGAATTTGTGTGGCATCAATGCTGGCCACGGTTTCGCCGATCAGATCGGCGGCCTTTGCCCAGCCAGAGCCCAAAGTTAGCGCGATATCGTGCTTTGCGACTCCGGTAAGTTCGGCGATTTTTGCTGCGGCTTCATTGGCCAGCTCAAACGGATTTGTCATGGTTCGAGTCTACGACTGGCAGAATAAAAGGGTGAGCACTGAAAAAACTAAGAAGCACCACATTGTCATCATCGGCGGCGGCCCTGGCGGATACGAAGCGGCACTAGCCGGCGTACAGCTCGGAGCAGATGTCACCCTCATCGAAAGAAACGGAATCGGTGGCGCTGCGGTGCTCACCGACGTGGTGCCGTCAAAGACTCTTATCGCTACCGCCGAGGCGGCTCAGCGCGTGGCTCACGCAACCACACTAGGTGTGAAGTTTTCATTTGCCGGTCAGTCGGTCAAGCCAAAAATTGAGATCGATCTAGCGCAGGTCAACCGTCGTCTTCTCGACCTCGCAGAAGAGTCATCTTCAGACATGCTCGAGACCCTGGTCAAGGAGGGCGTTCGCGTCATTCATGGTTCAGGAAAGCTCGATGGCAACCACCACGTAATCGCGACCCCGGCCGATGGCGGCAAGCCAGAGAAGATGGAAGCCAAGACCATCATCATTGCCGTTGGCGCGCACCCTCGTCAGCTTCCAGATGCCAAGCCAGATGGCGACCGCATCCTCACCTGGACCCAGCTTTATAACTTGGATGAACTACCAGAGCACATGATCGTGGTCGGTTCTGGTGTAACCGGTGCCGAGTTCGCATCTGCTTACCGTGCCCTCGGCAGCGAGGTAACCCTGGTTTCCAGCCGCGACAAGGTTCTGCCTGGCAACGACAACGACGCAGCCGACCTAATCGAGCGCGTTTTCCGCGGCAACGGCATCGACATCAAGTCGAACACCCGCGCCGACAAGGTGGTCAACACCGGTTCAGGCGTTGAGGTAACCCTCGCCGACGGCAGCGTCATCAAGGGCTCACACTGCCTCATGGCGGTTGGCGCGATTCCTAACACCGAGGGTCTTGGTCTCGAAGAGGCCGGAGTGGTCTTGACCGAATCTGGTCACGTTCAGGTCAACAAGGTTGCCCGAACCTCACGCGCCAACGTTTATGCGGTCGGCGACTGCACCACATTCTTGCCACTTGCCTCGGTTAGCGCCATGCAGGGTCGCACCGCCGTCTTCCACACCATGGGTGACGTTGCAGTGCCAACCGAACTTCGCAACGTGGCTTCGAACGTTTTCACCTCGCCTGAGATTGCCTCGGTCGGTTGGATGGAAAAGGACATCAAGGAGGGCAAGGTTAATGGCTACGTCGAGATGATCGACCTAACCACCAACCCACGCGCCAAGATGCAGGGGCTAACCGAAGGTTTCATCAAGCTGATTTGTTCAACCGGTGGCACCGTTATTGGCGGCGTGGTCGCTGCACCGCGCGCATCAGACCTGATCTACCCAATCGCTATCGCTATCGAGAACCGTTTGACCGTGGATGAACTTGCCGAAACCTTCACCGTTTACCCATCACTCTCTGGCTCAATCAGTGACGCCGCTCGCGCGCTGCACAGCCCGCTCAACTAAAGCTTTAAACGAAATGGCCTCCCAGCAGGGAGGCCATTTCGCTTACAAGGGGAGTATTACTCGAGTTCTAGAAGAACGGTTCCGGCAGGAACGGTTTCGCCAACCACAGCGGTGATCGACTTGACGGTTCCGGCCTTGTGAGCGTTCATCGGCTGTTCCATCTTCATGGCTTCGAGCACGATTACTAGGTCGCCTTCGGCAACGGTGTCACCTACGGCAACGGCTACCTTAACGACGGTTGACTGCATCGGAGCCTTCACAGCGTTGCCGCTTGAGGTTGGGCCTGATGAAGATCCGTGTGAAGCACGCTTTGGTGCGTGAGCCACTGGGCCGGCAGCTGCGCCGCCGCTTAGTAGGCGCTTAGGTAGTGAAACCTCTACTCGCTTGCCATCGACCTCAACCACAACGTTGTTGCGCTCGGCTGGCTCTGCGCCAATCTCGGCCACGCCAGACCAGGCTGGGATGTCGTTGACGAACTCGGTCTCAATCCAGCGAGTGTAGATGCCGAACTTGTTGGTGTTCTGGTCGCCGATGAAGGCAGGATCGTTGACGATCTTGCGGTGGAAAGGAAGCACGGTTGGTAGACCGGCAACTTCCATCTCGGCAAGTGCGCGACGTGAACGAGCAAGTGCTTCTTCACGAGTTGCGCCGGTAACGATTAGCTTGGCGACCATTGAGTCGAATGAGCCAGATATGACATCGCCTGATTCAACACCAGTGTCTACGCGAACGCCAGGGCCCGAAGGTGCCTTGAACACATGAACTGGGCCAGGTGCTGGCATGAAGTTGCGGCCGGCATCCTCACCGTTGATGCGGAACTCGAATGAGTGACCCTTGACCACAGGGTCGGCGTAGTCGAGCACGCCACCTTCGGCTAGGCGGAACTGCTCGCGCACTAGGTCGATGCCGGTTACCTCTTCAGAAACCGGGTGCTCAACCTGAAGGCGGGTGTTGACCTCTAAGAACGAGATGGTGCCATCCTGGGCAACAAGGAACTCACAGGTTCCGGCACCCTGGTAGCCAACCTCTTTCAAGATTGCCTTTGAAGACTCGTATAGGCGACGAACCTGGTCGTCGGTTAGGAACGGGGCCGGCGCCTCTTCGACCAACTTCTGGTGACGACGCTGCAGTGAGCAGTCTCGAGTCGAAACTACAACTACGTTTCCGTAGGCGTCGGCTAGACACTGGGTCTCAACGTGGCGTGGCTTCTCAAGGTACTTCTCAACGAAGCACTCGCCACGACCGAAGGCCGCAATGGCCTCACGGGTGGCTGATTCAAATAGCTCGGCTACTTCTTCTTCTTTATAAGCAACCTTGATGCCGCGGCCACCGCCACCGAAAGCTGCCTTGATGGCAACCGGCAGACCATGCTTGGCAACGAAATCTAGAACCTCGGCTGCGCCTGACACTGGGTCAAGGGTTCCCGGGGCAAGTGGTGCGCCTGCGCGCTCGGCAACGTGACGGGCAGAAACCTTGTCACCAAGCTGCTCAATCGCCTTCGGTGATGGGCCGATCCAGATTAGGCCAGCCTCGATTACCTTGGTTGCAAACTCGGCGTTCTCGGCCAAGAAACCATAGCCAGGGTGAACTGCGTCGGCACCTGACTTCTTTGCTACGCCAAGAATCTTGTCGATCACGAGGTAGGTCTCAGGGCCGGTGGTGCCGTGCAGCGCGTAAGCCTCGTCGGCCAACTTCACGTGCATTGCATCGCGGTCTTGATCTGCATAAACGGCTACCGACAGAATGCCGGCATCCTTGGCTGCGCGCGCAATTCGAACGGCAATTTCGCCGCGGTTTGCGATTAGTACCTTGGTGATTTTCTTTGACGTAGTCATGCTTCCAAGCCTATTGACTAATCTCGCGGTTTTATTGGCGCGAAATCACAAAAAAATCACGAAAGTACTGTGAAGACTGCTAACTCAGGTTCCACAGGTCGGTGTACTCGACGCCGAGTGAGCGCACCAGTTCGCGCAGGGTTGGCAGCGATAAGCCGATGACCGTGTGGGCATCGCCCTCGATTGACTTCAAGAAAGCGCCGCCGAGGCCATCGATGGTGAATGCGCCGGCAACCTTGAGTGGTTCGCCGGTGGCAACGTAGGCGTCAATTTCACGCTCGGTGATATCGGCAAAGTTCACGGTGGCAACCGACACGTGGCCCACCG
>ERZ650310.184-NODE-184-length-18690-cov-22.459995_pt1 | contig 18690 bp, 34 predicted proteins | sample MGYA00376246_ERZ650310 | MGnify/ENA primary metagenome ERZ650310 (study PRJEB26733, sample SAMN07839286) | wastewater metagenome | biome: small river; feature: stream; material: water | place: USA: North Carolina | collected 2016-03-01 ...
TGCTATTGGCACAGGCTTTATCTTCCCGAAGTCTGTTTCGGGAACATCAGGCTGCTTTAGTTTGGCTTTAAGCATATTTATCGGTGGCTGGACTTTATGCCCGTTATATCCTTTAATTGCTGCTGTATACAAACACAAATGTTTTAAAGTATCCAACAGTTCCTGCGCTTCTTCGCGTGTAAGAGTAATCATGTGTTCTTCTCCTTTAGCTTGGATTCAGCCCACCAAACCGCAGATTCCCACGCTTGTGTAGTTACCCAACTTTCTCTATTACCTTCGCGTATCTCCTCATCCGTCAGCCCAACCCATTCACGCTGTGGTGGGGCGGTGTAGAGTGGTATGCAGTCCGTTTTGTCGCTTACTAAAACTGGGCGCTGCTTAACAACCAAATCGCCACAATCAATCAATGGAGTGCCATCAAGTTCTGTCAACATCCACGCCACCGGCTTCGGTTCAGGCTGCGCTAGTGCTGCGCGTAGTGCTTCGATTGCTTGGACACGCTTAAAATTTTCTGGTGTTTCCGGCCATGCTTGTAAACTTTCCAGCGCACCCAACGCCATCTGCATTACTTCTTTGTCAGTCATATCTGCCCCCTTGCGCGGATAGCCTCTGAGCAACATTTAGCCGACCATCTCTCATCACTATTTCCAAATAATTGAGCCGCATCGCAAATTTTTGCACATTTCTCTCGCTCTGCATCTGCGACTAAGTTAGCAAATTCTCGCAAGCATTTATTTTCTCCGTCGAACCCACAAAAACCAGCATCTTTTGCCATGCGGGTAATGTCGTCTATTGTCATTTCCAATCTCCTTGTAGACCCCTGTTCTTACGCTCCCATTGTTCAGCAGAATCCTTCCTCAATCTATCCGCTGCATCCTGACCTCTTTTACTTGCTACTGCTTGCAGGTATTCCATTGCCTTGTTTCTGTCTTGCACTCGCCACCTGATAACTTGTCTGACTTCACACCTATGACGTTCTTCTTCAAAAAACTCATTCATCCCCATTGCATAGCCATTGCGTCAGCTATTCCTTGATAAGTTTTACTTCTGATTTTCCATCTATCAACAGACGGAGGAAGATAATGCAAACGCTGCCGTTTATTTATTGGTAATAACATCATTTCATTTTTTACGTCATTTGATGATTTTAGTAATGGCAAGTCTTTAGTCCAGAGACAAGTTGCTTTTTGCTCCAAATGACCAAACATCCAAGGTTGAATTATTTGGTTTGGTTTTCTCCAAACGGTTGACATAATAGAAACAGGATTCTCAATAGCGTATTTTGGAATATTTGATTCCGCTAACTTTATAAAAAAATCTATACTTTTTTGCTGCCTACCGTCTGCTCGTTTTTTTGCAAAGTATGCCGCCCCTGAAACTGCTAAATCTGTGCAAGGTGGGTGAGCAATCATTAAATCAAAGCCATCATTAATAATGTCAAATATATCCCCTTGATAATGTGGCCCCTCAACATCAGTTGGCAGTAAATCACAGGAAATTGCGTCATGCCCTCGCTTTATAAAAGCATCGCGTACTGTGCCGCTGTACTCACAAGCAACTAACACTCTCATTGTCTAAACCGTCCTTTGTTATCAAAGTCACTAGGAAAGCCCTGCCATTTCTCAATAAACTGGCTACTTTCCCAATGAAACCACATGTGATACCACTCAGTAGATTCTCCGTTACGCTGCTTTTCGTTCATTAAAATCATGTCAGGCGCAGACATATCTGTTTCCATGCCCTTGTTTACTTCGTTCTCTTTTTTCTTATTGCGCCAAACGATAAACACATTGTCTACTTGATCCGTAATAGAGCTACTGCCACGCAAATCATTCTTGTTCGGCATCAACTCGTCAGACTGCAATTTGCGGATATGGTGGACAAGATGCACATGGATATTGTGATCTCTAGCCAAAGCAGTAATTTCATCAACAAAGCGCTTTTGACCGTTATAGTCATCCTCGCCAGCAACACACTTCATCAAGCTATCAATAAACACATGAGTTACACCTAATTCAACAGCGCAGTATCTTGCCATTGATATAACTTGATCTGCTGTTACCGTACCTTGCTGATCGTAGAACCAAATATTGCCAGTACCAAAAGCCTTAAAACGGTCATACAAGGCACGTTTGTAGGGCAGTCCATGTGTGGATGCCAACTGCTCGACGTTTTCGCCTGCAAACTGCCTTATAAGCCGTTTAATCGATACTTTGGGTTTCATCTCAAAGCTCGCAACGCATACTTTCTCGCCGCGCTTGACTAAACCTAGTGCAATCTGGCCTGTCAGCAAAGACTTGCCGCCACCGTTAGAACCTGCCCAGACAGTTACCTCACCAGGTCTAAACGCAAAGTTCTTTGTACACTCCCATTCCATCGGGGTAGATTTTTCGATAACAGGATTTTCAAGATTGTCTGTAAGTTCGTCTATCCATGTCGATACGTCCTTGACGTTTTGCTTGAGATCGGTAGCTCGCAGATACGCTGAAAAATCAATATCTTCACGCAGGAACATAGTCATCTAATACGCTCCCTGAAGGTAAGATTAAGCATTTTTTAGAGGATACGAAAACCGATTTAGCCTTTGCAGAAACAAAAGCGTTATGGATTTTCTTTAGTTTTGTAATGTTTTCGTTGCTTGCAATGTGTACTGTCAAGCCTACAGCAAACCGCAAGTCTAGTTGATTGATATTTTCTATCGGTAATATCTCAATTTCAGGAAACGCCAATGTGTCTCCAGCCTTAGACCAAGTATTCCATCCCTTCAGTGGATCATGCCCATAGCATACCCATAAACCTCTTGGCTTCAAACCCTGCATACGCAGCTTGAGTAGTTCTACATGGCCTTTCATGATTGGTATCCCTTCTCCCAATACTTCAAGCCATTGTTAGATTTTCCTACCGTTAAATCATCTTCCCAACGTCTAGCGTTTAACCAAGTCGCAGGATGAGGAATAAACTGCTCCTCACGCTCAAGAAGTTTTTGTTCAGAAATCGCATGAATTATTCTTTTCGTTAAATCAACATCTGGAGCAATCTTCATCCATGCTTTTTCTGCATTTGGCTTTGCTATCTTTTTTGGATAACATTTCCAAAACTCAATAAATCCAAGTTTTACATCTTGCGCTAACTTCCTCTGTCTCTCCCTCTCCTCTCTCTCTCCCTCTGTCTCTGGTCTAGCACCTTGCAAGCAGTCTGCTAGCACTCCGCTAGCACTCAGGAAAAATCCCTTATCAATCAATGGTTTAAGTCCAGACTCAACTTCCTTAGCAGTGAATCTTAATCTAAAGACAAGTTCTTCTATAGACCCATCAAACTCACCTGTTTTAGACTCACTTGCAAGCAGCCAAAGTAAAGGTGCTAGCGCTTTGCTAGCAATAGGCAAGCACATAAATTGTTTATCATTTAGTAATTCTCGATGCAGCTTTACCCAAGGTGGGCAGCGATCTTTGTAATGCTGGAAAATAGTCCAGTTCTTTGGAACAAGTTTCATTTGTACCTCACGTTATTGGTAGCCGTTACAGTAGAAGGAACTGGCAGGACGGTAACGAATCGTCTTTTCGGGAGCTACCCTAGCCATTCCATATCGCACCGCCAAGTACGACACGATTTATAAACTATATCTGAACTTTTCTAAGTACGCAAATCCTGCATAGATCACCACCTTCAAAGTTCTTTTCTGATCTCGTTCTTTTGCATCCTGGACACGCTTTTTGTTTAAAGACATAGTCAGGAATCGGCTTTTTAGAAACGGTAGACGTGTTCAGCAATGCTTGCTCCTAACCCAATGTATGAAATATCTCTTAGTGGCTCACCTCGTGGGCTAACCTTTGGCAACATAAATTTGTCAGACAACTCCCGAAATGGGACTGCTTCGCGTGGTTTAACCAGTCCAGGCTTATCAAACGATTGCACTGCTAGGCGTAGCTCATAGGTAGGCATATAAGCCTCTTTGAGCTTTTTAATGCAGCCAGTAGTGCATAAGTAGTTCATCTCAGATGAAAGCCGCTTCTTGTCTCTAAAGCCAAATAAACCGTATTCCTCTACTAAACTATGTAATGTCATCGTGCCAGAATTAGCAAAAGCCACACAAATCTGGTATCTACGGCTGTCTTTCTTTGGTAAGTCCATTATTTAGTCTCCTCGTATAATGCTATGCAATCTGGATTTCCACATTCAGGGCAAATATCAACAGGATCAGCAAACACCATATCGCAAATTCCTGTTTCTACATCTTCTGCGTCACCAATCCATCCACAATCCGAACATCTAGCTAATTCTTGCATTTTTTTTCTCCTTTTGCGCCATAAACTCATAAAAATCTCCGTTTGTTGCTGGATTTAATTATGCAGCTATTCCTAGTCTTGTGTCATTGATTGTTGCTATCGATGAACAAATATTCATAGAAAAGTATTTCTTGCAGCGAATAACGTATGTCGTTATAGTTCAGTCATACCAACGACGGAGACAGAGATGATTGAAGAATTAGATGACCTGCTAGTTTGTTTGGCAGCGTATCAAGAAGATGAGGCAGATGAGCTGTGGTTAGAAGCAAAAGCAGCAAGCGAAGCATTCAATAACGCAAAATTCGATAAATGGTTTTTTGGAGGAATGAAAAGTGACTTACTCTGAAGGAATTGAGGCAGGAATGGCAATAGCTCTGGATCAGATTAATGAGGAGCTAGGCACTGAGTTTAATCATTTAGGACAGTTTATCAATCACTTGTGGGATGTCCAGCGTAAAGCAACAACGATTGGCGTACCTTATACAACTGCTAACTTTATGAAGATGAAAGAAGAACAACAATGAAAATTTTAGCTACCGATGATTGGCTTGCACGTCACCCTAAAGTCATTGCTATCATATTGTTTTCAGGATATATTTTGGCTTCATGGTTGACGTAGGAAAATAAATGGATGACTTTAAATCAATCTTAGACGCAAGGTTCAAGTATGTGCCAGCAGGTAAAACTGATCTTGAGAAAACTTTTAACCGTATTAGAAAGGAGCAAGCAAAAGCAAAGGAAATTCAAACTTTACAGGAAGTTCGGACATTCAATAATGTCATCGTTAAAAAATTCAAATAAAGGTAAATAATCATGCGTCAGCAACAAGAGCAAGAAGAAAAGCAACAATGGCTAGTCTACGAAAAACTGCAACAAGCGCGTATCAAATTGCAGAACACAGCTCTAAAGAAATCAGGCTATAACAAATTTGCAGAGTATAAATACTTTGAGCTTGGTGATTTCCTGCCAGCAATACAGTCAATTTTCTCTGAACTAAAGCTATGCCCTGTAGTCTCATTTGGAGTAGAGCTGGCTACATTACGCATTATTGATACCGAGAATGGTGGCTGCATTACCTTTACTAGCCCAATGGCTCAAGCTAATCTCAAAGGTTGCCATCCTATCCAGAATTTAGGGGCTGTAGAGACCTATAGCCGCCGTTACTTATACGTCACAGCCCTTGAGATCGTAGAACACGATGCAATCGATTCTAGCGAGCCTGTGTCAGCTAAACCGATCACTGTTGACGTATTTCAATCTATGTCAGAGGAAGATCAGGAAACTATCCGCAGCATCGGCGTAGTAGTTATTGGATTTCTTGCAAAGAATGACGTACAAAGTGCAGTCGATTTCATTAACGAATTAGATTTAGATGCAGATAGCAAAACAGCATTATGGAGTTTGTTTGATAGCAAGCAGCGCAGTGCAATTAAGAAGTTCACCACACGATAAAGGTAAATCATGGCATACGATCCAAAACCAGGTAGCTTCTCACTTTTCAAGAATCAACAAAAGCAATCAGATAATCATCCTGACTATTCAGGCGACGGCAAAGACTTAAACGGTAACGCAGTCTATGTATCAGCCTGGCTCAAAGAAGGTAAGTCTGGCAAGTTTATGAGCTGCTCATTTAAGTTGAAGGAAACAAAGAAAACAGCAGAAGAAAAACCGTTAGATATTGACGACATTCCCTTTTAGAGTTTGCACGCCTAGCCGGTAGTGGCGAGTAACACCGGCAGCAGGGGCCAGATTCTCCTTCATGTATTCTCGAACTGGTGACCCTGCACTACTAGGAGGAATTATGAAAGATAAATCAATATATAACGTTTGTCCTGTTTGTGGATTGCTAAGAGGAAAAGGGCCACATGAATTTGCACATGGGCCTTGTATGGAGCAAAGAGCAAAAACAGATGGAAAAGAATTATCTGAGCAAAGTCATGAAAGTTTTAAAAGAATAACAATTGAACAGCAAGAAAATGCACAAAGAAGGGCAGCAGCTAAAAGGTATAAAGAAGGAAAATTACCTAAATGGATGTTTAGTTAAAGGATAAAAATGGAACTACTTGATTACTTAATTAAAAACCACGGTTTCAAGAATGATCGTGCTATTGCTCTGCATATGAAGATCGGTATCTCTACGCTGTCAAAGATTCGCAATAAGAAGATCGTTCCGTCAGCAGAAATCATCCTGCGCGTACATGAGACATTTGGCATTGATATTAAAAAGATTAGGCAGCTATGCGCTGGGGAATGATCTTAATCGTGGTTGTTGCGTCTATACCTGGTATTGGTTTAGCTGTGATGAATAGGATGCAGCACGAATATCATCGCGGATTCACTGAAGGTGTCGCGTCAGTAACATCACCAGATATTGATAAACAATGTGTAGGCTGGATGTTCGAGTCTAACTTTAGAGATGCAAAGAAAAGGATATGCAAATGACATGGACATCACTAGAGTTAGATGTTGTTAGATGGGCAGAAGCTCGCGGGATTATTAAGAACGGTAAAGCAGCCAACCAGCTAATGAAAACAGTTAGTGAGCTAGGTAAACTATGCGACGCTGAGATTAAAAATGACCCATTGCAAATCAAAGATGGTGTCGGTGATGTACTGGTCACACTGATAATCTACTGCGCCATCAAAGACATTTCTATTGTTCATTGCTTGCAAGATGCCTATGCAGAGATTAAAGATCGTAAAGGCTTTCTAAATTCTAATGGAGTATTCGTCAAAGATGAATGAGATGAAATACAACACAAAGCCATCTGAAGTAAGAATGGCTAAGTTGCTCAAAATACTTGAGACACCATCAACATACACGGAGATAGAAAAGCAGTTCTTTATCTCAAACAAGTGGATGAAAGGTTACATCAAGCATTTACGCAAGATCAAGCTCGTCTATATTGATAGCTGGATAAAAGAGCAGAAAGAAATAAAAGAAGTCTATGTGCCTGTGTTTTGCATTGGTAACTATAACGATGCCGCTAAACCTGCGCCTCTTACGTCAAAGGAGAGAGCGCAAATAGCTAGGAATAGACTTAATCAAGATTTAGATAAGAAAGACCTGCATTTAGCTAAACGCAGGGCCAGACTTATGCCGGTCAAAGCAGATTGGACGTCGAGCTGGATTAAACCTCGATCACCTGTCCCCGAAAGCACACAAGACCTTTATCCTCATCAATGACCTCTAACATCTCCGGAGGCAGTAACTTGCCTTCGTAGAATGTCAGCACCACAAAACCGCTTCGATGGTTTCTAGTACCGTCTTCTGTATATTCAAATTGAGCGCCCCATACGTCGGCTAGAGAGCCTGTATCGACACCATAACGAGTGCCTGTCAGATCAGTCCAAGGCGTTACTTTAAGAGAGTGCAGATGACCATTAACTGTAGACACGCCAGACTTAACAACAGCGTTATAAGCAGCGTGAACTCCGTTGTAATTCCTGTGCTTGATCTGAGTATGGTCATTTATCATCACCGAAGTCGAGAATTTCCAGCGTGGGAAGTGATCCGTCAAGTTCATGCCATGGATGCCTTCAAATTCAGGAGCTTGTGAGGATAATCGGCTATTCCAGCGAATATCGTGATTACCCCAAGTCCAGTGCAATTTGGCATTGCCAGCAGCGTCCTCGATCTCACAGATACGATCTCTGCAAGCCTCTAGCTCTTGTTTAACGCTTGGCCTGGCTTCCCAACCAGTGCGAGGATGTCGTGAGATATTAGCCCCGTCAAACGCATCACCGTTCATGATGACCATCTTAGGGTTTAGCTCTTTAACAGCTACTATAAAGGCCCTGTGAGCCGTTGAGATGATGCCAGGCCAGTAGTGAGCGTCTGAGCCAACTATAACAACACCGGATTCCAATCCAACATTAACTCTAACGCCATTGGCAGGTAATGTCACATTGAAATCAGGGCTGTTTTTAGCGACAGCAAGCAACTGAATACCTTGCCGCTTTTCGATGTTTCTACGCCTGTGATTCACCCACCTGTGGTTAATACCTAGAATCTCAGCTACCCTAGTAACCGAAGCATGAGCATTCCATAACTCGATGAATTCCTCATCTTTTACTTGTTGCGTCATGACACCTGCCTTTTGAATTCACCGCACCATTCTGCAAGTCCAGTAATCGGGAATAAGCTCTCAAAATCATCGTCACCAAGAAAAAACATAGATGGCGGGTAACGTCTGCAAAACCCGACATCATCGTTCTTCTCACGATCAAAGAAAGCGCATGATTGACACATTGGCATACAGTCAGCAGGTATCTTTTTAGTGACCATTATACGCACTTTACTTTCTCTAGTTTCTCAAGTTTATCTTGTAACTCTTTGATTTTACTATTAGCGTAGTCAATGCGTATTTCAAGCTGATTAAATTGCTCAATAGTTCTATAGACTTCTTCTTGAGATAGAAGCAAATTACCGTCTGCGTCTTGTGTTGCCGAATATACCGAAACTGATATAACTAACAAAAGACCTACAATAATTTGTTTCATGATAACTCCTAAGATAAGTAGATTTTCATTTCATCTTTGCGTCTGTTCACCAACCCTTTTAAAACCTTACCGCCACCTTTTGTGTATTTCATGAATTCACTACCAGCACCCTCAAAGTCACCGCGGTTATGTTTTTGGCGCAACGTACTACGCTGTAATGTACCTAGCCCTACATTAAAGCTAAAAGAGACAAGTGCATCAAACTGCCCTTGAGTAGCAATAGCAGGACAATAACGTAATACACCTCGCTCAAAACGTTGCAAGTCTGCTTTAAGAATCGCATCTACATCATCCTTAGTAAACACCCTAAAGTCCTCAATACGAAGCCCTATAGAGCCTCTCTGAGCCACTGGCAGTAGTCCCTGTTTGGGATATAAAACATGACCAACGCCGACAGTCCACAAACCAGCAGGGCAAAGATATGGCTTATATCTAACACCCTCATGGTGCTTTATGGCTTTAAGTGCCTTGTCGCTGACGTTCATTTCTTGCTAAACGCCTGTGTTCCGAACCAGAACGAAATCACAGAAGCCCAAATTGTTTGCGTGTCATCGTCCCAAACTAAATCCATCATTTCCTTAAACGGAGCGTCTTGTGTCCAGGCATACCAAACACCAGCAATATCAATGGCAACTAGCAGCAGGAATAGTCCGTAAGTAATCGTAGGGCGAACCATAGCGCGAGCATTGATAACCCACTGGCTAGCACCTTTGCCGATCTCAATATCATGAGCATACAACGCTATACGCTCATCTGCTTGCGTCTGGATACCGATCTGCTCTGTCTTGATGTCCTCAATATGTGCTTGAGCCTCAAAGCCCTTATTAGCCATCTCTAGTTGCTGCGTCATCTGCAATTGAGCCAATGCCAGCTCATGCTTTTGATCTTGCTTAGACTGAAAGAAGTCTAATAGCTTAGGTAAGCCACCGCTTAGGAAAGATACCAGCGTAGTAATTAATGTCATCATTAGTCTTTACCCCCGTTTTTAAACATCCACCATACCGCATACATTACAAAACTGCTAAGAGAAACGCCTAGCACTACAGCTAGCCACTCTTGTATATTCTGGATTCTTTGCTCTTTCTTGCGACGTATAGCAGCCAGACGCATACGCTCCTCACGTTCAGCATCTTCTATCTCACGTTTACGTTCTTGAATGATTATGTCTCTACGCTGACACATCTCGTCGTATAGACCTGATTCTTGGCTACCGTAGATTAGAGCCTCTTTAAGCTCTTTTTCTAGGCGAATCATCTCTCTACTAGCAAAGGTGGCCTCTAATGCCTCTGCGGTGGCGCTACGTTGCGTAGAACCTGCTTTAACAGCTTGTAGTTTCTGTTTCTTTTGCTCGATGACAGCAAGTTCAACTTCTGTTTGCTTATCGAAAAAGGTTGCTATGTCGTGATAGCAGTCTTGAATTTCATGACCTAAGGAGATTAGCTCTTTAACTCCGGCTACAGCAGTCTTAGCGATAGCAACCGCTGCGCCGATAGTTAAGGGATCCATTTATCCGCCAAATAGTTTTTTAACGCTCATAGTGATAACGGAACCTAAAGCGCCAGCAGCAAATACAATCATGTAAATGCCGCCTTTGCCCTGATTAAGCATAGCTGTTACATCAGCCATTTCTTTACGGAGTAAGTGAATCTCAGCAGTCAGTGTTTTAACATCTGCTTGTAATGCGCCGAATTCCTGTGGATTGACATCTGACATAGCTACTACCAACTGTAAACGCGGCAATAACCAGCAGCACCAGGGCCACCTGCTCCGCCGCCACTAACTGAGCCACCACCGCCGCCACCACCAGCACCAAATGCTCCACCAGCACCACCTGAACCACCTGCGCCAGAACTATTAGCCCCACCACCACCACCACCTTGTCGGCCTGAACCAGCTCCACCTGCGCCACCGCCAGCCGTACCACCTGCGCCACCGCCACCAATACCAACACCACTTCCACCTGCCGCACCAGCAGAATTAACAAATAACCCGCCAGAATACCAACCACCGCCACCACCACCACCAGGTCCGCCTTGGAAGGATGACCCGCCAACACCTCCGGCTGCATAACCTCCTGTACCACCACCGCCGCCACCATATCCAGAATTTGCGCCGTTACTACCACCGCCAAATTGACCACCACCACCAACTCCAGAGATAGGTTCTCCACCAACGCTAGACGTTCCTGCGCTTAAAGCACCACCACCACCAGCGCCACTTGTATTAGTTCCTCCAGCTCCATCAACGCCATTAGAACCGCCACCACCACCATATGCAGTTAAATAAGAACCAAATGTAGAGTTAGAGCCAGTTGATCCAGCCGCACCACCTGCTCCAATAGTTACAGATACAGTTGCTGATAAATCAGAAGCTCGAAAGGTTCGTGTAACATAAGCACCCCCACCACCTCCTGCACCTCCATCGGGATTACTAGCCGATGATCTACCATTGCCACCACCACCGCCACCGCCCCACAATTCAACCGTTACAAATACATCGGTAGCTTGTTTAGTCCAAGTGCCATTAGATGTGAATACAGTTGCAGCACCAGTTACAGATGCTTCTGTGTAACCAAGATTACCTGATCCATCAGTTGTAAGCAGTTGACCCGCTGTACCTATAGTCGTAGGTAGCGTCATCGTGTAGTTTGCAGCTAACGTAGTAGGTGCTTGCAATGCAACATAATTAGATGAATCAGCATCCGATAGTCTGACATCACCTTGAGCTAAAACAGTAAGATTGCCACCGACAGTAAAGCTATCTCCAGACACACCTGTCTGTTGATCTTTTAGCTGAGACATAAGCTCACGGATAGCGTTATTGATGCCACTAGGAGCGCAACCTTCTGCAATGTTAATACTATCAATGTCAGTATTTAGCGCAGGGTTTGTATCAAATTCACTAATCTTTGTTTTTGCCATGATTTATTCCTATTGAGTCAAGCCTAGCAAGCTAGGCACAGCAAACGGTGATGCGGTTCTAGCTCTCTGTACTGCCTCGGAGAATGTTTGGTTTCTAGGAGCAAACATAGCTTTCTCACCGTATTTATAATATGGCAATGTAGCCAATCCTGTTAATGCACCCATCATAGGATCAACATAAGTCGCACCACCAGTTAATAGCGCACCTGTCATTCCACGAGCCGCAGTGCCACTATCAGGAACCTTAGAGCCTAACACTGACATGGCTGTACCTGACAAGTCTTGCATCGGAGCAGCGCCGCGAGCAAATGCACCTTTACGTGCAGACCTATCAGTTTGACGTACAGCAGCTTCTAACTGAGCTGGAGTAAATATACCTTCTTCTCCGCGAGTCTTTGCCATTGCAGTCTGTACACGAACAAAGTCTTTAAATGCTGTGTCTGCCTTACTTAAATCTTGAGCATACTTAGGATTCTGGTTCTTCATTAGGTTCATGTACAAACCTTGAAGATCACGATAAGCATTAGCTAACAGTCTTTCAGACCCTTGAGCCGTAGAGTAAGAATTAGCCATCTCGCCTAAATCTTGCTTGATAGCTTGCGCTCTAGTGCCTGGCAATACTTGACTAGCACTAAAATCAGACTTTAACGCATCAACATAACCAGCAAACTCTTTTTGTAAGCTAGGTGGCAGTTTACCTTTTGCATAACGATTCTTAACAGCCTCAAATGCTTGATCTACACGCGGACTATACTCAATGCGTAACTTTGGCACTACAGCCTGATACTGCGCTCCAATAGCATCCTCGACGAAACGGTAAGCATCTCTACCTACAGCGTTCTCAGGTACTTTTAAAGTAGGATTAAGGTTTCTAAGAACCTTGTTGTATGCAGCAGTATTAAACTTTTCGTATTGTTGCTCCCGCGCACCACTTACTACGCGACCAATAATAGGCAGACTCTCAGCAGCTTGCTCAACTTGTTGAATGCGACCACCAAACGCAGCGCCAGGTGTTAATGGAATACCTTGTTGACGTAACGCAGCAGCTTCAGGACGGATATTAGGTGCAAGTAATCTACCTGCACCACTTAGGCCAGCAGTAACACCGCCACCGAACAATCCACCTACAACAGCTTGTCCTGGGATGTCAGCTTGTTCTTGAGCCATACCAGCACCAGTTAATGCACCCATGCCAGTGCCAAGTGCAATATCGCCAACCAATCCAGCACCGCGAGTAACAGGCTTTAATGCAGCACCTAGAGGCATAGCAAGACCACCAGCTAGTTCAGTGCCTATAGCAGTCTTTGGATAGTCTTGTTTAAACTGACCTTGTTGGCTTCTAAGTTGATTGCGTAGTTTTGTATATTCATCGCTACTAATTGATCCTGTACGTAGTGCAGCCTCTAACTCATCGGCAAACTGTCCTGTAGCACCACCAGCAGCAGATCGAGCAGCTTCAGCCACAGGAGAATACTCAACAGGAGCCACTACAGACGGCTGTGGAGCAGCAGACATACCTTTAGCCTCTGCAAAGGCTTGAAGGCCAGCAGTAGATACCTTATCTAGCTTGCCAGCCTTTATATATTCTAAGTCTTTAGTAGAGATTTTAGATAAATCCATTATTTACCCTTTCTGCGCTCAAGTTCTTGTTGCACAGCAGCATCAAGATCAAGCTGAGGAATAGTAGACGGTGCTGCTCTACCTGCTTTAATCATTGCAGAATCAAGCATATTTTTAAGTCGCTTAGATTTATCAGTAATAGTTGCAGGTTTATCACCCAACTGTGGGAAATAAGAACGACGATAACTATCTAACTGCTCACGTGTATAAGCAGCACCAGTACCTAACGTCAAAGCAGCATCTAATATTTCCATTTGTGCCGCTTCAACTTGTTGGCGTGTTTCTGGATTAACTAAATTTTTAAGGTAATCTGAACCAGTTACGTTTCTAATTACTTCAGCCGACAAATTAGGCGATGCTGCGCTAGGTGATACACCAACAGCTTGTTGCAATTGAGCTAATGAGTTTTGAACTCGATTAGTCAAGAATCCAGCAGTACGCTCTGATTCGCTAGGCATATTGATCGTAGTAGCACCAGCTTTACGTTTAGCAATTTCAAGCGTATCAAGTTTATTTTGCAATTGACCAAGTTGTGTAGCATTAAGCGAGCTAATAGGAACATTAGGAAACATGCTGCCAGCAACACGCACAGCTTCTTTATTGTAATCACGTTGACTATTTTTAAACTCATAGTCAGCTTTTTGAATATTTGTAAGACCATCCTGCAAGTCTTTTGCTGAAATCTGACCTGTCTCAGCAAGACGCTGTAAGTTATTAACTTGCGATAGTAGATCAGGAGATACCGTACTTTTAATGCCATTGAAGTCAAAGTTAGATACGTCCTCTCTCATCAATTGCTTTTGAAGTCCTGTAATTTGATCTAGGTTATTCTTGATAGCATCTTGTGCAGTCTTTCCTGGTAATGTAGTAAGACGCTGATTAGCTGTTAACAACCTATTTATTTCTGTTTCTATTTTAGACCTTGGCGCTGTAACTGTAACACCAGGTAAAGTTTTCTCACCACCTACTGCTGTTCCTATTTGTGGCTGTTCAACCATAGACGTTACTGCGCCTGTCTGTTGATTTACTTGAGGAGCAGGTTCATACGCCTTACTAATAGCCATATTCTCGTTAATCCATGCCAAAGTCTTAGCAGGATCAGCACGCAACGAAGCAATCAACGCAGGATTATTCCGCACCTCTGGCATTTGCATAACTTTAGCAACGTCAGCGCGTAAAGATGCAGCTTGTTCTTGAGCAACCTTAGCTTGTGCTAATTGTTGCTGCATCTGATAGTTAGTCAAACCTTGCTGAATAGCGCCCTGTGAGGCTTGTATGCCACCGCCAAGCGCACCAGCGATGTTTTGTGCAGCAGTAGTGCCGCGAGTACCCATACCACCTAGCAAACTAATAGCAGCACCTAACAAACCTTGTTGAGTCGATCTCTTTTGAATGGCTTGAGTCTCAGCAGGGCCTAACAATCCTTCATAATAATTAGGTACAGTGCCAAAGATATTCTGCATGAAACTTGGTGAGTTATCTTGTGCCATATTCTGCCTAGACGCGTTTGGTTGACTTTGAGGCGCACTTTGTTGATTTGGAAATTGTGCTGCTAAATCTGGTTTAAATAACTTTGCGAGTAAACTTGGTTGTAAATCAGACCTGTTATCTGTTTGTATTGGTTGATTATTTACATTATTAGGTACAGTACTTTGCTGCATACTAATTGGTGCTTGGCTTTGTACATCTAATGTACCTACATCAACAGGGCCAGTTACATTTGTTCTTTGAATTGGAGCATTTGATACATTACCTAGTTGTCTTGTTTGACTAAGTAAATACTGTCCTTGTTGTTCTGGACGCATTTCATCAAATACTGATCTTCGTGCAGTATATGGGCTTGAACTATCTTGTGAATCTCCCAAATACATTCTTCTAGGATCAATTCTATCTATAATTTGACTTGGATCATCATTTGCTAATTGATCTCTGTTCAATATCATATTAAGTAAATCGTAATCAATAGCCATGATCTACCCTAACAATGAAGTGCGACGCTGCATCTGTGGTGACTTTTGGCTAAGTAAGCTCATAAAGTCTACAGGAGCGAATTGACCGCTTTGAATTGGTGGTGCTTGCAGTACTTGTGGTGGTGGTGGAGGTTGCATCATTGAGCTACCAGCCCTCATAGCAACATTAGTCAATGCAGGATTCTCACTCATCAATCCTTGAATGTTTTGACCTGTGTTAATAGCAGACTGCATGAATGTAGGTGCTTGTGGCCCCATAAAAGTCTGAGGCCCAACAAATGCAGGATTAGCAGAAGATAGAGCAGCGGGAAACGTCTGCGTAGGAATGATTGTTGCAGCCCCACCAGCCGCATTTGCAGCGGTTCCTAACAAGCTATTTCCAGCTAAAGCAGCATTAGTTCCTGCTGTAATCAACGGATTAGCTCCGATAGCACCCATAGTGCCAAGCGCACCAGCGCCAGCACCCATAGCCGCAGTAGTAGCTCCAGCAGCACCCATAGCACCCATAGTGAAAGGAGTAGCAGCAGCAACGGCAGCAGGTGCGCTCATTGCAGAACCGACAGCAGCTAGTGTAATTGGATCAGCCATAATATTCCTTAGTTAAACTCTATATCCGCCATACTGATTTGTATAACCAGTATTTTGAGCAGCAGCAGCTTGTTCAGCCGCAGTCTTAGGCGCAACGTATTCTGTTGTAATTCCACCACGCGGCAAGCCAGTGATAAACGCACCGTAATTTTGCAGCGTTTGATACGGAAGATTAGCCGTGTAGTCGTATCGAGCTTTATCAGCAGCTTGTTGAGCAGCCGTGTAGCCCTCACCAACTTGACCAGCAGCAAGCAACCTATCAATATCAGCATAGTCAGCAGCAGCAAGACCAGGAGCAGCTTGAGCCGCAGCCATACGTGTAGCTATGTCTTGTCCTCTAACGCCTTGAGCGCCACCTAATGCAGCCATTTGATTAGCAAAGTCTTGTTGATATACACCTTGACCTGCTTGAGCCGCAGCCATGCGATTAGCAAGATCAGAGCCGTAAACACTTTGAGCTGCTTGAGTAGCACCAATTTGGTTAGCAAATGCTTGCTGTGCAGCAGTTCCAAGACCTTGAGCGCCTGTGAGTTGATTAACGAAGCCTTGTTGCGATAAACCACCAAGCGACTGCAGTGCTTGTTCTTGCAGACCACGTTCTTGCTGGTAGTTTTGCAGATATGCTTGTTGATTCTGTTCAGCCAAAGCCCTAGCAGCAGCATCAGTCATCTTGCCAGCTAATTGCTGCTCTGCTCCAGAACCATAGCGACCTGCCATTGATGTCTTGCTTTGCAGACCACGAATACCCTCTTGTAAAGATTCAGCCGATAGGCGATTAGCTTGGCTTAATGCACTTTGAAGATATGGACTACCGCCAAGGTAAGCACCTTGTGACGTTGCGCGAGTGCCAGCCAATGCCTCATTCTGCATTGCACCACCACGCATAGATTCATAAAATGCTTGGTTAGGATCAACATAAGCATTTTGAGCTAGATTAGAAAATTGTTGCTGATATGGACTAGAAGCCTGACCAATTTGATCGAATACAGAGCCGTATTTGCTTGTCTGACCTGCCATACCAGCATAACCAGCTTCATATGGACTTTGAGTAGTCATTAAGTTTTGCATCGTGCCTTGAGCGCCTTTGAGCAAAGGGCTACCAGCAGCAGCGCGATTCTGCGCTAATTGCAAAGCTATCTGAGTGTTTGTGCTAGGCTTAACGTAGGTTTCACCACCGTAATAGGCAGGGCCACCAGCTTGACGCAATCTTTCTGCCTCACTAAGCGCTGTATCTACATAAGGACGCAGTGTAGGATCGAGCTTTGTTTCAGTAGGAGTAAAACTTTGTTGCGATGGGCCACCCATAATTAAACCTCACTTATCCATAATTTAGGGCTAAATCCAAGACTCTTAGCCCTCTTAATCCAGCCTTTTCGATGACTGGAAAATGTTATATATTTTGCATTACCTTGACGCGCAATCTCTTTTATGTATTTTAATCCATTTTCGAGATTATCATGTCTATTTTCTAACGCCCAACCAGCCCAAACGTGCAATTCTTCGCCATTTGGTTGTAGTACCCAGTAACCTATAACTCTACTTTCATCAATCAAAGCCCAGATCATTGATCTTTGGCTATGACAGTCACAATAAACGTCCTCGATGATCCAATTCTCAGGGCTTTTAGTCTTAACATTTTCTAAACCTGGCTTAATCGAAGGCCACCAAGCACGTAATTCCTGCGGAGTAATGTATTTAATTTCCATTAGCCAACAATAACATAACTATAATCTCTACCTGCTACAGTATTTGCAGCATGATAAACAACTGCACTACCTTGGGATGTTGAATTTATATATGGGTCTTGGAATGTGTTAGTGGTATAGCCGTTTGATGATACGTGCTGAATAGTCATAATTACCGATGGAGTTGCTGGTCTTGTAGGGCTAGTTTGAGCTGGTAAATTAGTCATCACTACGCCAATATCAGAAACACTCCATACAATCTCAACATAATCATTTGCAGCCATTGGCAGAAAGAAGTTTAAAGCAGCAATTAAGCCACCATCTCTAGCGCCATGCTTATTTACAATGGAAAATTCGCTATTTGATTTAGGAACATCAACACCATTCTTTCTAAACCAAATACTTATATCTTGAATTTGAGCAGTAGGATTAATAAATTGAGAACTAAACTGAATATTGTATAGTCCTGAATACGCAACTGTAATCCTTGAATTACTAACAACAGATACGCCAAGAGCGTAATCCAATGTATTAAATTTCATTGGATAAGCAACAGTAGTGCTAGCAGCAGCTTGATTCGTATCGTCTTGAAATCCACCATAAGGCGTATAGGACGTTGAAGCTACTAATGATGTAGCTGTAATAAGAATAACGCTGTCGTAGCCTATACGCTCATTGTAGATGGTTGTAGAGGATGCTCCGCCAGTTTCTAATGTGAACGATCCAGTATTATTGGTTTTACCGTCCATAATCCCACGGACAACTTCAGCAACAGCACGTTGATCTCCACCAAATGGCGGTAATGTACGAAACTGTGTCATCTTCCACCTTGTTGCACAATATCAATATCTACACCGACACACGTTGACCAAGAGCCAGATGGGATAGTTTGCACTCGCATATATCTACCAGCAGACCTTAATGGCGCTCTACCCTCAGTATCAGCCGCTACAGGTGTCGTATAGCTAATAGCATCAGATAGGTTAGCTCTAGCAGAAACAGCTACAGAAGCCGATCCATCATCAACTTTAGGTCGAGCCAAAGTAATTACAGAGCGACCAATATCAATATCACCTGTAACAATAGATGCTGTTTTGTTAGCACCGCCAAATGTGATG
>ERZ650310.185-NODE-185-length-18664-cov-12.046160_pt1 | contig 18664 bp, 18 predicted proteins | sample MGYA00376246_ERZ650310 | MGnify/ENA primary metagenome ERZ650310 (study PRJEB26733, sample SAMN07839286) | wastewater metagenome | biome: small river; feature: stream; material: water | place: USA: North Carolina | collected 2016-03-01 ...
CTCGCGACAACCAGCTTGGAAGGCTGGAGCTCTACCAACTGAGCTACTTCCGCATTTCAACGGTGCAAATATAAATAATAAGTTTTCATGATTGCAAGTTTTTTTCGAAAAAATAACAATCATCCCTGTTGAACAGGAATTTAAAATAGTTCAAATACAACCATAAATATTTTAGTATGAAATTATTATCTCTTTAATTTGTACAAAAGACCAACTCAAAAAATGAATTATTTTATTCAAGAAATTACTGCAACCGAGACTTATCCTGTAAGACATATTGTTTTAAGAGCCGGAAAACCTATTGAAAGTTGTCGTTTTGAAGGTGATGAATTACCATCAACGCATCATTTTGGCTATTTTTTGTATAACCAACTTATCGGGCTGGTCTCCCTATTTGAATCCGAAAATTTACTTTTAGGAGACCAAAAATCTTTTCAAATTAGAGGTATGGCGGTTTTGGATTCTCATCAGAAAAAAGGAATTGGTAATGCATTAATTCAAGAAGCCGAAGCCTTTTGTAAAAAACAAAACACCACTTTAATTTGGTTCAATGCCCGTACCACAGCCGTTGGATTTTACAAAAAATTAGGCTACGAAATAGTGGGAGCTGAATTTGAGATCAAAGAAGTTGGACCTCATTTTTTGATGTTCAAAAAAATTTAAGACAATAATTGGGAAACCAACTTGGGATGGTAAATAAAAAGACACGATTTGTCTTTAATAGCACCTATAATCTCTTTTGACAAACCAACCGGAATAGCTGGACATCCTTGGCTTCTGCCCAGTCGTCTATTATTTTTGACAAAGGAATTGGAAACATAATCGGCTGCATGCATGACTACTCCCCTATTTCTTGCATTATCATTAATCCCTTTTTCAAGTCCGTCTAATCGCAGTGACAGTCCGTGTTTCCCATTATACACTTCGCCCGTAGCATAAAATCCCAAACTGCTTTTAAAGGATTGGGCTGCATTCGAAAAACTATTGGCAAATTCTTCCCCCGTATTTCTACCGTGTGCTACTAAAGATTGGTACAAAATAGTTTTGGAAGCCAAATCTATTACCCAAAGTCGTTTCATATTAGACGACAAGCTGAAATCAATTAACGTCAAAATGTCTTTATGAATCAATCCCTTTTCTTTCAATTTGTAAAATCCTTTCAATGCTTGTGTAAAGCTCTCTAGTTTAGGCAACTCATAATGATTTGTTTTTAAACCTGAATAGACCATTTCAACTGAATTTTCAAGACTTAAATCACTTTTTATACGATGCGAAAAAGTAGTTGCATTGGAATAAAATGTAAAAGAGGAAAAGAAAAAAAAGGAAAGAAAAAGAAATTTGGCAACCATAGTATTTTGTTAATGTATTTTTAGATCTGAGAATTGCAAAGATACGCTCAAGAAGAAGTCAATCAATTTAAAACCAGATATTTAACATTGTTTTTAACAAACTAAAGCTATTTAACACTAGTTATCTTAAAAAGATTGGTTTGATTGTGTAACAAATTAAAACAATCAAGACTAATGGCATGCAATCCAATTTTATAATTAAAATTACGTTGTACTAATTTAAAACCAGCTAATCGCATCCCCAAAATATGAAATCAGTTTTCAGTCTTGTTTTAGTCTTCGCTTTTTGTTTTGGCTACAGCCAAAAAAAATCATTGACCACTCAGTTTACAACCGAAAAAATCATCATTGATGGTAAATTCGACGAAGCCGCTTGGTTAAAAGCTGATGTAGCAAAAGATTTCGTAATGTGGATGCCGGATAATGGTAAAGCCGAACCCAAAGAACGACGTACCGAAATTAAAGTAACCTATGACAACGAAGCGGTTTATTTTGCCGCTACTATGTACGATGATGAGCCTGGTAAAATCCTAAAAGAACTAAGCCAAAGAGATAATTCAGGAACTGCAGACCGTGTGGGGATTTTTATCAATGGATACAATGATGGGCAACAAGAATTCAGCTTCATTTTAAGTGCTGCGGGAGTTCAAGAAGATTTCCTTTTTACCGAAAGCAACGGGGAAGATTCTTCTTGGAATGCGATTTGGGAGGGAAAAACCCAAATTACTGATTTTGGTTGGACCGCCGAAATACGAATTCCGTATGCCGCCCTTCGATTCTCTACCGAGAAAAAACAAACTTGGGGTATTAACTTCATTCGTGACTTTAAAAGAACGCGCTCTTTTTATTCTTGGAATTTAATTGACAACAAAATCAATTCAAGAGGCAATCAAGAAGGAGTGTTAAATGGTATTGAAAATATCAAAACCCCCACTCGTTTATTCTTGATTCCGTATTCTTCTTTTTACTTGAATTCCAATGCTAATCAGAAAACCAAAGGCGATTTAAAAGGTGGAGTCGATATCAAATACGGAATCAATGATGCTTTTACTTTAGACGCTATTTTGGTTCCCGACTTTGGACAAACAGCCTTTGATAATGTGATTTTAAACTTAAGTCCCTTTGAGCAAAAATTCAATGAAAACAGGCCTTTTTTCACCGAAGGAACAGAGCTATTCAGCAAAGGAAATTTATTTTATTCGCGAAGAATTGGCGGAAGCCCAAGTAGTAGTCCTGAACTATCCGCTAATGAATCTATTACTGAATCCCCTGGAAAAGTAAACTTATTGAATGCATTAAAAATTTCAGGAAGAACTAAAAACGGTTTAGGAATTGGGGTTTTGAACGCTGTGACCGAAAAAACAGAAGCAATTATTACTAATGATATTACAGGAGCTACTCGCAAATCATTGATAGAACCTTTGGCTAATTACAATGTTTTTGTTTTAGACCAACGCTTTAGAAAAAATTCATCCGTTTCGTTTATCAACACTAATGTAACCCGTAATGGTAGCGGACGTGACGGAAATGTATCGGCACTTTTATTTGATTTGAATACCAAGAAAAATACCTATAATTTATCGGGTGATTATAAATATAGTTTTGTCAACGGACTAGGTGTTGAAAACAAAAAAGGCTTTAGTTCGAGTATTACTTTTGGTGAAACTAGTGGAAAATTTCAATATGGAGGAGGCGCTGAATATGTTTCCAAAGGTTTTGATAATGACGATATGGGAATTCAATTTCAAAATAATTATCATAGTTTTTATTCTAATGGGAGTTATCGCATTTTAAACCCGACCGCGACATTCAACATGTTCAACATCTATATGAACCTCTATTCAGAATTTGACAACCGGACAGGTCGAATCCAACAGGGAATGATTAATTTTAACCTAAATTCTGTAAATAAAAAAAATCATTATTTTGGAGGTGGTTTTAACGCGAGACCAATAAAAACATCTGATTTTTACGAACCGCGCACTTCAGATCAATCTCGTTATATTCAAATGCCTGAATTCATATCTACTTATTTGTATTATTCGTCTAATTCAAATAACAAATTTGCTTTTGACTTCAACCCTTTTATCAGTTTTGTCAACGAAAAAAACAGACGAAATTATGGCGTTGTGATAGGTCCTAGATACCGATTTTCAGATCATTTTTCACTTAGTTATAATTTTGATTTCAGCAAACAAGATAACAACCTGGGGTATGTAGGAAATGACAGTGCCACTAATGAAATTTTCATGGGACGAAGAGACCGAACTACCTACGTCAACACTTTACAAGGTAAATTCACCCTCAATAGCGAAATGAATTTCAACCTTTCATTACGTCATTATTTAAGTTTTGCCGACTATAGTCAATATTATAGTCTTCAAAATGACGGCACCTTGAGTTCAACTTCCAACTTTACTCAAAATAGTAATTCTATTTTTAACGCCTGGAATTTGGATTTATCCTACTCTTGGTGGTTTGCTCCCGGAAGTCAAGTGTCCATTTTGTATAGAAACAATGCCGCTTTATTTGAGAACGAATTCAAAAGAGACTTAGGTAGTAACTTTGAAAAAGTCATTGACAAAAACAACCTAAATCATGTTTTTTCAATAAGTGTTCGTTACTTTATTGATTACAACTCATTGAAAAAAATTGATAAGTAGTCCCAAAATTCAATTATAAAACAAAAACTATTTTATTTGTTACTATTTGAATAATTGTGAATTGGATGTATTCGGAGATTTTTAGAAATGCCTTATCTTTGCCTAAAATAAATTCCGATGAACAAGAAAGTTATCCTTATGATTTTGGATGGTTGGGGAAAATCTCCTGACCCAAAAGTGTCTGCAATTGACAATGCCAATGTACCTTTTATCAATAGTTTATATACAAAATATCCCAATGCGCAATTGAGAACTGACGGTTTGAACGTTGGTTTACCTGAAGGACAAATGGGAAATTCAGAAGTAGGTCACATGAATCTGGGTGCTGGCCGAATTGTATACCAAGATTTAGCGAAAATTAATTTGGCTGTAGCCAATAAAACGTTGGCCAAAGAACAAGTACTAATTGATGCTTTTAACTATGCGAAAGCCAACAATAAAAAAGTACACTTTTTAGGTTTAGTTTCAGATGGTGGAGTACATTCGCATACTTCGCACTTAAGAGGTTTAATAGATGCTTCTCAAGAATACGGACTAGACAAAGTATTCATCCATGCCTTTACCGATGGACGTGATGTGGATCCTAAATCAGGAAAAAAATACATTCAAGATTTACAAGATTATATTGCGCCAACTCCAGTAAAAATAGCGTCAGTAATTGGACGTTACTACGCCATGGATCGTGATAAACGTTGGGAAAGAGTAAAATTAGCTTACGATTTAGTAGTTCACGGAACAGGAACTGCTACAAAAGATATCGTAACTTCTATCGCAACTAGTTACGGAAACGATGTTACTGATGAATTCATTCAGCCATTGGTTGCTGTGGATGCAAACGAAAAGCCTTTAGCAATCATCGAAGAAGATGATGTTGTTATTTTCTTCAACTTTAGAACTGATAGAGGTCGTGAGTTGACAGAAGCGCTTTCGCAACAAGATTTCCACGAGCAAAACATGCACAAATTGAATTTGTATTATGTTACGTTAACAAACTACGATGAAACTTACCAAAATGTAAAAGTGGTGTACAATAAAGACAACATCACAGAAACATTAGGAGAAGTTTTAGAGAAAGCCAACAAAAAACAAATTCGTATCGCCGAAACAGAAAAATACCCTCACGTTACGTTTTTCTTCTCTGGTGGTAGAGAAACTCCTTTTGAAGGTGAAAGTCGTATCTTGAGAAACTCTCCAAAAGTAGCGACTTACGATTTACAACCCGAAATGAGTGCTTACGAATTAAAAGATGCTTTGGTACCTGAATTACATAAAGGCGAAGTGGATTTTGTTTGTTTGAACTTCGCCAACGGAGATATGGTGGGGCATACCGGAATTATGGAAGCGGCAATCAAAGCTTGTGAAGCGGTTGATGTTTGTGTAAAAGAGGTAGTAGAAGCGGCTTTGGCCAATGATTATACAACTATCATCATTGCTGACCACGGAAACTGCGAAACCATGATTAATCCTGATGGTTCACCAAATACAGCACACACAACAAATCCTGTGCCTATTATCTTAGTAGATAAAGATTTGAAAAAAATCAACAATGGAGTTTTAGGAGATATTGCGCCAACTATTTTAGAATTAATGGGAGTAGCTCAACCTGCTGCTATGACAAGTCATTCATTATTATAAGATAATTTACAAAAACTAAAAAGGCTGCTCTATTTTGGGCAGCCTTTTTTATTCTCACCTATTTGACTTTAAAAGTTCCTATAATATTGTACTTTTGCCAACTGAAAATTAGATAATCATGATTATAGTAAAATCAAGAGAAGAAATAGAATTAATGCGCGAAAGTGCCTTAATCGTATCCAAAACCTTAGGAATGATTGCTTCTGAAATCAAAGAAGGAGTCACCACTTTACACTTAGACAAACTAGCTGAAGAATTTATTCGTGACCACGGAGCAGTCCCAAGTTTCTTAGGATTGTATGGCTTTCCCAATTCGCTTTGTATGAGTCCAAATACTCAAGTAGTACACGGAATTCCTAACAACACTCCTTTACAAAGTGGCGATATCATCTCTGTAGATTGTGGTGCTTTCAAAAACGGTTTTCACGGAGATCACGCGTACACTTTTGAAGTAGGTGACGTAGCTCCTGAAACTAAAAAATTATTACAAATCACAAAAGAATCTTTATATGTAGGTATCCGCGAATTCAAAGCAGGAAATCGCGTAGAAGATGTAGGTAATGCTATCCAAAAATATACCGAAGCCCATGGTTATGGTGTGGTTCGCGAATTAGTAGGACACGGCTTAGGGCAAAAAATGCACGAAGAACCTGAAATGCCAAATTATGGCAAAAAAGGTCGTGGAAAATTATTCATCGAAGGAATGGTAGTTGCTATCGAACCGATGATCAATCTTGGAACCAAAAACATCAAACAACACAAAGACGGTTGGACAATTACTACTGCTGATAACAAACCTTCAGCTCACTTTGAACATGATGTTGCTTTAGTAGACGGAAAACCAGAATTACTTTCTACATTCAAATACATCTATGACGCAATGGGAATTGTGAGTAATGAGGAAGATGAATTTAGAAAAGACCCTACTCTGATTTAAAGAGATTTTCACAAAACACGCAAAGAACCGACAAAGAATCCCAAAGAATTTGTTTATGAACGGTGAAAACAAATTAATTATTGATGAAGAATTAGAAGCTATAACTTATAAGGTTATTGGTTTAGCAATCGAAGTTCATAGAGAACTTGGAGCTGGATTGTTAGAATCTGCATATCAAGAATGTTTATTCTACGAAATAAAGAATAGTGGTTTGTATGTAGAAAAAGAATTGAAATTACCTGTCATCTATAAAGATATAAAAATTGATCACGGTTATAGAATTGATCTTTTAGTTGAAAACAAATTAGTTTTAGAACTAAAAACTGTAGAAGGATTTACTGCTGTTCATTTTGCTCAGATTTTGACTTATTTAAAACTCGGAAACTATCCATTGGGATTGCTTTTTAATTACAACTCGACTATTTTAAGAAATAACATTAAACGATTTATTAATACACCATCGTGATACTTAGTGTCTCCTTTGTGAATCTTAGTGAAATAAATGAAAAAAATATTTAAATTCATCCTCAATACCATCCCACGTCCTATCTTAATTCGATTAAGTATTGTAGCACGTCCTATTTTGGCATTTTTATTAAAGGGAAATACATTCACTGACCCTATTGATGGGAAAAGTTTTAGAATGTTTTTGCCGTATGGGTATGGAACACAAAGAAATAACGTACTTTCGCCAAGCACCCTTTCATTAGAAAGACACCGTTTATTATGGTTGTATCTTCAAAATGAAACTACATTTTTCTCTGCAACGGAGAAAAAAAATGTATTGCATTTTGCTCCTGAACAAGAGTTTTACAAGCGTTTCAAAAAGCAAAAAAACATTCAATACACTACTACCGATTTGTTTTCCCCATTGGCGGATGTGAAAGCAGATATTTGCAACCTACCTTTTGAGGACAATCAATACGATGTGCTATTTTGCAACCACGTTTTGGAACACATTCCAGATGATACCAAAGCCATGCAAGAATTGTATCGTGTTTTAAAACCCGGCGGAATGGCCATCCTTCAAATTCCGCAAGATTTAAATAGAGCTACTACTTTTTCTGACGACTCTATTACAGACGAAAAAGAACGCGCAAAAATTTTCGGACAATACGATCACGTCAGAGTGTATGGACGTGATTATTTTGACAAATTAAGAAGTATCGGTTTTACAGTAATTGAAGAAGATTATACTAAAAAAATCAGTCCTGAATTGGTTACAAAATACTGCTTAGCTCCAGGAGAAATAATACCAGTTTGTTTCAAATAAGCAAAAGCGAATAATTGCTTATATTTACATTTCGTAATCCAAACAATTATGCTACGTTACCTGTTTCAAACGCTATTTTTTCTTGCAGTTACTTTTGCATCAGCTCAAGTTGAGAAAGAAGTAGTGGCGCCCTACAACATCAAAACAGTTTCTTTTGTTCAAAACAATCAAAATACAGTTCCAATATTTCAATTAGGAGACTCTTTTCAATTGCAATTTGACGATCTGTTTGGCAATGACGCTTCTTATTTTTACGAAATCATTCATTGTGATTATAATTGGAATCCTTCTGATTTACAAAAAAGAGAATACCTTCAAGGATTTGATAATCAACGTATCCAAGAATCATCCAGTTCCTTCAACACCTTACAAATCTATACGCATTACAAACTAAGCTTTCCCAATGCAACCACGCAATTAAAAATCAGCGGTAACTATATACTGAAAATTTTAAACGAAGACAAAGAAGTTGTTTTCTCTAGAAAATTCATCTTGTATGAGGATGTAGTTTCGGTTCCAATTCAAGTTAAAAGAGCGCGAACGCTGAGCAACTTGGATTCCAAACAAAATGTAGAATTTACTATAAAATCCAATGTGATTAACTTCCAAAATCCATTGAAAAATATCAAAACCGTACTACTTCAAAACGGAAAATTTCAAACAGCAATAACAAACATTCCTCCTCAATACACTATTGGAAACGATTTAGTTTACAAATACGATACGCAAACTCAATTTTGGGCTGGAAATGAATTTCTTTATTTTGACAACAAAGAAATCCGAGTAGCAAGTAATAACATCTCTCGCATCGACAGTCAAAAAGAAATATACAATTCCTATTTGTTTACCAATGAAGCTCGTGCCAACTCCAACTACTACAACTGGCAAGATGTAAACGGAAATTTTGTGGTACGTAAATTATTTGCTGAAAACAGTGATATTGAAGCTGATTATTCGTGGATTTATTTTAGTCTTTCTGCTCCTACTTTTAGAAGTGCTGATGGCTCTATTTATGTAACTGGAATGTTCAACAATTATGCTCTGACTCAGGAAAACAAGATGGAATACAATAGCGAAAAAGGAATTTACGAAAAAGCCATTTTAATCAAGCAAGGGTTTACTAATTATGAATATTTAGCTGTAAACCCAAACGGTACTATTGACCAAGAAAATGCTATTGATGGCAATTTTTACCAAACCGAAAACGAATATACTGTTCTAGTATATTATCGAGAAAATACCGATCGCTACGACCACGTGATAGGAAAAGGAACTGCAACTTCCTTAAATATAATTAATTAAAAAACATTTTCCAACTAAATTGTTAAAGCAAAATCATTTTTTTGTAGCTTTGTAAAGCACAATTTGATCATTTCAATATTCTATTATGGTTTCTCAAATTACAAGAGGCATAAAAATTTCTGTTTTGACTAGTTTTGAAGGCACTTACTTCAAAAACTATCGAATCCATTTTGCTTTTAGTTATGAAATCAAAATTGAAAATCACAGTAAAGATTCTGTACAATTAGTTTCTCGTCATTGGGAAATATTTGACTCGCTAAATGAGTTAGAAATTGTAGATGGCGAAGGAGTTATTGGCAAAAAACCAGTTTTAAAACCTGGGGAATTTTACACCTATAGCTCTGGTTGTTTACTTTCTTCTCCACATGGTGCAATGAAGGGACATTTCAATATGATTAACTTTACTACAACTAAAACTTTCAAAGTTATTGTACCTTCATTTCGATTAAGCGCTCCTTTTGCTCTTAATTAAGAACACTTTTCATTGAATAAATTTTAATTTATTCCTTTCAATTATCTTTTTTATTGAATTATCCTTTGTACTTTTGTAATAGTTTAAATTATTCGCAAGATTCAGAATAATTTTATTTTTTCAATTTTCTAATTCAAATCTGCTCTTTAGACAGATTTTTTAATACTATTATTATGCTAAAAGGATTTTTTAAAGTACCCAAAGCGGTCAACGAACCTGTAAAAGGATACGCTCCTAATTCACCTGAAAGAGCAGCTGTATTGGAGGCTTACAAAAAAATGTGGAATACTACTATCGACGTTCCTTTGTATATTGGAAGCGAAGAGATTAAAACTGGAAATACCAGAACGATGTCGGCACCACACGACCACCAACACATTGTAGGAACGTATCATTTAGCAGAGAAATCACATGTAGAAAAAGCGATTGCTAATGCATTAGAATCTAGACACGCTTGGGCTAGCATGGCATGGGAACAACGTGCGGCTATTTTCTTAAAAGCGGCCGAATTAATTGCGGGGCCTTACCGAGCTAGAATTAACGCAGCAACAATGATTGCGCAATCTAAAACGATTCACCAAGCCGAAATTGATGCGTCTTGTGAGTTGATTGACTTTTTGCGTTTCAATGTAGAATTTATGTCGCAAATTTATAGTGACCAACCTACCTCTGACTCGTCTGTTTGGAATCGTCTAGAATATAGACCATTGGAAGGTTTTATCTACGCCATTACTCCTTTTAACTTTACGGCAATTGCGGCTAATTTACCAGCCAGTGCTGCTATGATGGGAAATGTTGTAGTTTGGAAACCAAGTGATAGCCAAGTTTTTTCAGCTAAAATTATTATTGATATTTTCAAAGAAGCAGGTTTGCCTGATGGGGTAATCAATGTAGTTTTTGGAGATGCTTTAATGGTAACTGATACCGTTTTGGCAAGTCGTGATTTTGCAGGTGTTCACTTTACAGGATCAACCCATGTATTTAAAGACATTTGGGCTAAAATTGGAACCAACATTCACCATTATAAAACTTACCCAAGAATTGTTGGAGAAACAGGTGGAAAAGATTTTATTATTGCCCATCCTTCAGCAAATGTAAAACAAGTTGCTACAGGAATTGTTCGTGGTGCGTTTGAATTCCAAGGACAAAAATGTTCTGCAGCTTCAAGAGCTTATATTCCAAAAAGCCTATGGCCAGCGGTAAAAGAACAAGTAATTACTGATGTAAAATCTATGAAAATGGGTTCACCAGAAGACTTTTCAAACTTCATTACTGCGGTGATTCACGAAGGATCTTTTGATAAATTGGCAAGTTATATTGACCAAGCTAAAAAAGATGCCGATGCTGAAATCATTGTAGGAGGAAATTACGATAAATCCAAAGGGTATTTTATCGAGCCTACAGTAATTGTGACTACGAATCCAAAATACACTACTATGGAAACCGAATTATTCGGTCCAGTAATTACCATTTATGTGTATGAAGATGCACAATGGGCTGAAACCCTAAAATTAGTAGATACCACTTCTGAATATGCTTTAACAGGGGCTGTTTTCAGTACCGATCGTTATGCTATTGAAGAAGCTACGGTTGCGCTTCAAAATGCGGCAGGAAATTTCTATATCAACGACAAACCAACCGGAGCTGTTGTAGGACAACAACCTTTTGGTGGTGCCAGAGCTTCCGGAACCAATGACAAAGCAGGATCTGCCTTAAATTTATTGCGTTGGGCTTCGCCAAGAACTATCAAAGAAACCTTGGTAGCTCCAGAAGATTACAGGTATCCGTTTTTAGGATAAACCTATTTACGATTTACGAAGTACGAGGTAAGATTTACGAAATACCAAGTAGGATATAAAAAACCCACAAATTGAAATTCAGTTTGTGGGTTTTATTATTGTAACTATTTACAATCGTAAATCGTATATCTTATATCGTAAATTTCAAAGGTAAATGCACGACTTTCTTTGTCTCAAAAAATTCATCTTCAAAGATATCGGCTAAGTCATACAAAGTGGCTTTTGGAAAAGCTGCTAACTCTTCGGTTAAGTCGCCTCCTTTTAGGTAGAGGATACCGTTTTTCAATTCATGTTTGTGTTGTTTTTTGATTTTGGTTTTTACCCAAGAAACAAAATCAGGCATATTGGTTACGGCACGACTTACGATGAAGTCAAAATCCCCTTTTACATTTTCGGCGCGAATTTGTTCGGCTTTCACATTTTTTAATCCTAAAGCATCCGCAACAGCCTGAACCACTTTTATTTTCTTGGCAATGACATCAATCAAATAAAAACGCGTTTCTGGAAAAAGTATCGCCAACGGAATACCTGGAAAACCACCGCCAGTACCTACATCCAAAACGTAAGTCCCTGGTTCAAAAGCCTGTATTTTAGCAATCCCTAAAGAATGCAAAACGTGTTTAGTATATAATGCATCAATATCTTTGCGCGAAATGACATTGATTTTTTCGTTCCAATCGTGGTATAAAGAATCTAACTGTTGGAATTGTTCTTTTTGAACTTCGGTTAGATTAGGAAAATACTTCAGAATCGCTTCCATTTTAAAAATTTTTAACAAAAGTACTATTTTTAGATTGGAAATAGTAGTTCATTTTTGCACATCGAAAATTTATAATAATTATCTTTGTTGATTATTATAACAATATTATGAATCAGACCGCTCCAACATTTGCAAAGCAAGACGATCTAAAATTTTTTAGAACATTAAACTCGCGGGTCAACAATTATTTCAAAGAAAACAACCTTGATAAAACTGGAAACTGGAAATTGCATCTCAAAACAATTGTGATGTTTTCTATTTTCTTAACGCCTTATTTCTTCTTATTGGCAATGGATATGCCCTTTTGGACGTACCTCCTACTCAACCTAATCATAGGTGTGGGAATGGCTGGCGTAGGAATGAATGTAATGCACGATGGTAATCACGGCGCCTACTCTAACAAATCATGGGTAAACAAATTCATGGGAGGCAGCATCTATATCTTGGCAGGAAACGTATATAATTGGCAAGTACAACACAACGTTTTACACCACACCTACACCAACATTTTAGGCCATGACGAAGATTTAGAAGCAGGACGTATTTTGCGTTTTTCTAAAACGGCTAAATGGTACAACTACCATAAATTTCAACATTATTACTCCGTTTTTCTATACGGTTTGTTAACTTTCAATTGGGCAATCACTACTGATTTTCTTCAAATGAAACGTTACCTAAAACGCAACTTATCGTATGGTGAATTCAAAAAACCAGCGATTCGTTGGACTACATTAATCATTACCAAAGTCATTTATTTCTCCATTTGGCTAGTCATTCCAATGGTATTAGGTATTACTTGGTGGAAAGTAATTCTAGGCTTTTTAGTAATGCACTACACCGCAGGATTGATTTTGAGTGTAGTCTTTCAATTGGCACACGTAGTAGATGAAACCGAAAATCCAATTCCAAACGAAAATGGAGAAATAGAAAACACTTGGGCTGTTCACCAGTTGTACACCACTGCTAATTTTGCACCAAAAAATTGGTTAGTGAATTATTATACAGGTGGTTTGAATCACCAAATCGAACACCATATTTTTCCGAATATTTCGCATGTACATTACGATAAAATTGCCGAGTTTGTGAAACAAACTGCCAAAGAATGTAATCTTCCGTATCACGAATTTAAAACCACTAGAGAAGCCATTCTTTCGCATTTTACTCACCTGAAAAACTTAGGAATGAAACCCGAATTAAGCGCATAAACTAAAAACTAATACTAACTATACCTAATTCCAACAAAGAAGAATTAGACCATTCAATACAATAGAAAATGAGCAATCCACTTTCAGACAGAATTAACAACTTAGCTACATCACAAACATTAGCCATGGCTGCTTTAGCCAGAGAATTAAAAGCACAAGGAAAAGACATCATCAGTTTAAGCTTAGGAGAACCTGATTTCAACACGCCAGACTTCATTAAAGAAGCCGCTAAAAAAGCAATTGACGAAAATTACAGCACCTACTCTCCAGTAGATGGATATGCCGAATTAAAAGAGGCAATCTGTAGAAAATTCAAAAGAGACAATGATTTGGACTACAAACCATCTCAAATCGTAGTTTCTACAGGAGCAAAACAATCTTTATACAACATTGCACAAGTGATGTTAAACGATGGTGACGAAGTAATTTTACCAGCACCGTATTGGGTTTCTTATTTCGAAATCGTAAAACTTTCGGGTGGAGTTCCAGTAGAGGTACCAACTTCTGTGGAGTCTGATTTTAAAATCACGCCAGAGCAATTAGAAGCGGCTATTACGCCAAAAACTAAAATGATGTGGTTCAGTTCACCTTGTAATCCAAGTGGTTCTGTGTACAGCCGTGAAGAATTAACTGCTTTAGCAAAAGTGTTAGAAAAATACCCAAACATCTATGTAGTAGCTGACGAAATTTACGAACACATCAACTTCTCTGGGACTTTTTGCAGTATTGCTTCTATCCCAGGCATGTTAGAAAAAACCATTACTGTAAACGGAGTTGCCAAAGCTTTCGCTATGACAGGATACAGAATTGGTTACATTGGTGCGCCAGAATTCATTGCCAAAGCGTGTACCAAAATTCAAGGACAAGTAACTAGTGGCGCTAACTCTGTGGCTCAACGTGCAACCATTACTGCAGTTGATGCTGATCCATCGGTTTTAAAACACATGGTGGATGCCTTCCATAGCCGTAGAGATTTAGTGGTAGGATTAATCAAAGAAATTCCAGGAATGAAAATCAACGTACCAGAAGGTGCTTTTTATGTATTCCCAGACGTTTCTTCTTTCTTCGGAAAAACCCTAAGAGGAACCGAGATTAAGGACGCTAACGATTTTTCTATGTACCTTTTGGCCGAAGCCAATGTGGCTACCGTAACAGGGGACGCTTTTGGAAATCCAAATTGTATTCGTTTCTCTTATGCGACTAGCGATGATATTTTAAAAGAAGCGTTACGCCGAATCAAAGAAGCGGTTTCTTAAAACCAACTTCTCATACAATCAAAAGCCTCAAGGAAACTTGGGGCTTTTACTATTTTAAGATAAACTATATTCCCTTCATCCAGGCGAAGCAACTTCTTAACCCAACTTTAATGGCTTATATGTTTAAGAAAAAGACGAGTATAAACTTTGAAACTTTTTCCAAAAATCCCAATTATTTATAAGAACTTTGCAATCTTAATTTCCCTAAAAAGAAATACCTCTTATAATGAAAAAGAAAATCGAAATACTAGCGCCTGCCAAAGATTTATTACACGGTATGGCTGCTATCAATAGCGGTGCCGATGCATTGTATATTGGCGCTCCGCAATTTGGTGCGCGTTCCAATGCTCACAACTCTATGGAAGATGTGGCCGCCTTAGTACAATATGCACACTTGTATCATGCCCAAGTTTTTGTCGTAATCAACACCATTTTATACGACAACGAACTCGAAACTTGTCGTCAAATGATTTGGGAATTGTACCATATTGGCGTGGATGCCTTGATTATTCAGGACATGGCGATTATGGAAATGGAGTTGCCGCCTATTGTTTTGCACGCCAGTACCCAAGCCAATAACCGTGATCCAAAAAATATTAAATTCCTTGCCGATGCAGGAATCAAGCGTGTGGTGTTAGCCCGCGAATTGAACTTACACCAAATCAAAGAAATTAGCGAAGCGACCGATGTAGAATTGGAATTTTTTGTTACCGGTGCGTTGTGCGTTGCTTTTAGCGGGAATTGTTATATGAGTGTGGCCAATGGCGAACGCTCAGCAAATCGTGGTTCTTGCGCTCAAAACTGTCGTTTACCGTACAATTTAATTGATGGACATGGCGATACTTTAATCAAAAACAGTCACTTACTTTCCATCAAAGATTTTGATGTAACGGATCAAATTCCAAACTTAATTGAAGCCGGAATTGTTTCTTTCAAAATCGAAGGTCGTTTGAAAGACATGGTGTATGTTAAAAATAATGTTTCGTTTCTTCGTAAAAAGTTAGATACCTTTTTGGAACAAAACCCCAATTACACCAAAGCATCTTCTGGAAAATGTACGTTTACTTTCGATTCGGAATTGAACCGAACTTTCAACCGAGGTTATACTGATTATTTCGTCAACGAAAGGCATCAAAGCATTGGTTCATGGGAAAGCCCAAAGTCCAAAGGACAATACATTGGTAAACTGATTAAAACCATTGGCAATTCATACCAAATTGAAAATGGCGAATTACTCAATAATGGTGACGGTTTGTGTTTCATTAACGAAAACAACGAAGCCGACGGAATTTATGTCAATCGTGCCGAAAACGGAATCATTTACCCAAATGTTCTCAAAGAAATCAAAGATGGCACTTTCATCTATCGCAACAACGATGCAGCTTTCATCAAAATTGTAGAACGCGAAGACAGTGCGGTTCGAAAAATCAGCACCACTTTAGTTTTAACCGAAACTGAAACTGGTTTTGAGTTAATTGCCACAGACGAAGATGGGTATGTAAGTAAAGTCGAGTTGGAACACGCCAAAGAGCCAACCAAAAACAACCTATCTATTGAAGACAACATCAAAACCCAATTAGCTAAAACCGGTTTTACACCTTATACGGCTGACGAAATTACAATTCAGTTTTCAGACAATTGGTTTTTACCAATTTCAAAAATTAACGAAATGCGTCGAACCGTTTACGAACAATTGACAGAAATTCGTTTGGCAAATTACAAGCGAGAGGAGCATCAAATTGTTAAAACCGACCATCCTTTTCCGGTAGATCAATTGGATTTTACCTATAATGTTTCCAATAAATTGGCACGAAAATTCTACGAGCGTCACGGCGTTACTGAAATTGAAAAAGCCTTCGAATTGCAATGGGATCCAGGAAAATCCCGAGTGATGACTACCAAATATTGCATCAAATACGAACTTGAAAAATGTCCAAAATACCACAAAGACACTTTAGGCGTTAAAGTCAAGGAACCATTGGTATTAAAACAAGGCGAATTGGAATACAAACTCAAATTCAATTGCAAGCCCTGCGAAATGGAAATCTGGGAAAAAGATGCCGAATTTGAAATTGAAGAGGAAGATTAATTTATTATTTAAGTACTTATTTACGTTATTTTTTTATAATTTTGTATTCTAAATTTATGAAAAATGAAAGTCATCAATTACACTGATTTACGATTGAATCTAAAAAAATGGATGGATTCTGTCACAGATGATATGGAAGAAATAATTGTAAAGCGAAAAGATAACAAAGATCTTGTTTTGATTTCGCTAGAAGAATACAATGCCTTAAACGAAACCAACTATTTATTGTCTGGAAAAAACAGAGACATCTTACTTCAATCTGTAAAAGACGTTCAGGAAAACCAATCAATTATTCAAAATCAATTAATTGAAGAATGATAGTTTCTTGGCAAATTCAAGCTTGGGAAGATTATTTATATTGGCAAAAAACCGATAAATCCAAACTCAAACGAATCAACGAATTAATCAAATCATGTCTTCGTACTCCTTTTGAAGGAATTGGAAATCCAGAAGGATTGAAGCATGATTTACAAGGATTTTGGTCAAGAAGAATCGACACAGAACATCGATTGGTTTACACCTTTAGAGAACAAAATTTAATCATTGTTTCGTGCAGATATCATTATTAAAATCACACTAATTCCATGAAAAAAATACTAACTTTTTTATTTGTTTTAAGTAGCACTCTGATATTGGCACAAGCCAAAAAAGAAAATTCAAAAATTCAAATAGTAGAAGCTTCTTGTGGCCAATGCCAATTTAAAATGGAAGGTAAAAGTTGCGACTTGGCTGTTCGAATTGATGGGAAACCCTATTTTGTAGAAGGTACTTCTATTGATGCTCATGGCGATGCCCATGCCAAAGATGGTTTTTGCGCAAGTATTCGAAAAGCAGAAGTGATTGGGACCATCAAAAACAATAAATTTTTTGTAACTTACTTTAAATTACTTCCGCTTACTCAAAATTAAATCCAACTTACTATGAAAAATACCGTTTTACACAAAGCCAATTCAAGAGGTCATGCCGATCACGGTTGGTTGAATGCTTACCACAGTTTTAGTTTTGCTAGTTGGTACAATCCAGAACGCATTCAATTTGGAATGCTTCGTGTTTTAAATGACGATACCGTTGCGGCCGGAATGGGTTTTGGCACACATCCACACGACAATATGGAAATTATTACGATTCCATTAGAAGGCGATTTGGCTCACAAAGACAGTATGGGCAATGCTGCAACTATCAAAACTGGCGATGTGCAAGTGATGAGTGCTGGAACTGGAATTCAACACAGCGAATTCAATCCGAATCCCGACCAAAGAACTAAACTATTCCAGATTTGGGTTTTCCCAAAATTTCGAAATGTCGAACCCCGTTACCAACAAATTTCATTACAGCCCGAAGACCGGATCAATACTTTACAACAAATTCTATCTCCTAATCCAGAAGATGAAGGAGTGTGGATTTATCAAGATGCTTGGTTTCATATTGGAAAATTTGACCAATCAATGAACATCGAATATCCCATCAAGAAAGAAGGAAATGGAGTATACACTATGATAATTTCAGGAACCGCAACTATTAATGGGACAGCATTAGAAACCCGAGATGCAATAGGAATTTGGGATGTAGAAAAATTAGATATTCAAGTCCACGAAGGAACTGAATTATTACTGATAGAAGTTCCAATGGAACAATAAAAAAAGCGCTATTTAGCGCTTTTTTTCATCAAATCAATTACTCCTTCAGGATAAACAATGAATTTCACCATATAAATTGGCGCATCAAATGTGGAGGTAAGCAACGATTGTTTATTAAATAAACTTCTATACCCTATACCTGCACCAACTCCAAAAACGGGACTAATTTTATAATTAACTTGTGTTGAAAGTTCGTTGATATAAAGATCTACATTCGTACTACTCAGCACCTCATCTCCTAATTCTCTGACGTAACGAGGTTTTCCAAAACCAACTTGTTCTGTAAC
>ERZ650310.186-NODE-186-length-18629-cov-6.309249_pt1 | contig 18629 bp, 21 predicted proteins | sample MGYA00376246_ERZ650310 | MGnify/ENA primary metagenome ERZ650310 (study PRJEB26733, sample SAMN07839286) | wastewater metagenome | biome: small river; feature: stream; material: water | place: USA: North Carolina | collected 2016-03-01 ...
ACGAGATCGCTGATCGTGACTGGAGTTCAGACGTGTGCTCTTCCGATCTGGTTCAGGACGTTCCACGCGCCAGTCAGCGCACGTCCGGCCGCCGATCCTTCCGGCGTGGCTGGCATGTTCTCCGCTTCGCCCAGCGCCTGCTCCATCTTCGGCTTCGCGACACGGTAGAACTCGTCCTCAGACAACCCGGACGGAATCGATTCCAGCACACGCGCCTTGATTGTGTTGTATTCGTCTTCGGATAACATGCGCGGGGGCATCTACTTGCCGCCTTTCGACTTCAGATAGTCCTGATACGACAGACCGCCGCCAGCAGGAGCAGACGTCGGAGCCGCTGCAGACGCGCCGCCACCGATACGCCCCTTGACTTCGGCCAGCGCATCGTCAATCGAGGATTTCCGGTTGGCCATGTCACGCTTCAGCACGCGCATGACTGCTACGGACTGCTTCAGCGTGGCATTCGCCGGATTAAATGCCTCAATCTCATGCCGAGCTGAATCTGACAGCGTCCCGCTCAGATTCGGGTTGTTCGTGATCTTGGCGATTTCGTTGATGGCCACCTGACGCGCCGCGTTGAACGCCGACACGTCTGGACTGCCCAACGCCTGCGCGCTGACGTTCCGCACCAGCGAGTTCGCCAGTGGTGAGCCGGTGTCCGCTACCTTGCCGGCCGTCTCAAGGAAGATATCGATGTTCTTCTGCGCGGTGTTCTCAAATGCGCCGATCGCATCGCGCTGCGCTTGCAGTTTCTTCAGCGAGCCAGCATCCGCCGCGTAGGTCGCCTTGTTCGCCGCAATGTCGCCACCGCCCGACTCAATGCGTTGCACGTCTTCTGGCGTCAGTGCTGCAGCCCGGTTCAGGATGGCCTGCCGGTTACTCTTGTCGCCCATCCCCAACGGAGGCATGACGCCTGTGCGCTTGTAGTTCAGCGCGGCAAGGTCTACGGCTGCTGGAGCCAGCTTGGTGACGTCGCCCGCCGCGAAGCCAGTCGCCCGGTCATCGGCCTGCTGATACTCCTTGCGCGCCTTCAGAATCTGCGCCGGGGTCGGACTTGCGCCATAGGTCCGCGTGACATAGTCCTCAAACGTGCCCACAGTCGGAGTCCTGGCCGGCGTGGTTTTCGGCGCACCCTGGTAGAGCACCTTGCCCGTGCTGTCCACAAGCGCATCGCCCACGACATGCTGCGCTGGAGGTTTCTGCGCAGTCAGCGCGGCTTTCGCCAAGTCCTCACCGAAATAGCGAAGGGCTCGTGGCTTCAGAGACGCCAGCCCTTGCGGGATGTCCCGCAGCCCGTCAGCCTTTGCCTGCTGCGTGAACTGGTCGAACACCGACTGCTTCTCTTCGGGCGTCTGTGCGCCCTCTACGGCCTGCCACAAGCCCACATCGAACTGCTTCTGGCGCTCACGGCCGACCGCATCACGGCGTTCAGCCTCACGGGCCTGCGCGTCCGTCTCGATGCGCTGCTGTTGCGCCTTTGCGACCTGAATCCGCTGCAAGTCTAGCGCGTGCTCCGGGCTGAACTGCGCATAGACCTGCAGTGCCTTATCGACGTCGCCGCCAGACTGCTGCATCGCCGTGCGAAACGCTTGCTTGTCCCGAAGCGACTCCGCGGCGGTCTGCACCTGCAACTGCCGCTGCTGGTTCTCCAGTGCCTGCGCACGGGCCTGCATCGGGGTTTCGACCTGCTGCAAGGGCTGCAGGTTCGCCAATAGAAGTGATGCGTCAATCGGCATGTGTTAAGCTCGCAATATGCAACAGCCCAAATCCACCACGCGCCTTTATGGCATCTGGAAAGCCATCCGCCAGCGTTGCCTGAACCCAAACAACAAACATTTTGACCGCTACGGAGGCCGAGGAATCAAAGTCTGTGACCGATGGCGCAATTCCTTTGAGACATTCCGCGAGGACGTGAGTCCTCGGCCCGAAGGCTATTGGCTTGAACGCATCGATAACGACGGACACTACGAGCCGTCGAATTGTCGATGGGCCACGCCGAAGGAACAAGGCAACAACCGTTGGAACAATCGCCTGCACACGCGCAAAGGCGAAACGCTCACGATTTCTCAATGGGCTGCAAGAGCCGGGCTCCGCGCGGGTCTGGTCTATGCGCGAGTCCACGAGGGATGGCATATCGACACGGCTCTGGAAACGCCGGTGCAAACGCAAATGCGCAACACGCGCTATCGCCATTACCCCCCGAGCATCGTCAGCCATTCTGGCGGCTCCCCATCCCAAGCAACTGCGCTAGAGTCAAGCCCCCGCTACTCCCCATCGAGCCGTTATCTATAGGCTGCTTCTTGTAAGCTGAGCCATTGCCTAGCATTGCCGTCCATGTAGGAGCTACAGTGCCGGCATTGGCAGATGGCGTCACCGTGGCAGGCTGAGGCTGACTACCAATGGCACCCGATGCGTTCTGTTGTGGCCCCTCATAGAAGGGCGAACGCGTCGGGTCATTTCCCAAAAACTCGTCGGCGTATTGCAGGCGCTGGAACGCGTAGTTTGGGTTTCCAAGTTCCAGCCCACGCTGATACAGCTCGGGCCACTTCTGCGCGAAGTAGGCCGCACTCGTCGAGTTCGGCGTCACGCCGCGCGAAGCGAAGTAGCTGTTGACCTGGTCTGGCGTCACGGTCGGACTCTGCCAGTTCGGCTGCTGTCCGCCGATGGAACCGCCATACAGGCCACCGCCGTAGGTGCCACCGGGCATATTGATGCCGGTGTTCCCATTTGGCGGCATGTAGCTACCGTTCGGCTCGTTGCCCACGCCGCCGCCATACGTCCCGCCCTGCGTCGCAATGCCGGGATTCTGGCTGAACGGCTGATACAGGCTGCCTGGGTTCTGGTCCGCGTAAGGGTCGTATCCGATGGCCATCTCAATACCCCTGATTGGCGAAATACTGCTGGATCAAGTTACCCAGCGTCGTGATCGTGTTAGCGTTCGTGCGCCCGTTGTTCACAGAGTTCGCCGCGTTGGCATTCGCACCCGCCGTCAGCAGGTTCGTGGCGTTCTGGCCATACTGACCGCCTGCGTTGATGGTCTGATTGGCGAGGTTGTTTGCCGCGTTAGCCGCGCCAGAGATGCCATACTGCCCCAGCTGCGCCAGCGTCTGCGCGCGGTTGAACGGACGGTCGAAGTTCTGGCCGTTCATGTTGTAGGCGTTCGCCGCGAGACTCGCTAGCGTGGCGTAGTTCTGGTCAGTGTAGTCGCCTGCCGCCTTTTCAGCCGCCTTGACCGCGCCGCCCGTCAGCAGCCCGCCTCGAGCGGCCGCGCTTGCGTTGGCACCTCGGATGCGCGACCGAAGCCCAGCCTGATACCCCGGCATCGCCTCAAGCTCGGCCTGCGTGGGCAGCGTAAAGTCTGCTCGGTTCTGGCCAGCGAGACTCGCCAGCGTATTCAGCCCCTGCTGTCCAACCGCCTGATAGGGCTGATAGCCTGCCGACACAGTGTCGTAGGCATTCCGCGCTGCCCCTAGCGACTGGTCGTAGACGTTCTGGTTAATGCCGAGACCCTGCTGCGTGGCCTGCTGGAGATACTGATTGGCCTGATTGTTGGCATTGGTCTGCGTGCGGTTGCCGAGCGCACTGGTCACACCAGAAATCGCAGGCCCGATAAGGCTTCCGAGCGAAAATCCACCGCCTGCACCTGCCGCTGCGCCTGCACCGCCCGCCACGGCAGGCAGCGCACTAGCACCGCCAATAGCCGTCGGCACGCCAGACGCCAACGCCGGCACTGACGCTCCGCCACCACCCGCCAATGCGCCCAGCGCAAACGGCGCCGCAATCGCCGCGCCGCCGAGACCCGCCGCAATCAGACCATTCCGCAGCTTATGGCCAATCGGGTTGAAGTTCCCGGCCGGATCGACTTCGATATTGCCCTGATCGACCTGCACGCCGTTGGCCTGCGCTAGCGCGACGAGCTGATTACGCTGCGCCTCGCTCAACTTCACCCGGCTGGGGTCGACGCCCCACTGCTGCAATTGCGCCTGATACCACGGCTGCGCACGCATCCATTGGTTCACGGCGTCAATCGCCGCTTCCGAGTCGCCCTTGACTACACGCTGCACAGCCATGAGGATGCCTCTATTCTACCGAGTCTTAGAGCACTCGGCCCACGATATATGTCGTGGACACCGTCAGCGAGTTAGCCGCCGCGCCCCCGGTGAAGTTGCCTGCGCCGTTGTTGTCCACGTAGATGATCATGGGCTGGTTGTTCAACGCCGCGCCGCTGGCGGGCATCACGCGGGCCACCGCGCCCCACCCGTTAAAGTCTGGATCTTGCGGAGCCGAGAACACGGCATTGTTGCGCCCAGCGGTGCCGAAAAAGTCGGTCACTCCGGTCATCGGCGACGTGCCAGCGGGGTCATTGACGATGTAGGCTCCCACGTCGTAGCCGCTCACGCTGAACCCGCCCCACGCCCCGCCGTCGATGTTGGTATAGGCCCCGGCCGCGAAGTCACCCGACCACACGCCGAGCACCAGCGCCAGCAGCGTGCCGTCGCCTTGCGCGGGAGCCACTTCGACGCCAGTCGTCGGCAGCGTCAGAATCTGCGAGTTCGTCAGCGTCGTGGTAACAGGCTCCAGCGCTGTGCCGTTCAACGCAGCGCTCACCCGCTGAATCCAGCGCAGGAACGGCAGCGAGAAGGCTTGGCCCTGGAGCGCGGGATTCTTGGGCTGCCAGTAGAGGTCGTTCGGCATCAACTCACCCCAGGCGTCAGTTCGATGTAGGCATCTACAATCCGCAACGGCTGCGGCGAGTCGCCATACACCTCAAAGATGCGGTCCCGGCCACTCCCGAGCGGCGTCCAGTAGACGCGCTGCGTGGTGTCGCCGACCTGCCCATAGCGGGCACTACGAGGCGTGCTCCACGTCTGCGAGCCATCGTTGCTGTAGCGCATGTAGATGAGTGGGTCGGTCCCAACGCCAACGCCGGTATCCATCAGGAGGTCGAGACGGCTGTAGAACACGCGCTTGAGTTCATTGACGCCGTGCGGAGTCCGACGCAGCCAGCGAATCGCGGGTTCGATCAGGTTTGTCGCGTCGTATTGCAGCACCGTGAACGCGCTATCGAACTCAAAAGTGCCATCTTCGGGCGTGAACGACCGCAGCACATCACCCGTCACGGTGTCAATTTCGGCCACCGTCACCCCCGAAAATGTGGCGGTCCCACTGGTGTAGGCGTTGACCCAGAACGACGTGCCGTCGAGCCCCTTCGCGAACGCCGCCATGCCGATGTAGCCGGTCAGCGTATAGGACTTCTGGAGCACCCCCGCCGAGTTGTAGCGGTAGAACCCGCTGTCGTCGCTAATGAGGATATCCGTGCTGTCCTGAATACCGAGCAGATACGGCGCATGGGTGCCTGCTGGCGTCATGAACACGCCGCCGTAGGTGCCCGCACCAGCGAGCCCGAACTTGTAGACGTTGCGCGTGGTGGCGGTCGTGATGGACGCGTAGAGCGTATCGCCGTCGTCATTGACGCACAGGTGCAGCAGCCCAATCCATGCGAGCGCCGGCACACTGATCGCCCAGCTATTCACCAGCGCAGCCGCACCGTCATAGCGGTAGATGTGGACCACATTCCCGGCAAGGGAGGCTTTGGCAGCGTAGAAGTAGCCGTTTTTGTCGCGGTCGGTCCCGCGCCCGCCAAAGCTTGCGCCTGTGTAGTTGCCGTCCACCAGCCAGTTCGAGCCGAATGTGCCAATCCCTGTCGTGCCGAAGTTTGGGGCGTTGCCGCCGACCACGGCGAACACATCTGATGTCGGAATAGACACAATGCCATCGACGCCTGTCCCAGGCACAGGGTTAGCCACGGGCTGGTCCAGCTTGACGCCATCCGGCGAGTAGAACCGCATGTAGGTCGCATCGCCAAAGCCAGTGAAGACGAGCGAGCCACGCGGCTGCACACTGAACGCGCTCGAGCCAGGCTCATCGTCCCACGCCAGTTGCCCCACCAGCGCGGTATCCGGTCCTACGACGAGGTTCTTGCCGAACGCGAAGGTGGACATCTGGACGGGCCACGGTTCCCATGTCCACGGGTCTACCGAGTCATCCACAAGGACCGCCCATTCGCACCAGAGGTCGGTCGAGACGTCATACACCCAACACGTTTGGATGTCCGGCACATAGAGCTGATAGAACGTGTGCCCCTGCGACTGGAACACGCACGCGATGGCGCTTTCAAGCTGCGAGGACCGCCCGATCGCCAGCTCCACGGCATGGGTCGAGATGCGCGTCGGCGTGTAGCCATTCGCGCGGAACACCACACACCGGCCCTGATCGTTCTGGCCAACCCAAAAGCTGCTGTTATCGCACCGCTGGAGGGTAAACGGCGCAATCACGCCTTGGTGCATGACTGAGCCGGGAGCCATCTCGAACGGCTGGTCCAGATTGCCGGTATCGGTCCAAATCTGCCCATTCTGCGTGCCAAACAGCCACACTTCGCGGTGCACCACCAACATCGACACCCACGGGTCCGCCGTCGCTGAATTTTTGGCGATATCCAGCGCGTCCCACGTCGTGCCATCCCCAGGGCTCGACCATTGCAGCACGCCGAGCGTGTTCAGGATGAGGAAATAGCCGTCGCTATAGTCGCAGACCACCGCGTCAGAGATTTGGCCGCTGCTCACGGCGGTCAGCACGTTGGTCGTCAGGTCGAAGATGTAGAGCGTGTAGCCCGAGACAATCAGCAACTGGCTGAACGTGCCATTGTCCGTCATCCGTGGCCGGAATGCGCCCACGGTCACACTGCCGTAGTTGGTCAGCGACCCATCCGAGAAAATCTCGAAGAAACTGCCGCCTGTGCTGATGACAAACGTGCGTCCTTGCGCCGGGCAATAGTGGATACCGCCGCCGCCAGCCGTGGTGCTGACCGTGGGGACAACGTCAGTCACGGTAAACGTTCCGCTGGACGTGAACGTGTGGATGGTTCGCGCGCCAGAGGTCGTAATCGTGCCGCCCGTCGCGGTGTATTGGCCGGTCAGATAGCTGAGAATGACCACGCCGTGCTGTGCGGCGACTTCATCGCCAACGGGTGAATGTCCGGGGTCCAGCGACGAGGGCGAGCCGCCAGACCCGTAGGAGCCTGCTGGCACCGTGCCTCGAGTCGTTAGGCCGACGCCAGCACCGCCAGAGGCATAGAGCACTGATGCGCCCGTGATGCTGCTCGAGACGCCAGCGCCGCCCGCGCCGCCGTTGTTCTGCGTGGCTGATTGGCCCGCGCCGCCAGCGCCGCCGCCGCCCGCGCCTGCGTTCAGGTCGCTATTGCCGCCGTTGTAGCCTTGTGAGCCGACACCGCCAGAGAACGGGAACCAGTTCGTGCCATCAAAGTAGCTGGTGCCTGCGCCGCCGCCGCTCGCCCCGTTGCCGCCCGCGTTGGACGTGTCCGCCTCGCCACCAGGACCACCGCCAGCCGCCGTAAGCCCGTTCCATGTGGTTGCGCCGCCTGCGGTGGACACTGCACCAGCAGCGCCGATGACGATGGCATATGCCCCGACTGTGAGCTGAGCAGAACCTTGCAGTAGCGCACCCGCACCGCCGCCTCCGGGGACCACGCCGGTATTGCCGTAGCCGCCGCCGCCACCGGCCACGAGATAATCGACCGAGGAGGTCAAGCCGCCTTCGGTGACAAGGCCGGCGAAGTTCAGAAGGGCTGGACGTCGCCGCAGATAGGCGGTATTGGGACCGTGGCCGCTCTCCACCTTCTCGACGTAGCAGTTCACGCTCCGCTCCCTATCAGCGCGATAGGAGAGCGGAGAATAACTGCCCGAGATGAAGCCCGGCCATTGCGGCATGGATTAGCCGCGAGCGCGCAGAGTGACGTTAATCTTCCCGCCGCCGGTCAGCGCCGTGGAGATGCGCGCACGGATGTAAGCGTAGTCCGACGCCTGCAGATGCACCGCGGACTGTGCAGTCAGCGTGCTGAGCGTCGTCACGTCCAACGTGGTAATGACGCTCCATGTTCCGCTGTAGATCATCTCCTGTTCGTCCCAGTCGGCTTCCTCGAACGTCACGACACCCGCACTAATTGTGCCGCCGTCCGAGCGCACGTAGAACGCCGGAGCTGCCTTGCAGTGAATGTCTACCGGGACGCTAGTTCCCGACGCGACGAAGGTCGCCGCAGTCGCATCGCCCAGAAGCTTGACACGCAGTGGTCCTACACCATTCATAACGATCTCTCCGTGCTGAGTCGTGGCGGATACAACATCCCTATCCGCCCCCGCCGACCCCAGAATTTATGTTGTAGCCACCGCGTATATTGTTCGCCAGCACCTGCGCATCGGTCGGCAGGTCCATCAGTTTCGTATTCGCGCGCTTGATCAGCCCGAGGCTGTTGGCCGCTTTTGCCGCGGCTCGTGACGCAATCTCGCCAGGAATGCCGTAGATCGGCAACATGGACAACTCGACAGCGAGCCCGTCATCGAGCGCCATCGTGTAACCTGGCAGACTCGGGAACTCGTATTCCGTCGTCAGGTCAGCAAACCCAGCAAACGCCGTCTGGAGATACAGCACAAGCTGATTCTGCGCCGTGTTCGGCAATGGCCATAACCAGACGAACCCGAAGGGGAACGTCGGATTGTAGTAGACCGCCGTAAACTGCGGATTGGCCAGATTCTTGATCTGAATGGCCTGATAAGCCTGGTCCGTGATCACCGGCCTCGGCACTTCGACCGGGTTCCCGACAATTGGCGTTTCGGTGATCGTGCCCGTGGCTGGAGAGTCCGGCGTGCCGTCCAGCGTGTAAGTAAATGTGTTCGCCGTCGGCACGCTCTCAACGGTCTGGAGGCCGTTGTAGAGGATGTCGTCTGCGCCCTCAATGACCGTCTCCGACCCAATCGATAGCCCGTGTGCCGTCGCCGTGACCGTCGCGGTATACCCGCTGCGCGTGATGGTGCAGGATAGCGGCGAGCCCAGTCCGTTGAGCAACATCGCCGCGCCGTCCACGCTGATCGGTCGCACGACGTTGAAGTCCCCGCCGAGGCCGATGCTGTAGGTCTGCTTGTTCGCAACCAGCGGAAACACGTTGCGCTCCACAGCATTCACGGTGCCAAACTGGGTGCGCCAGCTTGACACCATGTTGTTGAGCCGCTCGAGCGCGTCGGCCTTGTTCGCCGCATCCCACGCCGTATACTCACCGGGCGCGATGATGCCCAGTGCCGTCACGGCCCGTCGGATGATGTTTTCGGCGGATTCAGCCATCAGCCGTTACGCTGCGACGCCCTTGATAACCGCGAAATTGAACACCGGCTGCTCGGTTGTGGTGCCAGAGGCATTGGCCAGCGTGATCTGGCATGATCCAGCGGCCACCGCAGTCACGACCTGCGTGGTGTATTTGTCGGTGCCTGACTTCTGACTCAGCACCACGACATCGCCCGCCGCAATGGCTGAATTAGTCAGCGTGAAGCTAAACGGCGTCGCCGAGCCAGCGGCAGAAACCAGCACGATATTGCCGCAGACGGTGTTCAGCGTGACGCCAGTCGTGCGACTGGTGCCCTGCGTGACCGTGCCGCCAGCGCCCGTGGCGTAGCCGACGCCAGCCGTTGCGCTGGACGACTTCACCGCGCCAGACACGGTGCCCAGCGTGAACGCGCCGGTATTGGCCAGCGTCAGATCGCCCGACACGGCGACGTCGGTCGCCACGTTGGAGCCGTTGCCCACCAGCAGATGTGCCGAGGTCAGCGTGCCGCCAGCCGTAGAGGCTGACAGCGTGTTGACCGCTGTGGCGATCTCGTTGATCTTGTTGATATCGGCCTTCGTGAACGAGCCGCCGTTATCGGTAATCGCTGCAATCGACATCGTTCACTCCAGTGAGAAACGGGTTATTCAACCTTTTTGGGACGCCCCGGCGAACGACGCACGGGGGTTTCGGGAATTTCAGCCAGATGCTCGATGGTGGACTCGTCCGCCGACGCGGCGTGCGCTTTGGCCGCTTCGGACATCCAGCGCTCGTTGTAGACGCGGTTTGCCGCCAGCTTGGCCATCTCGAGCTCGCGCTCGGCCACCGCGGCGATCGCGGCTTCCTGGCCATCCGACCAGCCCTGCCCAATCGCCACGCGTTCAGCCGCTTCGCTGTCCACAATCTTCGTGGCTGAAATCTGCGCGCCGCCGACCTCCGACGATGCTTTGTAGAGCATCTTCGGATAGGGGTGAAACGGCATGCCGCCTTTCCCGCCATCGGCCACCGGGATCGGCTCGATGTAGGTGCCGCCGTAGCGCTTGCCCTGCGGGTCCGTAGACCCGCCCACGAGCACCGGGCGCTGCTCCCACTTCGCCATTTCGCGCGTCCAGCTATCTTCGGAACTTCTCGTCACTGACATGGCATGTCCTTTCGGGGGAAAATAGGGAGGGATGCAACATGCCGCCGCATCCCTCCATGACCACGCATGGCCACCCAGCCCGTCGGCTGGCTAGTCGGTGTTTAGCCCAGCGTCCAGCCGGTGCCGGTGCCGGTGTTCAGGTCGCCCCACAGGCCCGTGTAGCCCACGATGCACTCAAACGAGGCACCCACCTTCGAGGCGGACGTGGCCACGTCTGACGAGGTCGTGTCGCCGCGGAACCCTGGGGTATACGTGATGGTGTTCGCTGCCGCCACGCCGTTGATAAACGTCATCTTGACGCCCATCTGTGCCGATGAGGCCGAAATCAGCGTGATGGCGCATGCCGTGGCCTTCGTGATCACGTAGGTCGTGTCATGAATCGGCAGCGGCTGCGTGGTGGCCGTGGGAAGCGTGCCCGCCGCGGTGAACGTGGTATCCACACCCAACGTCACGATGCGCTGGAAGAACGGCGGACGCGTGACATCGGACCCAGCCGAGACGTTGCCGAAGTCCTGGATGTCCGATGACGTCGAGACCACCGCCAGCGCTTCGTGGGCGCGGGCATAGGTGCCGTTGTAGCCGCGCTGCTTCACCTTGACGAAGCCCGAGGCCGGCACCAGTTCGATCAGCATGTCTTCGCCGTCGATGCGCATCATCTGCACCGGCTGCGGATACACACCGACCGCGGGGAACCCGCTGGACGTCGAGGTGACAGCGAGCAGGAGGTCCGACGCGCCGCAAGCGGCCGAGAGTGTCGTGTTCGTAAGCGCCATTGCTTAGCTCCTTATGACCAGGCCCTGAAGGCGTAATACGGCTGAACGACTGCGTTCCCGACAAGCATGTCGATACGCCGTGGTTCCTGGTCCGTCTGGATGTTGTATTGCTCGACGTAGCGCATCGAGATCCCGGCTTCCGCGTCGCGGAGCTGCCCGGTTTCCGCGCCCGCCAGCTTGCGCGCCAGCGGTGCGTTGACGAACGCGAACGCCGAATCGTTGGCAATGATGCTGATACGCGAAGTCGTCGCGCTCATGGTGGCCGAGACCGTGCCAGTCGCACCCGAGAACGTGATGGCCGCGCCGTTGGCCGGCGAACTCACCACGGTCTGCAGCGGGCCGGACGTGATGATGGCCGGAGTGAACGTCAAAGTCGCCGTGCTGGAGCCCGACACATCGACCGACAGCGAGAACTCAGCCAGATCCCCCGTATCGTTCTTGCCGACCGGGTTCACGCTGTTGAGGCCCGCGATCTTGAACGTGTCACCCGCCTTCAGCGCGTAGGTGCCCATGCCCGAAATCGTCAGGGTCGAACCCGTCTGATTCGCTCCCGAGATGACCGGCGTGCTGGAGGTGAAGGTGCCCGTGGTGTGGGTCGGCATGAATGGGTCGTTGAACCATTCATCGATGCCGAAATTCTCGCCCGAGAACTGGCCCGACTTCCACATCTTCGCGCCGCCGGGCAGGTTGAAGATGGCCTGGTTTGCCGAGACGATCTTGCTCATCGCCTTCGGGTCCAGAACGGCCTTCAGCCCTTCCTGCGCGCTGACGTTGGACATCTTCGCCACGCCGTCGCTGTAGGTCACGTTGTCCGTGATGGCCGTGCCTGGCGCGCCAATGGTCATGTAGATCTGCTTGTAGATCTCGTTGACGAACAGCAGATCGCACTTCGCGCCGAGCGCCTTGCCAGCCGGCATCGTCCAACGGTCGCGCACTTCCTCGATTTCGACGGTGTCATCGGCCGTCGACCAGCCGCAGGCGACCTGCAACTGATGCGTCAGCGAAATCGGCACGGTCTGGTTGATATAGGGCTGCTGCTGCAACGCCTGACCTTCAGAGACGACCGGGGCCGTCGGCACACGCTGCTGGACGGTGTAGCCGATCTTCGCGCCCTCGGGCAGATTCTGCCATTCCTTGCCGTAGCCGCGCTTGGCGAGATTGCCGACCGCGCGGATATGCGACCGCCAGAACATGGCGGTATCCTTCGAGACCCAATTCGGGGTGATGACTGTGTTTGGCACAGATCAAACCCTCCTCACGAGGCCGAGCGAGCGGTCAGACGTTAGCGGCGTTTCGGCTTGTAGGCCCGCATGTGGGCATCCAATGAATCGCTGCTGTCGTCTGGCACGTCGTCGCCAGTGTTCAGAGAGCCTGTCCGCACCGGATTAGGCGGGCGTGGCGCTGAGGTTCGTGGTTGTGGCGCAGCGACCGATCCGGTGGTAGCGGCCTGCGTGCGCGTCAATTCACTCGTCAGTCGGCGTTGCAGTATCGCAACGTTGGCGTCAGTGGCGGGTTTCCCCTCACTGAGAAAATGCATATCGGCCAGCAAAGCCGGGTTGCAGACCAGATGGTAATACATCTCGGGACCAGATGCAACAAGCGCCTCCATCAAAAGCGGAGGCAGCGGAACATTCATCAACGGTCCAGCGGCCTCAAGGCGCTGCTGGAAATCCGGCTTGGTCGCGATGTAGGCCGACACATCCTCACCGAACTGCTTGTTACGCTCAGCCGTGATGTCGTTGACGTGCTGCTCGACGTGGCCCCGCTGCGTGACAGAAGCGGCCTCACGCTGTGCGTTGGCGTATTCGACCACGGCATAGCGCGACAGGTAGCGCTGGTACGTGCCGTAGGGCTCGTCGGGGTAGCGCTCGAAGAAATCGCCTTCGCTCAGCGCGTCTTTGCTCACATCGGGCGACTTGAGCAGCTCGGCGACTGGCGGCGACTGCCGCTGCGCTGCGGTGGCCTGCCGGGGCTGTTCCTGCGCGGGCTCGGCCTTCGGCGCGGCAGATGCCTTCAGGCGCTCGAGTTCGGCCTGTGCGGCCCTGAGCTGCTTCGTGAGGCTGTTGATGCGGGGCACATCGGCCGGCGTGGCCTTCTGGCTCTGCGCGCGGTGCCGGCCTTTATCTTCCTTCGGCTCGACTTTCGCGGGTTCTGGCTCGGCCTCGTCATCACTAACAGCGCTCTCGGCGCGGCTTCCTCGGGCGAAGGTGGCTTCGTGGTCGGCGAGAGAATCGCTCTCGATAGGGGTCTGGACGGGCAGTTCGGCGGCATCGCTCGATGCGACGAGTGTAGGTTCCATATGTCCTTCAGCGTCCCTTCGGTTTGTGATGATACTTGCCCAGATTCTTTGCCGGGTTGAACGACTTCACGCGCTCAGGCTTACCCTTCATCGGCCCGCGGGCGTAGTCGCCAAGCTCCGACATCGTCATAGACGCACGGAGAGCTTTGGCCTTCGGAAAGTTCGAGCCGTGCTCGGCTGCAGCCATCAGCCGCTGCTGGGACTGAGACTTAGCTGGCATGGTCTGCCTCCTTCACTGGCGCGAGCTTGGCGACGTCTTCCCACTTCACGCCAAACTCTCCAGCGAGTTTCTTAGCCCGCGCGATACGGTCCGCGGAAGGCTGGCGTCCGTCGTGCCAAAGGGCTTTGGCGAAGTAGGCGGCATCGATAGTCATAAAATGCCATTACTGAGAATGCCACCGCTAAGGATGCGGTTTAGGATATCGGCGTCAATCGCATCAGCCAGTTGCTTCACCTGCTTCGAGCGAATCGCGTCCCAATCCGCTTTAGACTGGCCTTGGTGATAACAATGGCAGCGCTCGCACCATTCCGGTTCAGGGCGCACATCTGGCAAACTCTTGCGCGCCGCATCAAGGCCGCTACCGCTGTCTGACCACGTGATATCCATCACTCCCCCTCTGCCGGCTGCGGCATGGCCGCGTGCGCTTCTAGCCCCTGCTGGTGCGTCATCGCCGCCATCGCCGCCTCGTGCAGATGGTCCTTCACCTGCGTGGTCTGCTCATGGCCGTGCTGCAGCAACTGCGACACCTTCGCCATGTGCAGATCCAGAGACTTCGCCAGCCGTGACTCCATCGCATCCACGTAGCTGCGGAAGTTCTCCGCATCGACCTTTGCCTGCGCCGCGCTCATCGTTGCCGTCGCCGCAATTTCGGCGCGTTGCAACGCGGTCTGCGCGTCAAGCTGCGCCCGCGCCATGTCGCCCTGTTCCTGCATCTGCGTCTTCTGCAGGTCGGTGCGGTTCTTGTCGGCCAACTGAGACAGATGCTGCAACTGCGCCTGCATCTGCTGCATCTGCTGCTGAATCTCAGGCGGCAATTGCTGCGGGCCACCGTTGATCGCCGCTTGCACCTGTGGGAGCAGTGTGGCCCGGTAGCGCTTCTCGAGTTCTTCGTGCTCCGGCGCGTCGGAGAACTTCCACACCAGATCACCGATGATGCCCATCTGTTCTGGGCTCTGGCTGGCCAGTTCGAGCAGGTTGCTAAAGATCTCTTCCCGGCGCGTGTTGGAGGCTTTCGAGACCTTCACAGCCACGTTGAACTCAGCATCTGGCGTCAACGCCACAACGGGCGGCGCGTCAGTCTGTGGCGGCTGTCCGGGCTGCTGTGGCTGCATTGGGCCATGCACCGCGGTCTGCATCTTGCCGCTCGGGTCCATCATGCGCAGGACGCGCCCCGGCTGGCCGTAGACCGGATACAGCAGGTCGTTGATGATGCGCGCCTCGTGGCGAATCGACCGCCGCAGGTTGTCGAGGTAGTTCGAGCTACCCTGGTTGGACTGGTCGATGAGCGCCCGCGCCAGTTTGCCAGACTTGACGCTGGGGTCGATGTGCCCCAATGCCGTTTCGGGGACGCGCGACGTGCTGACAATCGCCTCCCCGAACATCTGCAGCCCTTGCGCGAGGTCCGCGACTTCCGCGCTGCCGTTCAGGGCGCGCGTCGGAGGCGGGGCGGGCTGGCCGAACTGGTCTTTCTGGTTGTAGTGGACGCGCGAGAGAGTGCGCGTGTTGATGGCGTCCCATTCCTGCTCAAAGGTCTCATCCTGCCCACCCGCCATCATGATCGGCGGGATGGTGGTCAGCGCGACACGTTCTACGAACTTGCTGGCGGTGTAGTTGTAGCCGCGGCAGGGGTCCATCATTGGCTCGACGATGCCCTCGCAGCGGCGTTCCTTGCCGTCTGGCTGGAGTTCTTCACCGACCACCTTGACCAGCGGCAGGTAATGACACTGGAGCGTCGTTTCTTCAAGCACATCATCATCGCAGCCGTCGAGTTTGCACCACTTGTAGGTCTTCTCAACGACGCGGCGCTTGTTCGTGATCTGGTCCTCGGGAAAGCCCTCCGGGAGCTCATCTTCCCACACATCGCGGCCATCAGCCAGCTCGCACATCGTGCGCCCGGTGTAGTCGATGTAGTAGTAATCGACAATCCGCACGTATTTCACGCCGGTTTGGTCGTCCGTGGTGAACCAGTCCGGGGCTTCCTCGCCGAGCGCCCGCCATTCATCAGCAGAACTCGCGTCGATGTCGGCCAGCCGGTTCTTCTTCCCGTTGCGGAGGCCATACTCAGCGACGTAGTGGTCCCACGTCATCTTGTCGTTGCCGATGAAGAACCATTCGCCGTCTGAGAAGTCCGCCTGCTCGTGCGCGGGGTCAGGCACCACCGATGCCTGGTTGTAGATCTTGTGGATGTAGACTTCCTGGTTACGCGTCTTGCCCGGTGCGTAACGGGTCAGCACCAGATACCAGCCACGGCCGGCAATCGCCGCTCGCTCAAATGCCCATGACCGCGCATCGGCGGCGTCGGAGTCACGCTGAATACGGCGGATGATGCCTTCGCGGATCTTGATTTCTTCGTGGTTGACAGGGCCGGTCGTATCGCCCCAATCGTCAGCTGGCACGAGCTCGACGCCCATCTCGGACTGACGCTCTTGGTTCAGAATCTGGCGAACAGGCTCACGGGTCTTGTTGATGGTCAACGATGGACGCGCCGGCACGACTTGCACCGTGGTCCCTGAACCGATGGTCTGCCCGTTGCGCGACTTGAGGAGGTCTTTATCCCACTGCTCGCCGTTGTAGAAGCGGATGGCGGCAAGTTCACGGGCCTTCTGGTTCTGGTCGGCTTCGGTGCCAGTCTTCCAGCGAGCGCGGGCAGTCTTCAGGAAGGCTTTGCGGTCAGCCATGAATCAGCATCCACTCCAACCACGTATCGTAGCGCCCATGTCGCATCTCGAGCAGGTCAACGGCTTCGGTGCCCATCTGGTGACGTCCGTAGCCGCGGCCAATGGTGACGAGGATAGGAGCAACCGCCGCGTGAACCACGTAGCGCATGAAATGTCCACCACGATACCACACATTATCCCATCCACGCATGCACACTGCGATCAGCGCGTGGCATATGCGTCGGCCTAGCTCGCCTCACACCAACCTGCGCTGCAAACGTCAGCGCCAGGGCATCGCCATCGTCAGGGCTCGCTACGCCGCGCGCTTTCATGTGCTCTTTGCTTTCCAGCAGCAGCCGGTCTCGCTTGTCGTGCGTGTAGCCTGGGCCGGTCAAATCCTGCTCGAGCCGTGGGTCATTCGGGATAGAGCCCAGCTTCAGCCAGTCTCGTAGCCGCATCCACATAAACGCCCGCATATTCGCGCACTGCGGGTCAGACACCGACTCGCCGCCGAACTGCACATCCTGCACGTTCATGTGCCCGAGCTGCCGTAGTCGGTCGGCAATCGGCCCGCCGATGCCTGTCGCGTCCACGAACATCATCGCCACGCGCCGGCCCTCAAAGTCTCGCGTCAGCACATCCGCCGCCAACGAGACAAGCCGCATTGAGTCCCGCGCTTGTTCGCCAGTCACACGGATAGGCGGGATGCTCTTGGCATCTGGCCCACGCCTGAACCTGAACACGCAATCATCGCCGCCGCCTCTGGCCACATCCAGCCCGCACACCAGCGGCTCATCGGGTAGCGGCATGGACTCCCTGCGCTGCGCCGCACTCACACTGGCCGAGTCGATGAACTGGAGGTCGGAGGCGGCAGGCGGCAGGCCGCGCACGCGAACGCGCACGAAGTCGCTGTCCTCGCCGTAGTCCTGAATCCACTCCGCAATCTGCGTTTTGTTCGTGAACCGGCTATCGCGGCTGTCCACCACAATCGGCTGCCAACGGTCCCGCATGCCGCCAAAACAGATCTGGTGGAAGCGCCCGCTACTCCTGGTGCAGTTGCCGAATACGAAAATCATCGGCTCGCCGTCTGTTAAGCCACCCTCGGCCACCTCGTAGATGACATCCGGCACGGCTGAGCCTTCATCGATGATGTAGAAGCTCGTGGAGTCTGCCGCGTGCTGGCCGGCGAAGGCTTCGCTGTTCTCTTCCTTACAGCTCTGTGGGGCGCAGAACCAGCTTTCTTTGCTGTCAATGCGATAGAAGCGGTTGCTGTTGCACTCGAACCAATGCGCCGTGATGCATCGCTTCGTCCATGTCTGGATCGCCGCCCACGTCTTCGTTTCAAGCTGGGTCGCCGTGTTCGCCGTAATGGTGCCGCGGCAGCTTGGCCTTGTGGACATGATCCAGTCGCACAGCCACGCCTGTAACGTGCTCTTTCCGATGCCGTGACCGCTCGAGACGGCAATGCGAATGGGCTCCACGGTATGCACGCCGTCGAACTTGCGCGCCCGCACAGCTTCCCCGATGCGGTTCAGCGCGTCTCGCTGCCAGATGTCGGGGCCTTCATGGTCCACGAGTGGCCCAGGCTCACCCCACGGATAGCAGCCGATGACAAACCCAAGCGGGTCATCGTAGAACTGACCTACAAAATCAGCCAATTCGCCTTCGATCTGCGCCTCGGTATCCATACGGTGACAGCAGTAGCCTTTTACTAAGGATTCTGCGAATCGTCGTCTGACCGCGCCAGGCGTTTACGAGCCGCCAGTAGCCGCTCATTGACCAGCGTCAAACTGCCTTTGACCGTCAGAGTCTCGCCAGCCTTGCCTTCGGTGCGGTCCAGCACGTCTTTGGCGGCCCCAAGCTGCACGGTTGGAAAGTCTGTGGCGTTGAGCAGGGTTTCTAGCGTTTGGATGGCCTTTGGCTGAAGCGCCATCAGGCGTTCTTTAGCGCTGCGCTGGACCTGCGGGGCTCCTCCGCCATGTTTCTTGCACACGAAGCCCCCAGGGATAGGCCGACGCTTGCAGCGTTTCCCTGAGCCTTTCGCAGTGGCGGTGCAGGGCTCATAGCCCAAACCGCTATCCGTGTGGTCCTGAGCGTCCATGCGGTCATTGCGCAGGCGGGGACCGCGGGGGGCGTGCTTGCTCATGGCTTTGGGATCGGCTTACCGCAATAAGGGCAGAACCTGTAATGCGGGTGATATCGCACCCACGCGCCGCATTGCATCCGCGATATACCGTTAGCATCCGGCGTATCCGGCTGGCAGCTTTGTTCGCTCATGGGTTGCAAATGCAGCGACCAGACGGGCACGGTAAATACCGACGAGTGCACATCGTCACCATCTTAAGTGCCTCACGCTCAGCCCGATCGCGTGGC
>ERZ650310.188-NODE-188-length-18453-cov-25.600065_pt1 | contig 18453 bp, 41 predicted proteins | sample MGYA00376246_ERZ650310 | MGnify/ENA primary metagenome ERZ650310 (study PRJEB26733, sample SAMN07839286) | wastewater metagenome | biome: small river; feature: stream; material: water | place: USA: North Carolina | collected 2016-03-01 ...
TTGTTTTGACAATCAAAAATGACGGGAATCACGATATCATCCCCAGGTTTCACAAAAGTGATGTTGGCATTGGTGCCATATAACCCCGCAATGGTGAATAATTGCTTCACCTCAATACCTTGAATGGCTTGGTCGGAACTTGTCACCGTGTTTGGTGTAACCGTGGTTGAACCCACAACAATCGATGTCACTATTGTAGCATCGTACCACAAATATGCGGTGGGTGTGTAGGTGGTTAAATACAATGCAGTTTTGTCCGTAAATACCACTTTATTCAATCCCGCGTTGAATCCCTCCGCCGTATATGAATAGCCCTTTGTAGCCAACGAAACGGATGATGTGATGGTAGATGATGACCCCGCCGTCCAAATGCCTTGACAAGTCACCGCAACGCGTTTAGCACCGCTTCCGATGTTTGGTTTGTAAGTGGCGTTGACTAAAAACTCACTTGTAATGTATTGCCCTACGATTTTATGTACATCAATCCATGCCCTTCCACCGCCGTATTGGTCGGGTAATCGGTTAATGGTTACCACGGGTGTTGCGGGAAGGGTTGTTGTTCCACTCCACACATACACTTTGAATTGGTACATATACCCCGCGTTGGTGTAATTGGTACTATCGTACGCTTGATAAATAATGGGGGAATTTGCCCCAACTATGGCATCGGGTTGTTCGGTGAATGTAAAACTCATTTGAAAAGTCCTTTTTTTATGTCTTGTTTCATTGCCTGTGTTAAGGCCTTATTGAAAGATGGTAAGATTTGTTGTCTCGCTTGGTCTACAAACGGAAATGGCTCAATACCAAAATACTTTATTTTTCTATTCATCATAAACCGCATCGCTTCGGCATTGGCCTTGGATTTGAATTTGCCCGTTGACAAATCGCGTGGTTGTATGCGTTTCATTTTTACCCAATTACGCATTGAATCAAGTGGGATTCCTTTGCCTGGCTTTCTGCCGTTCTGCACATAGTCCGCCGTCTTGTTCATGGTAATACCCATTGTCAATCCTTTGGGGTCGGGTTGGATAGATGCCACCAATTGCCCACTTGCCACATAGTTACCACGAAATGTCTTTTTAGTTGCTGACACCACTTGCCATCCTCCACCAACCTTTTTCCACTTGGCACGAATTGAAACACGGGGGCGTTTTACCTCCAACATATTCCGACAAGCAATTGCCCACTTTTTGGAATAATCCGTTACAACGGCAACGCTATTGTTAAACGCAATCGCCATCGGTAACCCAAGGGTTGATTAAATCAATTGTGACTTGAACTTGATATCCTGCCAATACGCTATCCATCGTCTCCACAAATGGGTTGAATACAATGGGGCGTTGGTATTGTATTTGGTTAAAATAGGTTTGCTCTAACAACCACAACCCTTTTGAAAATTGCACATACATTTGTTGGAGGATGTGAGCATAGTTTTCATTCTCCGTGTATCCGTATTGGTCGTATACCGTGATAAGATTCAATTGCTCATTCTCGCCTTTCAAAAAATTCACACGATCCGCAATCATGATGTTCATTTGCACGGACGCGATTTGGTCGGTGAGTGACACGGATTGAATTGAGCAGTGCATCAACGGGAATACCGTGAATGCCTTGAAGTCAAATTCCGTCAATGTGCCGTGGCTATAATTCCACCCCTCGGCGGTTGCTATGTCCTTGAACACTTTGAATGCCGTGCCTATGTGATTATTGTTCATCGCTTGTAACTTTGCTTAATGATTTTTTGTTCCATTTCCGCAATGTCGCTTTCGTAAGCGGTCCAGTACAAAGCGGTGTGAATGGTTTTAGTATAGACATCTTCCAAGCGTAAGAAATCTCTTGAAGCGAGTCGATAGACCATTCCAAACCATCCCCATTTTTTGGTAAGGCGGTTTTCATCTGCTGACCCATCTCCCCCTCCAAATACTTCTGGATAGAATTCAGTAAGTCGATTCCTAAACTCCAAAAAAAAACCATGGCACCAAATGCGGTGTTGCAATCCATGTCCTTGAATGCGGTGACAAGATTCGCATTGTAGGGTTGTATTTCGTACCTCCCGTTTTGACCACTATGGGTAATTGGTCGATACAACACACTCATGACTTTCCATAGGTCGTGCGTTTCTTTGGTATATGTTTCTATGTCAATAAACTCCCCCACCGACATATCATCAATGTTTGGGATGAATCCGTATTCAATACCATCCATTTTGAACCTGGGCGTGAACTCGGGTTGCTCGGTCAACATCAATGTGATTCGTTCCACGGCCTTTGCTAAAATATCAAACGGCATGGCCATGACCTCGGTCATTGTCAACTCACAAAATATGGATACCGCTTCCAATTGGCGTTGGGTATCGTCCATGTCTTCTTTAAGACCTTGATACGCCAACATTTGATGCAACTTTACATCTTTAAGGGATGTGGGTACTATTATTGTTTTTGATTCAATCATTACTTATAAAACGACCAAATCGGGGTTTGTTGTTACACCTCAAATGCCTCGTTCAATAATACACAAACTTTTGCGTACTGGCGTTGCACTTCCTTGTCCGTATAAAGGATGTTGGTGAATTCTTTGACCGAATTAATTGCCGTTGAATGGTCTCGGTGGATAATCCTTCCAATCTCCGCCCATGCCATCCCTAAACGTTTTCTACAAATAAAATTGAACATATGACGGGCATATAACGATGCTCGTTTCCTTGATGGGCAAAGTATCTCATCGGGGGTTAATTCCGTGGTGGTGCAAACCGCCCTTAATACTTCTTTCCAATTGTTTGGTTCATCGGTTAAATTGATCCGTGGGTTTATTATCTCGCGTTTTAACGCTTTGATTTGTGTGTTGTATTCCGCTTGTATTTCCAAGATAAGCAATCGTAGGCGTTTTATCTCTTGGCGTTGGTTGTGAAGTTGTTGGTAATGGCTTGTCATATCGTTTCTTTTAATTTTTTCTTTGTTACTGGATCCATATATATTGGCGTTTCTTTGCCTAACCACCCAGACCATAAATTGTGATGAAGATATTCATACGCTTGATTATAATCCATTCCACTCTTAACTAAAATATGAATCATTTTTTGTTTATCGTATATTATACGATTTGCAATTTGGTCAATTCCAATAATTGCTTTTTCAAATCCGTCTATAATCATAAAGTTTGTATAACCTTAAAAATCTCCAATGCAATTTGTGGACACACTGCATTCCCGTATGCTTTTAATGATTCTTTTCTCCATTTTGGAATGGTAATTCCGTCCAATTGTGTGGGAAGCCCATCATTTCCCCCACAAATCGGGGATTCAATTGGGAAATCGACCCATTCATTTGGCGAAGTCGTTTGGTGATTGAATCTTGATTTTCCAACCCCGTCAACTTTTCTCCGCAATCCGATGCCGTGGGAGTTGGTAACATCCCCATTGCCGCAAAATGTTCCAAATACATTGCCCGTGTCTTCCCCCCATACATCTCTTTTCGTTTCATTGTCGATTCCTCCGTGACTTCCCGTGGGCTTGAATTTGGGGTGGGCAATAAACCAACATCGTTCCCTCCTGTGGGGTGCGTTTTTACTTGCAGCACCAATAACAAACGGTTGTACTTCATACCCTTCATTTTCCAAATCAATGCACACCTGGTTGAATACCAATCCGCCATCAATATTCGTGATACCAAGGACATTTTCAGCAACGATCCATTTGGGTTTAATTTCTTGTATTGCTCGTAACATTTCGCCCCACAAGTAGCGTTCATCCTCTGTGCCTTTTCTTTGACCCGCGGTGCTAAATGGTTGGCATGGGAATCCTCCCGTGAGAATATCAATTTTGTTTGCATATTTTGTAAAATCCGTTTTAGTTATGTCATCAAATGATTCTGCATTTGGCCAATAATGGTGCAATACTTTTTTACCAAATTCGTTCCACTCGCAATGGAATACATTTTCCCATCCCATCCATTCGGATGCTAAATCAAAACCTCCAATTCCCGAAAATAAACTACCGTGTCTCATTATTTGTCTTTTCAAAGATACAAATAAACACGAAATAAACAAAATTACCTAATATCGTATTGTCCGTAATTACTTTTTATACCCAATGCCATCATCTCATGATACCTAAACGCATCAATGGCGTGGTCAATACCCGTTGGATTGTTCATGCTTCGCCCCTGGGCATCCGTATCCCAACAATAATTCCTTAACTCCTTGATTAAATTAGTTGATGTGGATGTGACCAAATACGATTGACTTTGCATGATTTGGATCCCGTAGTTGATAGAATCCTTACCCTTGGTCACTCCCTTGATTCTTATTCCGTATCTTTTAATTTCATCGATTGACTTTGGTTCGGCACTATCCGCATACACTGGCACAAAATTGGGCAATGCTTTTGCAATATCACTATTAAGCATTCCCGTGCGATATGCGACCTCATCTATGATGCGTTGACCATTGTACTCATAAACGGCAACGATGGCCGTGGGGTCGTTTGTATACCCAAAATCCACCCCTATGCCGAGCAATCTTGCATCCTCGGGGATGGTGTCAATGGTTTGCCAATTGCTGAATATAACCCCTTGTAGGTTTCCAATCTCTCCAAGCCCATATACTCGAAACCAATTTTTCCAATAGTTCGATGTCGCACCCCGTTCCTTTGCCTTTTCAATTTCTTTGACAATTGCTGGGTCAAGTGCCTCGTTGTCTTTGTATGTCAAAACAATCATTTCGGAATCGGGGTCTCCAATAAGTTCCGAATCAACCCAAAATTCACGCACGGGGTTGTAATCAAGATAAATGAATTTACGGGTACGAATTGCCATTTGGTAATACGATTCCCAATCGATATTGTTGCACTCGTTTACGAATAGAACATCACGCCTTGCACCCCTCAACTTTTGGGGTTGGTCGGCACTAAAAAATTCAATGTATGAATCGTTTGAGAATGTGTAGGTGAGTGATGACTTATTCCATTTGTTTGGATCGTACATTCCCACCATGTCCATGATTTTGAGGAAGTCACGAATAGCACCCCTTCGCAAATGCGGGATAGTTTCCGATACGATGCTTATCTCACACTTTGGGTTCTTAACGGCATAATCAATGAGCAACGGAATAATTGAAAAGGTCTTGGAACTCGATGTTCCACCCCTAACAATACGCACCCGTTTGCGTAGTTTACTTATCTTGATTTGAGCCGTTGTTCTCTGCAACATCTAAATTGATACCATTGAAAATTGGTTTTTCGGTTGTAACATCAATTTGTTGGGTGGGCATTCCAAAGCCACTATCCATTAATTGTTTGTACGCACCTACATCACCCTTCCTTGCCTTGTGTATCATTGCAAGGGTTATCAAATCCTCTTGGGATAGTTTCTCTAATTCTCCCGTGATGGGGTTCTTTGCGTCTTGCATTACCTCCAACCATTTTCGTGCAATGGTACTTCGGTTTTTGCTTCCCTTTGGTCTACCATTGGGGTTGCGTACTTCACCAGGTTGTGGTGGTATTATGTTTTCAGGGTTTGGCATGGTATCAAATTATTTTCAAATTATTCTTCCAAAATATATTTCAACCTATCAAGGTCTTTTGAAGTCCAAATACCAACATCATTTGGGTCTCCATGACTTCCCAATTCTATGAAATCCCCTTGCGTTATTTTTGAACCATAATACTCAAACTTGATTGTATCGTCAACTAAATTTTGTTGATATACAATTCGGTTAAATGCGGGGATGCTGAATTCTTTTATCTTTTCAATAATGAATTTTGCTGATTCATGCGTTCCATCAAAGATATATCCTTTGATAACCATTGTCCGTTTATATGTTTGTAGTTCCATAATTATTCATTTGGTAAAATTGGTATGGGCATCCACATATATGGGGTGGTGATTGGAGAATCATCATGTGCCAAATACCATTGGCCGTCCATAGTGTATGCCACTTGTTTAGTGTCTATCAATACCCACACTTCATCGTGTGGTGTTACCTTGTTTGTGTCTCTCCATGCTTTCATAATTCTAATAATTTCCAAACGGCTTGTTCTGGTGTTGATGCGATTTTTTGTAATGATTTTTTTACTTGGTTGTATTCATCGGGCGTGTACTCCAATGTGATTTTTTGGGTGTCAATAGTTGGTTCTTCGTCTACTTCCTCAATAACCTTTGGTAATTCTAACCCCCAATCTTCCAAATCATCGGAGTTAAAATCGTTGGCAAGTGCATCCCAATCCCAATCCCCAAAGTTTAGATTGTCTTTAATGATAAACTCTTGTTGCTTTGCCTCATCCCAATCTACTTTTTGACACGGGATGGTTTCAAATCCGAGTTCCTTCATTGCCAAGTATCTCATTGTACCTCCCAAAATCATGTTGTCTTGATTGATAATCAATGGGCGTACCATTGTCATGTCTGGGAATTCTCGTATTGACTTTACCAACTGTTTAAACTTGGAATCGCGGATCGTCCGTGGGTTTGCCTCGTTGGGGTGTATTTCGTTTATGTTGTATGCTTCAATCATTTGTGCATTTTTATTTGGTGTGTGATGATTAAAAAATCTCGGTGTTGTTTTTTGTCCCCATATTTGATGTGACATGGTCGACACAATGCCTGTAAGTTAGTGATAACATCCTTTGTTTTACTCCCTCCCATTCCGCGACAATCAATATGATTAATGTCCACGGCTTTTGATCCACAAACCTCGCATGGGATAAAATCGCTTTCGTCATACCCAAAGTATGTTAAATAAATTTTCGTGTGTGGCTTCATCGTTTGTGGCTTGAAGATAAAGTGTGTTACATACTCGGGGGTTCATGTCCATTCTTTTGCCTACCTCGGCCCAGGTCATTCCCATGTCTTCTCTTAAAATTGCGATGGCGTATTGCTTTGCAAGTTTTTGACGGCGAGTAGCCACGGCCCCCACTTTGCTCGGTCTTGAAATTGTTGTCTGCATTTTGTACACATATAAATTTGGTTGGGTTCAATCATTGGACCCGTCTCATTGATTAGTTCTTTGGTAGATTCTTTGTAATGGTCACAACAATCACAAAGGTTTCTCGTAAGTTTCATATACTTGGGTTAATTCGTTAATCATGTTTTGCCATGCCTTTGGGTTGCATGAGCATGGTTTGTAGATTCTCTTGCTTTGAAAGATGCGTGACCATATCTCCGCCACTTTGTTTGCCTCCATTGGGGCTAATGTCGTGCTTTCTACGGACTTAAAATGTGTCCACCAATGATATTCATCCTCCGTCATGCACAATGGTTGTCTTGATGGGAATAATTTATTGAGTTTGTGTTTACGGGCATCGCATCCGCAATCCTCTCCCATCAAAAATTTGGTTGCCAGTTCAATCCCCGTGGCTTTCGTCACCTTCGCTATCGTATCCCCCAAACCTATGGATGGTCGATTCTCGGTAAATCTCTTCCGTGTTTCGTTTTTCTTCTGCATATATTTTGTATTTTATCGTTGTCCTTTGTTTAATAAATTGCTTTGCGTTTTTGATTGAGTTAAAAACACTGTGGGTTGGTATACCCGTCTTTTTTTCAATGTCCCTCATGCTATGTCCGTACACAAAATGTAACTCCAATAACATCTGGTCATAATCGCGTAAATCATCAATGGCTTTCTTTACCTCACCCATCAAATCCAAATGTGCCATTTCAGCCATTTCGGGGCTTTCTATGGGGTTGAATTGGTCTTGGTATGGTATTGCCTTGTTCTCTGCTCTTTTGATGTCTATAAACGCATTGTGTAGCATTTTGAAAAGATAGATGGTGTTAATTGTTCCGTTGTAATTGGCGAACCTATTTAGTGAACCTTCCTTGATTTGTATTTCTCCGAGTTTCAAATACATTGTTTGTACCATATCATCAACCTCATCACGATTTGCCCCCAAGTATTTGGCAATTTTTACCCATTCAATGTGGCGTTTAGCAATATCGTTAAGCGTTATCAAAGTATGTTTCGATTTGCAATTTGAAATCCTCAAACGAATATACCAACACATATTGATAATTCATTGCTTCAACCAACAATTGCCACTTTTTTTGATGCTCGGATTGTTTGTTTGGTTTGATTTTTAGTTCGATGAATAACCCGTGATATTTTAGGTTGGGCATAAATAGAACCAAATCGGATACCCCAGGTACTACCCCTTCTGCTTTTAACCTTTGGGCCGTTCGCAAATCGCGTGATCCACCATTAGGGACATGGATTAATAAATCCCCAACCTCGCGGTATTGTAGTCGAAACCACTTAACGCATTGCACTTGCATACGGCTCTCCAAATGTCTCATTCGCCGTCTAAATAAATTGATTTGGCTTTAGTGAATCCTTTGTTATACCACCATTGGGCGTGTATCTTTTCATCGCGTTTTAATTCGTGGAATAAATCGGATGGGATGGTGATATTGTGGTTTATCTGCAACCATTCAATCAATTGGTCTATTGGTGTTGTTTCTTCGCTTAACATAATTATCCGTAAACTTCGTTGTAGTATTCTTGTCCGTCTTCAAAATCATTGCCCGTTTTGCGTGAATAGTGATAATTGTAATCACCATCATCGAATGCCTTGGCAATTTCATTGCGGTGCTTTTCACGGGCTGCTTCAATCATTGCGTTTGGTAGGGTCTTGTATAGGATTTTATCTTCCCCGTTTTTGTATGTACCCATTACCACTTGTTCAATTAGGAATTCAACGCTATTGAGTTCTTTTGTCATTGCTTACCTCCTCCGTAGGTTAATGGAACTTCAATTACCTGCACTCCGCAATGGTCTGCGTTATCCCATAAAGTAGAATCATCACAATTTAGAATCTCTAATAGATGCCTTGCTTCTTCTTCCGTTGTTTCTTTGGTATTGTAGATAATGAGAGTTCTTTTTTTAGTAACGGGCGCCAAATTCATAAGATGTTTTTTTACCATTTCTTGTGCAGTATCTGGATTATTCTCGTAGTAGTTTTTGATTGCCTCAGCAGTGTTTAGCAATTGATATTGTGTGTATAGTTTCATTGTTCACCTCCTCCGTAGGTTTCCTTAAAAATATCCTTCAATAAAATTTGATAAGACCTAAAAAAGACACCAAATCTATTTCCAAAATATACATTGCCTTGATAAATAAAATAACCCTCTCTATTTTTTAAGTCAATTTCCTCTGTCCAAATGTTAAATCTTTTGGCTTTGAATCTTGCTTTAATGTTTTCAATCATTTGTTACCTCCTTGTATTTTATTACGCATCCAAGTTGCACCACCTAAATAAGATACATCGTAAGGGTCAAATTCATCAAACTCCATACCATCCACCTCCATCATTTTTTTAATCTCCTCATCACTTGGTAGTTCAATGCGTTTCTGTTCCTTTTCCATTTCTTTGGCTTGTTTCCAATCTTCAACGGTTAATTCTCGATTATATGCAATTTCCCATAACCACTCAACTGCCGTTTGTTGTTTATCTTTTTCCATTAGTTCTTTTAGTTTTTCTTTACGCTCTTTTCTTAGTTGCTCTCTATTTTCAATACGCCATTTGTTCTTTGCTATTACATCCGATTGCTCTGCGTTTTCAAGGAGTTCTTTTATCTTGTCATTCATTTGTCACCTCCTCCGTAGGTTTGGTTGTAGTATTTTTCAAAAGTGATTGGTTCGTTTTCACTTATTCCATGCCACCAAGTGTTAAAATGTTCCGTCTTGTGCATTGCTTTGGCTTTTGTTTTTAGTTCCATGTACTCGCTTACATCTATTGATATTTGAACTCTGCGAATACTTACATTTTCCCAAGCATCGCCTTTTTCTTCAAGTTGGTCAATGAACCACTCCACGCTACTTTGTTTATTGTTGCTCATTGTTTACCTCCGAATGTTTCGTTGTAGTATTGTTCACCAGTTATTGGTAGTGTACTTTCAGGATAATCAATTCCATGAACTGTTCCTTTGTTGTATGCAGTTTCAATTCTTTCCTTCTCCATTTCTTTGCATTGGTCTGCATAAGATTCTATCATTTCAAGATGTTCTTTACTCAGTAGAATTTGGTCTTTAATAGCATTTAGAAATTGTTCAACTGCCGTCTGTTGTTTATTGTTTGTCATCTCCGTAGGTTAATGGTACTTCAATTACTTGTACTCCGCAATGGTCTGCGTTGTCCCATAAAGTTGAATCATCACAATTTAGAATCTCTAATAGATGCCTTGCTTCTTCTTCCGTTGTTTCTTTGGTATTGTAGATAATGAGAGTTCTTTTTTTAGTAACGGGCGCCAAATTCATAAGATGTTTTTTTACCATTTCTTGTGCAGTATCTGGATTATTCTCGTAGTAGTTTTTGATTGCCTCAGCAGTGTTTAGCAATTGATATTGTGTGTATAGTTTCATTGTTCACCTCCTCCGTAGGTTTCCTTAAAAATATCCTTCAATAAAATTTGATAAGACCTAAAAAAGACACCAAATCTATTTCCAAAATATACATTGCCTTGATAAATAAAATAACCCTCTCTATTTTTTAAGTCAATTTCCTCTGTCCAAATGTTAAATCTTTTGGCTTTGAATCTTGCTTTAATGTTTTCAATCATTTGTTACCTCCTTGTATTTTATTACGCATCCAAGTTGCACCACCTAAATAAGATACATCGTAAGGGTCAAATTCATCAAACTCCATACCATCCACCTCCATCATTTTTTTAATCTCCTCATCACTTGGTAGTTCAATGCGTTTCTGTTCCTTTTCCATTTCTTTGGCTTGTTTCCAATCTTCAACGGTTAATTCTCGATTATATGCAATTTCCCATAACCACTCAACTGCCGTTTGTTGTTTATCTTTTTCCATTAGTTCTTTTAGTTTTTCTTTACGCTCTTTTCTTAGTTGCTCTCTATTTTCAATACGCCATTTGTTCTTTGCTATTACATCCGATTGCTCTGCGTTTTCAAGGAGTTCTTTTATCTTGTCATTCATTTGTCACCTCCTCCGTAGGTTTGTTCGTGATATTCAACAGGTGTTCCGCAAGTGTCGCAACACTCTTCAAAGGTTACTCGTTCATCGCATATATATGCGTCACATCCTGGACAATATGCGTCCACTGCCGTTTGTTGTTTATTGTTTGTCATTGCTCACCTCCTTTAAATATGTTAATAATCAATCCAAATACTAACCAAGTAAATCCGATTACATACTTTTCTTTTCTTTGATAGATTGAAATTGATGGTAGTACTTGAAATAGTTCTTTGAACCTTTCAAATTTTACTGCCGTTTGTTGTTTATTGTTGCTCATTTGTTACCTCCTTGTATTTTAATAATATTTTCTGTTATCTCTTTCAATAATTTAATGATATATTCTTGATTATAGTAAATTAAACCGTGGTCTTTTACTATTGTTACATCGTCAACCTCTATTTGAGTTTCTTTGTTCTTTACAATAATTTTCATTTGTTACCTCCGAATGTTTCGTTGTAGTAATTTTCTGCTTTACGCATTGGGTCTACTTCATCACCGCTTATATTTGAATATGCTGCTTGTATTATTTCATATTTATGCATTACTTTAGCGATTTCTTGTATATCTAATGGAATATCCCCCATGTTATCTTGTACTTGGTTTATTATCCAATCAATACTGCTACTTTGTTTATTGTTGCTCATTGTTTTATCTGTTAAAAATTTATTTAGTGTTTCACTTGTTTCATTGCTTAACGCTTCATCAAGTTTGGTTTCAAGTTTGTTTAAGTCAAGGCTCATTGCTCACCTCCTCCGTATGTTTGTTCGTAAAGTTTAATAAAATCTTCTTTAAGACGTGCTCCAACTCTTTTTGTTCCATAAAAATACTCTGCTGCAAAGTCCATCGTTTGTTGTTTCTCCATTTCTTTGGCTTTTTCTAATAACTTATTCCATTCCAATATATTTGGCTCTGCATTAAGTAATTCATTATATAACCACTCTACTGCCGTTTGTTGTTTATTGTTTGTCATTGCTCACCTCCTCCGTAGGTTTGTTTGTAAAACTGCCCAAATGTCATTATACTTGATTCATTCATCATCACATATAATTCGTATTCATAATGCAATTTGATGGCTTGTTGCCTGTGCATCTCTTTGAATTGTTCAAGCAACTCTTGTATTTCATCTCCATTGCCTGTTAAAAATCCATTTTCATAGAGTGCAATTGCAAATTGTTCCACTGCCGTTTTATTGTCCATATCCCAAATCCTTTTTAACCTCCGATTGCTTCGCTTGGCGTTTGTCGTAATTCTTCCCCCTTAACTCTGGGAATTCCTCTTGTAATTTTCGCCTTACCCGTGTAATGGTTTCGCTTGATGTGAATTTACCCCATGCCATCATTTTGAAGAAGTTTGATGCGGGGGTGTTTGTAGATGGATAGCCCAATGCTTCCAATTCGAGTTTCCAAATCCACGCAACCAATTGATTGTCGTTGTCCTTGAAGTCGGTGTACTGCATCATCAATGCCTTCACCGTGTCTTTAATATCCGTTTTCATATTTGTCAATACAATAATACTATTTTAATTTCAAAATTCAAATGGGGATGAAATTTTTGGTTCGATATTTTCTTTGTACAAAGTGCGGTTGCCTATGTATGTCGTTGGGATGATGCTACATTCTCCGTGTCGGTTCTTTGCAATTATCAATTCCGCGTCTTCAATCTCGGGTTGCATCTGCTCATATTTCGCGGGTCTAAAAGGGAACATAACCACATCGGCATCTTGTTCTATACTTCCCGATTCACGGATATCACTCAACATTGGGCGTTTGTCTGCCCTATCCTCTGGCTTCCGTGATAACTGGGCTAATACAATCACAGTGATGTTCAATTCCTTTGCCAACAATTTTAATCCACGCGATATCTCGGCAATCTCTTGTTCGCGGTTTTGCTTCGATCCCTTCATCAACTGAATGTAATCAATCACCAATAAATCCAATCCGTGTTTTGCTTTGTGAATCTTCGCCTTTGATTTGATTTGCTGAATAGATGCGTTGGGTTCTTCATCCACAAAAAACTCCACATTGCTTTTGGTAACCGATTCGCACAATTGGATTACCTCGTGTTCTTTTAATGTCGCGTTGCGTATCTTCCAATTCACTATGTCCGTGATTAATGAAAAGTAACGCTTCGCCAATTGCTCTGCACTCATCTCCAAACTGATGATTAACCCCTTCCCACCCAACTTTCCAAATTCATAGATTAGCGATAACGCCAAGGCCGTTTTACCCATACCAGGTCGTGCAGCCATGACAATCAAATCACCCGCGTTCCATCCACCCAAGATTCTATCCAATGACTTCCACCCCGTTGGTTTACCCGTGATGCTTTCGCCTCGTGATATTGCATCCGTGATGTTGTCCAATGCCTTGGCACTTACCTTGTGAATTGAAACGGGGTCGTGTATCGTGGTGAATTGAGTGTTGTCGATAATGGTTTGTGTTTGCTCGATTAGTTTTGACAATGGTACGGCAAAATCCAACTTTTCAATCTCCGCGATAAATTGTTTGCGAAGGTATTTTTGTTCCAACAGGGGTAAATATGAACTCACATTTGGTGTGGTGTAAACATCGTTTCCAACCCTTACCATCCATTGCACTTGCTCACGCGTTAATCCTTTGGACAAACTCAAATAATCGATTGGATCGTTGTTGAAATACTTTTCAATCATCTTTTCGATAATGTGTTTGTGTAACGGGCTTTCAAACCAATTGGGTTTGATTCGTGGCAATAATGCCTGGGTGTGTGTGTAGTACAATAATTGTCCTAATATGTAATCCTCGATATTGTCATTCATAGTCCGCGATATTAAATCTTTTTTGTGTTGGTTGTGTTGGTTGATTTGGTTTTTCTGGTTCTGATTTCATCATCCATTGTTGGGCGGCGGATTTCCACTTTTGAATTTTCCCGCCTTTTCGTGTCCAATTCATCGATTCCCAATAATGAAAAAATGAGGCCGCCTCGCTGATTGGATAATTGTTTGTCTTAAAGAAGTCAATACATTCATCTTTGCTTGGTGGCAAAAACTTTTTTGCCCCTTTTTTTATTTCAGTATCATTATCAGTATCATTATCATTTACATTATCATTATCATTATCAGTTTTTTTGGGTTTCTCAAAAAAGGGTTGGGTTTCTTGGCTTTCAGTGGCTTTCTTTGGTCTTCCTCCTTTTAATCCGTTAACTTTTTGTTTATCAATGTATTCCTCATATTTTTTCAAATCGCGTTTCAACTGCAATTTGATTGGCTCGAACGCAATCGATAATAATAAATCATCGCATGGTGGGTTCTCATCGTTGACATAAGCAAAAATGTGTTTGATAAGTTTACCCGCTATATCATCGGGTAATTGATTGAATACTCCTTGTTGATCCGTATACAACAAGAAGGATTTTTTATCCTTGGCCATTTTAATTTTTGCTACAATGTTGTAAAACTGAATCCCGAATTTCAATTAGATTTTCGGGTGTTGCCCATCTCTTACCTGGTAGATGTTCTTCAATCATTTTGTTCAAATGTTCAATTGCAAAATCGTAACTGAACCATGACTTACCATCTTCAAAAATTTGTACATCAACAAATCTTCCTTGTACTGTTGTTTTGGTTGTATATTTAATTTTCATAAAAAAACCCCACCAAACTGCGGTGGTAGAAGCACCGACAATTTAATGGGGTAAGAAGGTTGTTTAACTTTTGGCATCTTCTACATACCAGTTAACACCACAAATATAAAATAAAAACTCTATATTTGCACAATCCGTTTGTTATTTGTCATATCATTGGATGGGGGGGTGTCGATACCCCCCTTTTTTATTTATCCGTAATTAGGGAATAAAATAACGATCCAATCAATACAAATAATACCATACACACAAGGGAAATGATTAAACACTCCGCGATGTAAGGATGGTATACAATCAACCAACCAAATGCCAATCCACTGACAATGATTAAAACGATGGAAACAATAAAGAATCTCATTTGCATTGTTTTATTAGTTCCATAATTTCCTCGGGTGTTTCCATCACGCCAAATGAACCACCATTTATTCGAATATAAATAATTGTGAATGTTTCATCTGGTTTGTAAGCCATTTCCATAAAAGAAATATCATTAGCGTTTAACCATATTGGGGTGTGTTGACCACCGTGGCTTTTTGTTAATTCAATTATCATTTTGCTAATTTGATTTGAATGGTGTCTTCGTTTTGAACATATTGTGCGGGGGTGATTAATTCCCCATCTGCACTAATTAACAACCCTTGGTTGGTGGTTTTGTAAGCGTATTGTGCTTGTTTTTCCAACTCCTTTACCTGGTTCTTCAACTCCATTATCTCGGGGATATGGTCATAATTGTAACGACCCCCACCCGCTTTCTTTGTTATCTCGTAACCGCAATACACTTGCCCGTGCCACTTGGATGCCTCAACCAATGCCAATGGCTTGATTTGGTCTTGAAACTCCTTGATGGCATCCGCCAATTCTTTTAACTCGATGTGAAATTGGAGGGGGCAATAATTACCCTCCCCAACATTCAACATAGTATCCGCCAATTTTTGTATCGTTGTCATATCTTAAAATGGTAATTGTTCGTCATTAAAACTCACTGGCTTTGCGTTCTGCAATGTATCCACCCCATTATTCACGAAGTTCTCAAAGATTTGTGCGTATGCAAGAATTTCATGCAATTTAATGTCTCCGTTGATAACAAGGTCACCTGCTACCTTTAACACACTCATACGCATGATGTGTTTACCCGTTTCTGGGTCTTTTGGGGCTTTCTGCGGGAATGAATTGCCTTGGGGCATAGATTGTGCCATCACGGGTGCAATCTTGTAATAGATGCGGTCTTTGAATGTTTTGGATGTGATGGTGTAATCGGTCTCAACACCCACCGAAAATTTGGTTTGTGGATTTGACTTACTCGCATACTCACCACTATCGCCATTGGCAAAGGTGACTTCAAATTTGTACAATGTGCCATATTGGCCATCGAACGATCCATTGGCGGTTACATTGGTTACCGCACTTCTTTTTTGTTGTTCCATATTATTTTGTTTTTTAATGTGTAGTTTAATTGCTCTAAAATCTCAAATTGTTTCTCCATGGATAGCCCGTTTCGTTTGAACTGAAACTTCCATGTTGTCACGGTGTTGTAGTTGGTGTTTAACTCCTCGGCCAATTCTTTGTTTGATTTGCTGAATACTTTTTCTAATGCTTCGTGTGTTGTCATATTTTTTTACCTATATCAAATGCTTCGTGTGGGGTCAATTCGCGGTCAAATGTCACCTCCCATATATCCAATGCGGGTACCTGGTACTTCGCTTGTTCAATACGCATGGGAAATGCTTTGTCCGTTTCCAACAAGTTTTTAAGGTTGTTGTACTCATCGGTGGTTAACAAAAGGAATGTCATTTTTTACCGACTTTATATTGATACAATGTTTGCGTGTACTCATCAAAGTGTGGGATGAATTCATCGCGTTCAAATTGATAGGGCGTTGCCTCGGGCAATCTATCAATGTCTTTTTTGTACTGTCTCAACTTCCAACCAAGGAAGGAAACAACAATCGCCAATGGCGTAACTAAAATGATGTAAATGATATCCATATTATTTGTCATTACGAATTTACAATATATTAAACCAATTTCAAAATAAAATCAAACGCATCGTGTAAAGTAGTGGTGCGATAAATCTCCGCCATTCTAAATGCGTGTTCCCAGGTCGGTGCATACCATGTCTTGGTATACAATTCTTTGCCTTGCTCGGTGCGATAAACACACTCGTAAATTTTGATTATTGTCATATCCATACCACAAATATACATTGTTAATTTGAAATACCAAATATATGTGCAAATAAAAAAAGGGAATTTTACTTCCCTTCTTTGTAAATGGTCTTATTTTTTTGTGAGTGACTTCAACATCTCAATCAATTTTGGGTGTGGGTACACATCTGCCTTGTCTGGTCTTACTGAATTATGGGTAAATACACCTTCCTCGCCTTTCAATGCCCGTTTGCTTACATCCCAAATATCCTCGTTGTATGTCAAATCAATTCCATACTTTTGATTCCAATGCAATAACAACTCCTTGACACTCGCGATTTGTTCGTCCGTGTAGTTCTGCCAATACTTATATCCTTTGTATGGCTTATCCAATTCGATTACATCGGTAACCTCACCGCCCACATAATTGACAAACTTTGTTCCCTTTTTGGTTACGGGTCCATAGTTGCAAATCTCAATCCCTATGGACATACGATCTAATGGAAGGAATGGCAACCCCTGGGACATGAAATGTTTTGTACCCAATCCAAGGTGATACGCCCAACACTCACTACCAAATCCTTGTACAATTGTTCCATCGTTTGAAATGGCAACGCAAGTAGCAACCTTGTTGGCTTGTGATTCCCAGTATTGAAATACTTGCTCACCGCTTGGTCCACCCGCCGTATGATGCAAATAGATTTGCTTCTTTTCTATTTTTTCGTAGTTATACGACCTAAAATGTACTTGTTTAGTTTTCATCTTGTTTTTTACTTGATCCGAAATAAAATGATACTACCATGGTCACGATGGATGTAACCCCACCCGCTATGGTAAAATAAATGTCCTTTTGGTCTGTTGGAAAATCCCAAAAGATAATTGAGAATAATATGGCGTAACTAAACACCAATATCGCAATGGCAATGATGCCTGTTATATTTGATTTGAACCTATCCATTACCCTTGTCCTCTTGATGGTTTTGATGATTTGTGTTTGTTAATATGCTTCGTGTGTCTGCCCAACTTAATGCGGGGCTTCCTCCTAAATGTCGTTGCGTTTGATTTTACTTTTGTTGCCATAGGTATAATCTAAAATAATTAAAATCCTCTTTGCCACCCTCCTCAACATAATTCAACCACGCATCGTATACAGGACCGCTAAACTTTACTTCCTCCGTTGCCGTGTCAATCCCATTGCCAATCATTTTAACCGCATACACCTCAATCTTTTGTTCCATGGCTTCCATCTTCGCTTCCGCCATCTTAACTTCCTCTTTTAACGCCTTTTTTTCTTTGACCTTGCTCTCAACCATCTTTGCATTCATCGTTTGAGCCATTTTGGTGACTTGTGACGCACTTTGAATGTTTTTTGATACCTTGTATAGCAACGCATCGAGTTCGTCAATTGTAGGGCTTTGTTTTGCGTTTATATCGGTAACGACATACGCAACCGCAAACACCCCGCAAAATATAAAAAGTAAGTGTTTCATAGTTTTTTCATTGTTTGCATGATACGAATTTCCGTCATGGCACTTGCCAAACATGAATCCGACTTTTTAAGAGCATAGGATAAACGGTCAATCTTGGAATCCAACACCTCTATTTTGGCATTCGCTTGTTCGATTTGCTCTTTATAGCCCGAACGAAGGTCAATATACAAATACCCAACAGCCAAAAGCATACAAAAAGAAACTGCGGCAATTGGATTTTTACGAAATTGCTCAAAA
>ERZ650310.190-NODE-190-length-18343-cov-6.231026_pt1 | contig 18343 bp, 16 predicted proteins | sample MGYA00376246_ERZ650310 | MGnify/ENA primary metagenome ERZ650310 (study PRJEB26733, sample SAMN07839286) | wastewater metagenome | biome: small river; feature: stream; material: water | place: USA: North Carolina | collected 2016-03-01 ...
TCAAGGAACAGTTGATTTCGCCCCAAACTATGATGGATCATTCCAGGAGCCGAAGTTACTGCCAGCGCGCTTACCCTTTGTTCTCCTCAATGGCGCTTCTGGTATTGCAGTGGGTATGGCTACAGAAATCCCATCACATAACTTGCGTGAAGTAGCTGCTGCAGCAATTGCCTTAATGAAGTCCCCCAAGATGTCTACGTCTGACTTGCTTGGAATCATGCCGGGTCCAGACTATCCAGGCGGTGGTCAAATCATTTCATCGGCAGCCGAAATTGCGCAGATTTATGAGGCAGGGCGTGGCAGTATTAAAGTACGTGCGCGTTGGTCAGTAGAAGAATTGGCTCGTGGCCAATGGCAGATCGTTGTTAATGAATTACCACCAGCAACTTCATCACAGCGTGTACTGCAAGAGATTGAAGAGATTACCAATCCTAAAGTGAAGGTGGGTAAAAAAACACTGACTCCCGAGCAAAACAATCTTAAGTCCACCATCCTGAATGTCTTAGATGGTGTACGTGATGAATCCAGCAAAGATGCTGCAGTGCGTCTGGTATTTGAGCCTAAGAGTAAAAATATTGATGTCAATGAGTTCGTGAACCTCTTATTGGCCCATACCTCTCTTGAGTGCAATGCGCCAATGAACCTGGTGATGATTGGAAATGATGGACGTCCACGTCAAAAGGGTCTCAAAGAGATTCTGACGGAGTGGGTGGAATTCAGAGTGGCTACGGTTACCCGTCGTACTCAGCACCGCTTAGGTAAAGTCAAAGACCGCATGCATATCTTGGAAGGGCGATTAATCGTTCTTCTCAATATTGATAAGGTAATCAAGATCATTCGCAATAGCGATGAGCCTAAAGCAGATTTAATTAAAGAATTTAAGTTATCGGACCGCCAGGCTGAAGACATTCTGGATATTCGTTTGCGTCAGTTGGCGCGCTTAGAGGGCATCAAGATTGAGCAGGAACTTAAAGAACTCAAAGCTGAGCGTGATGATCTAGAGGGTCTATTGCAAAGCGATACCGTCTTGCGTAAGCGCATCATCAAAGAAATCGAATCCGATATGAAGGATTTTGGCGATGATCGTCGCACCCTGATTCAGGAAGATAAGCGCGCTGTTGCTGAGACTAAGGTGATTGATGAGCCAGTAACAGTGATTGTTTCCCAAAAGGGTTGGGTCCGTGTTCGCCAAGGTCACGAGCATGATCCAACACAATTTAGCTTTAAGGCAGGTGATGCTTTGTATGCCACCTTCGAAGTGAGAACGGTAGATGTTATTCAGGGCTTTGGCAGCGATGGTCGTGTCTATACCGTACCTGTTAGCGAATTACCTGGCGCTCGCGGTGATGGCTCACCATTAACCAGCTTTGTTAATTTGGCTGCTGGGTCACAGATGGTTGCTTACTATGCCGGCCAACCTGACGATTTGGTATTGCTATCAACTAAAGCAGGCTTTGGATTCTTGGCTAATGTATCGGATATGAGTACCCGTAATAAGGCAGGTAAATCATTCTTAAGCATGGATGCCAAGGTTCCGGGTGACGCACCTTTAGGTGCAGCAAAAGTCAAAGTAGGCATGAAGCAAGTCGCCTGTTTGTCAGAAGCCTCTAAATTATTGGTCTTCCCTCTGGATGAACTCAAGCGCTTGCCAACTGGCGGCAAAGGCGTGATCTTGATGGGCTTAGACGATAAAGAGCATCTGGCTTCAGCAATTGCTGTGGGTCCTGATGGAGCAACTTACTCCGGCGCAGGTCGTGCTGGCAAGCCAACCGAACTCAGTTTGGATGCAAAAACCTTGAAGTCGTTTGCGGGTAACCGTGCACGTAAAGGACACTTTGTAGAGCCACGCCTAAAAGACGGCAAGCTCACGGCGAATTAAGTACGGCATTTAGACTTTCTTCGGAACGCTAATGCCGTATTTGACGGCAATCACTTCTGCCAGGATCGAGACTGCGATTTCTGGTGGGGTGAGAGCTCCAATATAAAGCCCTACAGGGCCATGTAATTTCTCTACTTGCTCTTGGCTAACATCGAATTCTAATAAACGCTCTTTGCGTTTTTGAGTGTTCTTGCGGCTACCTAATGCGCCTACATAAAAGGCGGGAGACTTGAGAGCCTCCATTAAAGCCATGTCGTCTAATTTAGGGTCATGTGTCAGGGCAACCACTGCCGTGTGAGAATCGACGCCAATCTCAAGTAATACATCGTCTGGCATGCCCTTAGAAAAAGTAATGTCCGTACGATTGAGGCCCTCAGCATATTCCTCACGAGGATCAATCACGATAACTTCAAAGTCAGAAGCCAAAGCAAAATCCGCTGTGTATAAGGAAAGTTGGCCAGCACCTATGATGACCATACGCCAGCGCGGACCGTAAGTCGTTTGCATTTCTTGTTCCGTGCAAACAAATTCATCGCTACGATCGCCTAAAGAGAGTATAGATTTCCCAGTACTTAAGTTCACTGAGCGACGAGTAATTTGATGTGTAGAAATATTCTCAAGTAGCTTTTCTAAAACAGCTAGCTCCGGTTTTGGCTCCACAAGCAGACGCAGGGTGCCACCACATGGCAATCCAAAGCGAGCAGCCTCTTGTTGAGTTACGCCATACACCACCATTTCAGGGGTATTGCGCGTCAAAATTTCAGTCTGCACTCGACGAATCAGATCATCTTCAACGCAACCGCCTGAAACAGAACCGGCTACCTGACCATCGGCACGTATCGCCAACCAAGAGCCAACAGGACGTGGAGCGGAGCCCCAGGTTTGAACCACGGTTGCAATCGCCACGGATTGGCCTGATTGAAGCCATTCCACGGCTGATTTAAGAACGCTGAGGTCGGTACTGTTCATGCTATTTCTTCTTTTGCTAATGCTTTAATGAATAACTAATTATTATCACTCTAATGACTATTTCTGGTGAATCTATCAAAAACCCAAAATTACGCCTAGCCATACTCCTGTTGGCGGCAGGCGAGGGGAGTCGTTTAGGTGGATTTCCCAAGGCATTACTGAAGAATGAGGGTGAAAGCTTATTGAGCCGCTTTCTACAATCCATTCAAACATTAAACCCAGTAGAAACGTCGGTTGTCACAGGCTTTTATGCAGATGTAGTTGAGGCGGAAATTAATTTAATACAGCAAAGGACTAATAACTCTATTGCCATAGTAAAGAATCCAAATCCAGAAGAAGGTCAATCATCTTCGGTCCGCATTGGCTTAGAGTCGCTCAAATCTGACTATGACGTCTTATTGGTTGCTTTATGTGATCAACCTAATATTGGCGCCTTGGAGGTAGAAGCTCTGTTAGAGCAATTCAATCAAACAGGATTCAACAAGGAAATCGTGCTGCCAATGGTGAACGGAAGCCGTGGTAACCCAGTATTGTTTTCGAAAAAGGTGGTTGAAGAAATCTTGGCGACGCCCGGGATGGTCTGCAGACCCTTTATGGATAAGCATCCAGAGCTTGTGAAAGTATTTGAGACGAATAATCAGGCTTATTTATTAGATGTCGACACTCAGGCCGACATCCAAAAGCTAGGGCTTGATCCTATTTAGCTGAATGTAATTAAATCTCAGCGATCAATTCAATTTCAACGCAAGCGCCTAGCGGAATCTGAGCAACACCAAAAGCGCTGCGAGCATGTTTGCCAGCATCACCAAATACTTCAAAGAGTAATTCTGAACAGCCATTAACAACTAGGTGCTGCTCAGTATAGGCATCGGTAGAGTTCACTAAGCCCATTACCTTAACAATGCGCTTTACTTTATCCAAAGAGCCTAAGTGATTCTGCAAGGTGGAGATCAGATCAATTGCAATAGAGCGCGCCGCTGCTTTGCCGGTATCAGTATCCATGTCTTTACCAAGCTTGCCTACCCAAGGCTTGCCATCTTGTTTGGCAATATGGCCAGAGAGAAAAACAGTATTGCCGGTAGTGGCTGCCATGACATAGGCCGCAGCGGGAGGTCCTGGTGGGGGCAAATCAATACCTAGGGTTTTGAGGCGATCGCTAATGTTTGTAGTCATGATGAATAGAGTTAGTTTAAAAAGAAAATTTGATCAAAAGGGAATAACAGAATCTTACTTGGAAAGTTGACGCATGGCACTCTCAAGACCATTTAAGGTCACTGGATACATGCGATCTTTCATGAGGTTTTGCATGATGTCAATCGACTGACGATATTGCCAAATAGATTCAGGCTCTGGATTGAGCCAAGCAAAATGCGGGAAGTGATCAATTAAACGATTGATCCAAACTGCTCCAGCTTCCTTATTGTTGTACTCCACAGAACCATTTGGACTCAGAATCTCATAAGGAGACATCGTTGCATCACCAACGAATATCAGCTTGTAGTCTGGTCCATATTTATTGATGATATCTTGGGTTGGCGTCACATTATCGCGTCTGCGACGATTGCTTTGCCAGAGGTTTTCATAAACACAGTTATGAAAATAGTAGTGTTCGAGATGTTTAAATTCTGCTTTAGCGGCAGAGAATAATTCAGCAATGCGCTGAATATGATCATCCATTGAGCCGCCAACATCCATGAGCAGCAACACCTTGACCTGATTGTGGCGCTCAGGACGCATTTTGATATCCAACATTCCTGCGTTAGCTGCAGTTGAATGAATAGTTTTATCTAGATCGAGCTCTAAGGTAGAGCCTTCTCTGGCAAACCGACGTAAACGACGCAAAGCAACCTTAATGTTACGAGTGCCCAAAGCTAAATCGCTGTCATAGTCTTTAAACTCTCGCGCCTCCCAAACCTTGATCGCGGTTCTATTGCCGGCGCTCTCACCGCCAATTCGAATGCCTTCGGGATGGTAGCCGCTATGACCAAAAGGCGAGGAGCCGCCAGCGCCAATCCATTTATTGCCGCCACCATGCCACTCTTTTTGTTCTTTTAGAAGCTCCTCAAGACGCTTTTTCAGTGCATCAGGCCCACCCAATTTTTTGAGTGCTGCTTTTTCTTCATCGCTCAGAACGCGTTGTAGTTTTTTCTCAAGCCAGTCCAAGGGAATATCTGGCGAGAGCGCAATGATTTGCTCTATACCGCTGAAGTAGCTCCCAAACACCTGATCAAAACGATCAAAGTGTTGCTCATCTTTAACTAAGGTCATGCGAGCCAGCTGATAAAACTCATCAATCGATGGATTGATAACGCCTGATTTCAAAGCTTCCAGGAGAGTTAAAAACTCTCGCACTGAAACAGGCACTTTGGCCTCTTTCAGGTTAAGGAAGAATTGAATCAACATAAATATAGAGTGTTATTGATCAATGCATTAACGATGATTGCGATTCATCATCACCAAGCGCTCAAACAAGTGGATATCTTGTTCATTCTTGAGTAAGGCGCCATGTAATGGCGGCACGACAATTTTTTCATCATTGCTATACAAAGCCTCTGGCGGGATATCTTCAGCCAATAGAAGCTTGAGCCAATCAATTAGCTCGGAAGTGGAGGGCTTTTTCTTCAACCCTGGCAATGAGCGTATTTGATAAAAGGCCTTGAGAGCCGCATCCAAAAGATCTTGCTTGATATTAGGGTGGTGAACATCCACGATGCTTTGCATGGTCTTAGCATCTGGAAAGGTAATGTAATGAAAAAAGCAGCGACGTAAGAATGCATCTGGGAGCTCTTTCTCATTATTGGAAGTAATGATGACTAATGGGCGATGCTTTGCTTTAATCAATTCCCGAGTTTCATAAACATAAAATTCCATGCGATCAATCTCGCGCAGTAAGTCATTTGGAAACTCAATATCTGCTTTATCGATTTCATCAATGAGCAATACCGTAGGTTCGTCTGCCTCAAAAGCTTGCCAAAGTACGCCTTTAACAATGTAATTGCGAATATCCTTCACCTTTTCATCACCCAACTGCGAGTCGCGTAAACGGCTCACTGCATCGTATTCATAAAGCCCTTGTTGAGCTTTTGTGGTGGATTTAATGTGCCACTGTAAAAGCGGCATGTTGAGGGCGGCGGCAACTTCCTCGGCCAACATCGTTTTGCCAGTGCCTGGCTCGCCTTTAATCAAAAGAGGGCGTTGTAGTGCGATTGCCGCATTTACGGCCAATTTGAGATCTTCGGTAGCGACATAGCTTTGGCTACCTGAGAACCGGTTTTGAGTAGAGGGGTTGGATTTGCTCATATGCTGACCTAATAAGTGCTGGGTTAAGCGTTCCAGTATAGGTAAATGAGCCAAATTTTTCAGTGTTTCTACTGATTTTGGCCCTCAGAATGGCGGGAAGGGCGTCTGTCCGCTATACTCTTCCCAAATTGATCTAAATCAAACTCATTAATAATGATTTCTATGAAAAAACTCTCCATTCTTCCTCAATTGGCCGTAACCGCAGCTTTGGTTTTTGCTGGCTCTGTTGCTCAGGCTGATGAAGTTAAAGGTAATGCTGCAGCAGGTAACGGCAAGGTTTGGCTATGTATTGGTTGCCACTCCATTCCTGACTATCGCGCAGACTACCCATTGGTATACAAGGTGCCTATGATTGGCGGTCAAAATGCCGCTTACATCGCTAGCGCACTTGCTGCTTACAAAAAAGGCGAAAGAAAGCATCCAACAATGCGTTCTATTGCTGCTAGCTTGTCTGACCAAGATATGGCTGACATCGGCGAATACTATGCTGCGCAAACTGCCAGCTCACCTAACAACCCATTGAAGTGATTCATTAATAAAGATACATAGAGATACTTTTATGAAATTCGCCCTAATTACTGCAGTTTTGCTATCCAGCATTGGTTTGGTAAACGTAGCAAACGCTGCCAACAAAGAAAAAGGTCAGGCTTTGGTTGAGAAGGCAAATTGCGCTTCTTGTCATGGCGCTGGTCTGAATGCTCCAATCCTGCCTGCTTATCCAAAATTAGCTGGCCAGTATGCTGATTACCTTTACTACGCTTTAAAGGCATACAAAGTAGGCAATAGCAATGCCCAGTTTGGTCGCAACAACGCTGTCATGGGCTCACAAGTTCAAAACTTTAGCGATGCTGATTTGCAAGATATGGCAGCTTACATTTCTTCTTTACCTGGTAACTTTGTAGTTAAAAAGTAAATCCCAGTAAGTAAGGCTTCATACTAAAATGGCTTAGATTAATCATCTAAGCCTTTGTTTTTTATATAGTTTATAAAGTTTAACGAAGCGCTTCAAGCCCTCGCTCTAGATGTTTGCGCATGGCTAGCTCAGCAGCGTGCTCATCGCGTTTCAGTATGGCTCTGAGAATCTCCCGATGCTCCACCAATGAGTTTTGTAATCTACCAGTGCTAGTTAGTGAATCTCTGCGATGAAGTTTTAGAACTTTGCGCAGATCTGCGATAACGCCATTCATCCATCGATTTCCGGCAATTTCTTGGATTAATTCATGAAATTTGCCATTTACCTCAAAGAATTGCTCAATATCTCGATCGGCAGCCGCTTTTTCAAGTCGGTGATGAAGGTGATCCAGGAGGTTTAATTCAGCTTCAGTTGCCTTTGTAGCCGTTTCTTTGGCTGCTTGACCCTCCAGAAGGGAGAGAATCGTAAAAATCTGCTCTAAGTCTTTGCGTACAACCTCGGTAACGTAGGCTCCCCGACGCATTTTGATGGTTACCAGACCTTCGGAAGCTAGAACTTTGATGGCTTCACGCATTGGGGTGCGGCTTATTCCAAACTGATCAGCCAAAGATTGCTCATCCAGCCAGCTTCCAGGGGCTAGTTGCTTGCTAAAGATTTGCTCCCGAAGCCTGTCGGCAACGTCCTCATATAGCGGTCTATTATTCAGTTTTGTATTCATAATTATGAATACATTATGTAGACAATTCTAAAATTGTCAAGCAAAATGTAAGGACATTTCGATGCAATGCAACAAAAATTAACCGGGAGTTTTTGTGAGTTCTAAAGAAAACAAATCATGGCCATCTTTTCCAGATACCAACCTTGATGCTTGGAAAAAGTCAGCTCAGAAATCAGCCCCTAATGGCGATGTTGATTCCTTGGGTTGGAAAACACCAGATGGAATTCACCTAAAAGCTCTATACACATCATCGGATATTGAAGGACTCAATTACACCGATACGTTGCCTGGATTTGAACCATTTGTGCGCGGACCACAAGCGACGATGTATTCAGTTCGTCCATGGACCATCCGTCAATATGCCGGGTTTTCTACTGCTGAAGAATCGAATGCTTTTTATCGCAAAGCCTTAGATGCAGGTGGTCAGGGTGTATCTGTTGCGTTTGACTTGGCGACGCATCGTGGTTACGACTCAGATCATCCGCGTGTTACTGGTGACGTAGGCAAAGCCGGTGTAGCGATTGATTCTGTAGAAGATATGAAGATCTTGTTTGATGGCATTCCATTGGACAAGGTTTCTGTTTCCATGACGATGAACGGCGCTGTATTGCCTGTATTGGCAGGTTACATCGTTGCAGGTGAGGAACAAGGCGTTAAGCAAGAGCAATTATCAGGAACCATTCAGAACGATATTCTGAAAGAGTTCATGGTGCGTAACACCTATATTTACCCGCCAGAGCCATCAATGCGCATCATCGGTGACATCATTGAGTACACCGCTAAGCACATGCCTAAGTTCAACTCGATTTCGATTTCGGGTTATCACATGCAAGAGGCGGGTGCTAACCAAGTGTTGGAATTGGCTTTCACATTAGCTGACGGTAAAGAGTATGTAAAGACAGCGTTAGCAAAAGGATTGGATGTTGACGGCTTTGCAGGACGCCTCTCATTCTTCTTTGCGATTGGCATGAACTTCTATTTAGAAGTTGCAAAATTGCGTGCTGCACGCTTGCTGTGGTGGCGCATTATGAAATCTTTCGAGCCAAAAAACCCAAAGTCTTTAATGCTTCGTACGCATTGCCAAACTTCTGGCTGGTCTTTAACGGAACAAGATCCTTATAACAACGTGGTGAGAACTACGGTTGAAGCGATGGCTGCCGTATTTGGTGGCACACAGTCATTGCATACCAATTCATTGGACGAAGCAATTGCACTTCCTTCTGAATTCTCCAGCCGCATTGCCCGAAATACTCAGCTGATTCTTCAAGAAGAAACCCATATTCCGAGCGTAATTGATCCATGGGCTGGTTCTTACATGATGGAAAACCTCACCCAAGAGATGGCTGATAAAGCCTGGGAAATCATTCAAGAAGTAGAAGCCATGGGTGGCATGACTAAGGCGGTTGAGAGTGGTTGGGCTAAGCTGAAGATTGAAGCAGCTGCCGCTGAAAAGCAAGCCAAGATTGACTCTGGTTCTGACGTAATCGTTGGCGTTAATAAATACAAGCTTGGCAAAGAAGATCTTGTTGACGTATTGATGATCGACAACGATAAAGTTCGAGAAGGTCAGGTAGCTCGTCTCAAAGAAATCAAAGCAAAACGTGATTCACAAAAAGTACAGGCTGCATTAGAAGCTTTAACTAAGGCTGCAGAAGATAACTCAGGAAATCTATTGGAGCTAGCCGTAAACGCGATTCGTTTACGTGCAACAGTTGGTGAAGTTTCTGATGCATTAGAAAAAGTTTACGGGCGCCATCGCGCCGATACTCAAAAGGTGACCGGTGTGTATGCAGCCGCTTATGACTCAGCTGAAGGCTGGGCAAAACTCCAAACAGAAATTGCCGACTTTGCAAAAGACTTTGGTCGTCGTCCTCGTGTGATGATCGCCAAGCTAGGTCAAGATGGCCATGACCGCGGCGCTAAAGTCGTTGCTACTGCCTATGCTGACTTAGGCTTTGACGTAGACATCGGACCTTTATTCCAAACGCCTGAAGAATGTGCTCGTCAAGCGATTGAGAATGACGTACATGCTTTAGGAGTTTCTACTTTGGCTGCTGGCCATAAGACATTGGTTCCAGCCATCATCGCTGAATTGAAAAAGCAAGGCTCAGATGACATCATCGTGTTCGTTGGCGGCGTGATTCCAAGGCAGGATTACGAATTCCTCTATGAGGCAGGCGTGAAGGGAATCTACGGACCAGGTACACCTATTCCGGCATCAGCCAAGGATGTACTTGAGCAAATTCGTAAGTCTGTTAAACCCGCTTAATACGGATCATAAGCATGCTCGAAGCTGCTGATCAGGCTCTAGTGAATGATCTCACTGGTGCGCCATCGCTTAAACAGCGTCGCGCACTTGCGAAGATCATTACTTTGCTTGAATCAACACGCCTAGATCACCGTCATCGCGCTGATGACGTGCTCAATTCTTTATTGCCTAAAACAGGCAAATCATTTCGCCTCGGTATCTCAGGTGTTCCAGGTGTAGGCAAATCGACTCTAATCGAATCCTTGGGTCTTTACCTGATTGAAAAAGGTCATCGCGTTGCTGTCCTAGCGATAGATCCCTCTTCAAGCATTTCTGGGGGTTCGATTTTGGGCGATAAGACCCGTATGGAGCGATTATCGGTTCTGGAGAATGCTTTCATTCGACCAAGCCCATCATCTTGCACCTTGGGTGGTGTAGCCGAGAAGACGCGTGAAGCCATGTTGGTTGCAGAAGCCGCAGGCTTTGATGTGATCATTGTTGAAACCGTTGGTGTAGGGCAGAGCGAAATCGCGGTTGCTGGCATGACCGATATGTTCTTGTTATTGCAATTGCCGAATGCGGGCGATGATCTTCAGGCAATTAAAAAAGGCGTGATGGAAATCGCTGATCTGATTGTGATCAATAAAGTAGATATCGATCCGGATGCTGCCATGCGCGCTCAACTATTTATTACGAGTTCATTGCGCTTGTTGGGATTCCAAGGCAATCCCGACCACGCATCACACGATAAAGAATTTTGGCACCCTCAAGTGATGACCTTGAGTGCTCTCGAAGGTAAGGGCGTGCCAGAACTTTGGGACAAAGTTTCCCATTTTGAAAAACTGCAAAAGGCGAACGGCAAATTTGATTCTCGTCGCCAACAACAAGCAGGTGCATGGATGTGGGATCGCATCGATGCTGGACTAAAAAACGCATTTCGCAGCAATGAAGCAGTGCAAAAACTTCTACCAAGTTTGGTTGCACAAGTAAATCAAGGAACTATGGCAGCTTCTGTAGCAGCAAGACGGCTACTGGAGTCCATGGGGCATGAATTTTTCTAAGGAGCAGGAAATGAAGGAAATCATTCAACAACTGGAAGCCAAGCGTGAGCTTGCCCGATTGGGTGGCGGGCAAAAGCGTATTCAGGCTCAACATGCAAAAGGCAAGTTAACTGCCCGTGAGCGTATTGAGCTCTTGCTAGATGCTGGCACATTCGAAGAGTGGGATATGTTTGTTGAGCACCGTTGCCATGACTTCGGTATGGGTGATCAAACTGTTCCTGGCGATGGCGTTGTTACCGGTTATGGAATGATTAACGGTCGTTTGGTATTTGTGTTCTCACAAGACTTCACCGTGCTTGGCGGCTCCTTGTCTGAAGCTCATGCTGAAAAGATTTGCAAGATCATGGATCAAGCCCTCAAAGTTGGCGCTCCCGTAATTGGTCTAAATGATTCTGGTGGCGCCCGAATTCAAGAAGGTGTTGCTTCACTCGGTGGCTACGCAGAAATTTTCCAGCGCAACGTCACAGCTTCTGGCGTGATTCCCCAAATTTCGCTCATCATGGGCCCATCAGCAGGTGGGGCTGTGTATTCACCAGCATTGACAGACTTCATCTTTATGGTGAAGGACAGTTCATATATGTTTGTTACCGGCCCTGAAGTCGTGAAGACGGTTACTCATGAGGACATCACTGCTGAAGAGTTGGGTGGAGCGGTCACGCACTCAACCGTATCTGGGGTTTGCGACTTGGCATTCGAGAATGATGTTGATGCAATCATGATGTTGCGCCGCTTCTTTAACTACCTGCCTCTGTCTAATCGCGAAAAACCACCATTAATCAAAGGCGCCAATCGTAATGAAGAGCCTGATTTCTCATTGGATACTTTAGTCCCTGCGAACCCAAATCAACCTTACGATATGAAAGAGTTGATTGAAAAAATTGTAGATGATGGTGAATTCTTTGAATTGCAGCCTGATTACGCAAAAAATATTGTGATTGGCTTTGCCCGTATGGAAGGCAGATCGATAGGGATCGTTGCTAACCAACCGTTGATTTTGGCAGGTTGTTTAGACATTAAGGCCTCTATAAAAGCCGCTCGTTTTGTACGCTTCTGTGACGCCTTCAACATCCCTGTGGTGACCTTGGTTGACGTTCCAGGCTTTATGCCAGGAACTGCACAAGAATACGGCGGCATTATTAAGCATGGTGCGAAATTGCTGTATGCCTATGCTGATTGCACAGTGCCCAAAGTCACCTTGATTACGCGTAAAGCCTACGGTGGCGCCTATGACGTGATGGCCTCTAAGCATTTGCGTGGTGATGTGAACTTTGCTTGGCCATCTGCAGAGATCGCTGTGATGGGGCCAAAAGGAGCAGTAGAAATTATCTTCCGTGAAGAAAAATCGGACCCAGAAAAAATTACTGCCCGTGAAGCTGAGTACAAGACGAAGTTTGCTAACCCATTTGTAGCGGGTCGTCGTGGCTATATCGACGATGTAATCCTGCCACACGAAACACGTAAACGTATTGCACGTTCGTTAGCGATGCTAAAAGACAAAGACATCAAGAATCCTGCGCGTAAACACGGCAATATTCCTCTGTAAAGGCGCTGACAAATTATGACTACGAAAATGTTTAAGAAAATTCTGATTGCCAACCGGGGCGAGATCGCTTGCCGCGTGATGAAGACTGCCAAGAAGATGGGTATTAAGACGGTTGCTGTCTACTCAGAGGCAGATAAAGAGGCGCGTCATGTGCAACTCGCTGATGAAGCGGTATGTATTGGGCCGGCACCCTCACGTGAGTCTTATCTAGTCATGGACCGCATCATTCAAGCCTGTAAAGATACAGGTGCTGAGGCGGTTCACCCAGGTTATGGATTCTTGTCCGAGAACGAGCAGTTTGCCAAGCGTTGCGAAGAAGAGGGGATAGTTTTCATTGGCCCTAAATACCAATCTATTGCAGCGATGGGTGACAAAATTGCCTCTAAAAAGCTGGCCTTAGCGGCGAATGTAAATACTATTCCAGGGCATAACGAAGCTATTGCAACCACTGAAGAAGCAGTCAAAATTGCTCAAGGCATCGGTTATCCAGTCATGATCAAAGCTTCGGCTGGCGGCGGCGGCAAAGGTTTACGCGTTGCTTTTAATGACAAGGAAGCGGCTGAAGGTTTTGTAGCTTGTAAAACTGAGGCGATGAATAGCTTTGGTGATGACCGTATCTTCATTGAGAAATTTGTGGAGGGCCCACGCCATATTGAAATTCAAGTTCTCGGGGATTCACAAGGAAACGTGGTTTACCTCAACGAGCGCGACTGCTCTATTCAACGCCGTCACCAAAAGGTGATTGAAGAAGCACCATCGCCATTTATTGATCCTGTTACTCGTAAAGCAATGGGTGAACAGGCTGTGGCCTTGGCCAAGGCGGTGAATTATCAATCTGCCGGTACCGTGGAATTTGTAGTTGGCAAAGATAAGTCTTTCTACTTCCTTGAGATGAATACCCGTCTACAGGTTGAGCATCCAGTAACGGAAAGCATCACCGGCCTTGATTTAGTAGAGCAAATGATTCGGGTAGCTGCTGGCGAAAAGCTAGCATTTAAACAAGAAGATGTGAAGCTCGATGGCTGGTCAATGGAATGCCGTATTAATGCCGATGATCCATTTCGTAACTTCCTGCCTTCTACCGGACGTCTGGTTAAATACCGCCCACCAGAGTCTGAAAATGGTGTGCGGGTAGATACTGGAGTGTACGAGGGTGGTGAAATTCCGATGTTCTATGACTCCATGATTGCAAAATTGATTGTTCATGGTAAAGATCGTAGTGAGGCAATCGAGAAAATGCGTGCCGCATTGAATAATTTTGTGATTCGTGGCATTCATTCAAATATTCCTTTCCAGGCCGCCTTATTACAGCATCCACGCTTTGTAAGTGGGGATTTCACAACTGGCTTTATTGCCGAAGAATATCCAGAAGGCTTTAAGAAAGACTCAGTACAGCCGGCTGACCCTAAGCGTTTAGCTGCGCTAGCCGCATTCATGCGCTATCGCTATTTAGAACATATCAAGATGATCGATGGCCAATTAGTTGGTCACGAGATGGTAATCGCTAAGAAGTTTGTAGTTGTTACTGGTGCTCAATCAGGATCGATGAATGATCCACGTGAGGAGCCAGTTCGCATTGAGCTTAAAGATGGCATCTATTCAGTCTATATCGATGATGTAGATGGTGTCAGTCGCTATGACATCGAAAGTAATTGGCGCCCAGGACAAATTTGTCTACATGCCACGATTAACCGCGCTAGCAAAATTACTGCGCAGGTTGAAAGGCGGGGGGTTAAGTTCATCTTGGTGTTGGACGGCGCTCATTACGAATGCATGGTGCTCAGCCCATTAGGAGCAGAGCTGCAACGTCGTATGCCAGTGAAGCTTCCACCAGACACCTCTAAGTTGGTGATGTCTCCAATGCCAGGACTCCTAACCAAGATCGCAGTGAAGGTTGGTGAAGTGGTTACAGCGGGACAAAAACTGGCGTCTATCGAAGCAATGAAGATGGAAAACACCCTATCTGCAATGCAAGATGGTGTGGTTGCAGAGATTTGCGCAAAAGAGGGTGATAGTTTGGCAGTTGATCAGTTAATCATTCGTTTTGAATAAGGAATATCAGATATGACTGCAAAGCCATTCAAAATTCTTGGCATTCAACAAATCGCTATTGGCTGTGAAAATAAAGACCGCCTAAAAACACTTTGGGTTGACATGCTTGGCTTTGAATACAAAAGCACTTTTGTTTCTGAACGTGAAAACGTCGACGAAGATATTTGCGCTATTGGAATAGGGGTACATGAGATTGAGGTAGATCTGATGCAGCCGGTCGATATTGAGAAGAAGCCTGCAGTTCATCAAACCCCTTTGAATCACATTGGGCTCTGGGTTGATGACTTACCTAAGGCGGTTGATTGGTTGACTGCTAATGGCCTTCGTTTTGCGCCTGGTGGCATACGTAAAGGAGCGGCTGGATATGACATTACCTTTGTCCACCCCAAGGGTAACGAAGAGTTCCCCATTAGTGGGGAAGGCGTTTTAATTGAGTTGGTTCAAGCACCTCCTGAAGTGATTGCTGGATTGGGTTCATAATTTGGCTTTACAAGCAAATTAAAACGAGTTCGATTTGAAACATATATTAGCCATCGACACCTCAACAGCTTGGTGTTCGGTGGCTTTATCTTTGGGTGATGCTATACCTCTATTCCGACATGAGTTGGTATCGGCTGGCGCTAGCCAGCTTGTATTGCCCTGGGTAGAAGAGCTCTTGAAAGAGGCAAATCTCACGCTGAAAGATCTCGCAGCAATCGCAGTAGGAATTGGGCCAGGTGCTTTTACTGGAGTAAGACTTGGTGTAGCGGTGGTCCAAGGATTGGCTGTTTCATGCGAATTACCAATCTTGCCCGTTACTAGTCTAGATGCTATTGCATCACAAACAATCCATACAACTGCGTTTAAAAAATCTCAAGCCAAGAACTTCGTCATAGCGATTGATGCGCGTATGGATGAAATTTATTGGGCTAAATACGAAACATCACAAAGCACTCCATCAGCAATCCGAATAGGCGATATTCATTTATCAAAACCTGAAGAGATTGACTTAAGCAAAGCGGAATTTTTTGCTGGAAACGCTCTCAAGGCTTATGGAGATAGACTGTTAGCTAATGCAAGCCCATTACTTCCGTCTGCATCACTAGATCCTGATATGAATATCACAGCCCTTGGAATATTAGATTGCGCACGACAGTTATTGAATGAAGGACGGCACTGTGATGTAAGGTACCTTGAGCCGATGTATGTGCGTAATAAGGTTGCCTTAACTACTGTAGAGCGCCAAGAGGCTTATAAATAATGTCCGAAGCCCAAGAACCCCAAGCTCTTGAAGGTATTGCTGAGCTTTCTTTTCTACCGATGCAAGTTGCGGATTTAGATGAAGTCCTGGCAATTGAATCGGTATCCCATTTACACCCCTGGACTAGGGGAAACTTCTCAGATTCATTGGCCGCAGGACATTGGGCCTATTGCATTCGTCCTCAAGTAGATCAGGCCATTAAGGGATCGTATTTAGATTCAACAGTCTTATGGGCCTACTGCATTTTATTTCCAGCAGTCGACGAATTACATCTACTCAATATCACGGTGTCGCCCAAATTGCGCAAGTTTGGTTTAGGGTCAAGAATCATGGCCTCCATTGAAAGTGTGGCCGCACAGCAAAATATTCCCCGAATTATTCTGGAAGTCAGACCGTCTAATGCTGCTGCTATTCGTTTATATCAAAAGCTGGGCTACGAACAAATTGGCATTCGTAAGAATTATTACCCGGCCAGCCCTGAGAACGACGGACGTGAAGATGCAGTGGTAATGGCGAAATCGATTAAGCTAGCGCCATGAGCAATACGCATTCAATCTTTCTGAAAGAAATGGGCATTACTGAATGGAGTTCCAGGGATGGATCTGCTGAAGTCCTGACGCCCACACAAGCTTCAGTTGTTGTAGAGCAGAGTGCCCCCGTAGAAGTTCAAATTACAGAGCACGTGCCTCAAGGCAATTGGTGGTTTTTTGGCGCTCAACCTCAAGGGGATGCGCAGATCTTGTTTCAGAATCTGATTCGAACACTTGGCCTCACCCCTCAAGAATGGAACTGGAAAAGTGCCACAGACAATTTAAGTCAACTCACGTCTCCAGACAATGGTAGGCCATTAGTAGCGCTTGCTTTTGGTGGTCCGGTTGCGCAGAAAATTACCGGCGAAAGAGATGTTTTGGCGCAATTACGTGAAACTGTCCTGGCTTTAAATACTGGCAATGACGAGGAGATACCAGTGATTGCCACATTTGATTTAGCTCAAATCATTTCTAAGCCTAGAGATAAAGCCTTGCTTTGGCAGGATCTTTTGCTAGCGAAGTCGGTACTTCAAAACAGCTAGCTAAGAGTAAAGACGATACAACTTAAACGGAATTAATGTTTATGTTCGCCGATGAGATGCATGGAATCATATTCAGCTTGATTTCTGGCATGACGCTTTATTACCAGCCACATAATCGTACTGACAGCCACTCCAAAACCAATAATGACGTAGGTAACAGAGGCGTCGAGCCAAATGAGTAAGGAATAAATTGCCAGCATCATTAAGACGGAAATATTTTCGTTAAAGTTTTGTACTGCAATGGAATGACCTGCAGACATAAGTACATGACCGCGATGCTGCAATAGGGCATTCATTGGTACTACAAAGTAACCAGCCAACCAGCCAACCAACATTAGTAAGAAATAGGCAGGCAATAAATTGAGGGTGATATGCATCTTCCCAATGGTGAGAATGCTGATATCTGGCAGCATATCTGAGTTATAGACGGCCATTACGCAGACTACTAAGCCCATGGCAATGCCATAAGGTAGAACATTTAAAGATTTGCGTAGAGGTATGCGCCATGCCGCGTATACAGCACCTCCCGCAACACCTACCGCCGATACTGCCTGGAGAATAGCGCCTTGCGATAAATTCATATGGAGTGCAGTTTGTGCCCACTTAATCACGATGAACTGCAGGGTTGCACCTGCACCCCAGAACAAAGTGGTTACTGCTAATGAAATTTGACCCAAACGGTCATTCCATAAAGTCTTGAAGCAAACTGCGAAGTCCTTCACCAATTCGATGGGATTGGTTTTTTGAGAAACATAGCGAGCGCCGGTATCTGGGATCTTCAAATTAATGAGTGCTGCTATTACATAAATCATCATAATGATCAGAATGGCAGATTCTGCGGGGGTATCAATTCCGGTCTCGAAAGTGGGTATATCTAAAGATAGTAAGCTTTGGGATACGGAGTTGCTAATCAGGACTCCACCCAAAACTGTTCCTAAAATAATTGAGCCAACCGTTAAACCTTCAATCCAGCCATTTGCTGCTACCAACTTTTCAGGGGGAAGTAATTCCGTCAAAATTCCATATTTAGCAGGAGAATACGCTGCAGCACCCAGACCAACGATTGCATAAGCTAATAAAGGGTGACTACCGAACAGCATCACCATGCAGCCGACAAATTTGATGGTGTTGGTGATGAACATGACATTGCCTTTTGGACGGGAGTCCGCAAAGGCGCCTACGAAGGCGGCAAGCAAGACATAGGACAATACAAAGAATAATTTGAGCAAAGGCGTCATCCAGGCCGGAGCATGGAGCTGGGCCAAGAGGGCGATTGCTGCAATCAGCAGGGCGTTATCAGCAAGCGACGAAAAAAATTGCGCCGCCATAATGATGTAAAAGCTACGGT
>ERZ650310.191-NODE-191-length-18308-cov-12.380869_pt1 | contig 18308 bp, 9 predicted proteins | sample MGYA00376246_ERZ650310 | MGnify/ENA primary metagenome ERZ650310 (study PRJEB26733, sample SAMN07839286) | wastewater metagenome | biome: small river; feature: stream; material: water | place: USA: North Carolina | collected 2016-03-01 ...
ATGACTGCCGTTGATGTTGTTAATGCTTTAAAAGAAAAACAAAAAACGGATAAGGTAGTAGGTAGTGGTGTAGTAGATAAGACTGCATCAAAAGAATACTTAATAAAAAAAGGCGGTAAGTATGCAGAAGATAAGACGCATAATATAGACACGGCTAAAGAAATGTTGAAGGATTTAGGAGTAGATGCGAATTTTTCTGGTTATTCCGATACCAATGGGGTATCAGTTTATTTTGAAGATGCAAATGGGCAAAAAATTAGAATATCAGACCATGACATAACCAATAAGGATAGATTAAAAAACGAAATTAGCTTAATGTTTGATTACAAAAAATATCAAAGCGGAGTAAAGTATAATTTTGAAAATAATAGAAAAGCTATTGAATCCCTACTATCTAAAGAACAACCCTTACAAGTAGAAACCCCTACTGCTGTAAGTAGTGGAGTAGAACAAGTAAAGATTGCAAAAGCCATTGAAGAAATAAAATCCAAAAACCTTACTCACGTTGAAGGTACAGGCATGGGTGCAAAGCAAGCCGATGGGATGTATATTTCCACCGAAGCAGGCAACCGCTATGCAAGGGAAGGCAATCCGGCTAAAAAAGTAACTGTTGACATTGAAAATCCAAAGGTTACAGACTATGTAGAAAACATGAAGTTGCAGCATGAGAAGCTGAAAGAAATTGTTGATGTAGGTTTGACAAGGGAAGATATTTCAACTGAATATTGGTCAGAAATACCAAAGGACGGCGATATTTCTGCATGGTACAAAAACAAGTTTGGTGATAAAATTAATGAAGAAATATTTTCTGAAAGAGCCAGAGCAAACGCTGCCAAAAAAATAACAGAACAATACAAAGCAGAAGGTTATGATGCACTTTATTTCCCTGAATCAAAAGGAACAGAAGGTGAACTGATAGTATTTGATAGGGATAAGGTAAAAGTAAATGATGATATACAAGAACGTGAAAACGCAAGGGAAGATTGGGCTGCAAATAACGAATATAGAATCAATGAGTTAGCAGACCAAGCTACTTCGGAACAGCATTTAAAAGAATTAATTGATAAAGAAATTGAGGTAGAAAGCAAAAAAATACCTAAATTAGCACAAGATGATGCAGAAAACAAACACGCCATTGCCAAACTCACAGAGCAAAACCAACCTGCCGCCAAACTGGTTGAAGATATTGAACGCAAAGCAGAAAGCCAAGACAAGGCTGACCTTGATGAAGTCGTCCAAAAAGCAGACGAGTTAATTGATGCTGCAATAGGAGTTAAGCGTAAAAAACTTTCCGAAATAAATACTGATGAAGCCCGGTTCCAGGGGAGGGCAAAACTGAATGAAGGTATCATTAATGAAATTTCAAAGAACTTTTCTGATGCCGACCAAGACCCTATTCATGTTTGGAAAGACCCGAAGAACGGTAAAACTTATGTATTAAGTGGACATCATAGGTATTACGGGGCTAAAAAAGCCGGACGGAGTGATGTAAAGATTGTTGATCGCAGCAAAGATTTTACGGAACAACAAGCCATAAGATTTGCAAAAGAAGAAGCCAATGCCAATCGTTCAATGGAAACCCCACTCGAAAGGGCTAATACATTACGGGAAAAAAGACAACGAGGGGATGATAAAAAAGATATAGCTGCTTTCTTAGAAAAAGAAGGTAAGAATAAGACTTTTGTTGAAAATTTATCTTATCTGAATCCAAAAGGTAAAACAGTAGAACTACTTAATCAGTTTGAAAGGTCAGAAGATAAGCAGACACAAAAAGAATCCGAAAGAATTGCTGATTGGATTGGTGAAGCAAGGAAAAGAAACCCGGAACTTACCAATGCCCATGAAAGTGAAATGTTTGATTACCTAAAAAGTGAGCAAAGGGTAACAAACAAGATTGAATTTGTAGAAAAAGTCAATAAGGCATCGTTTGGCATAAGTGCAGATGAATCACTTAACCTTAAAAAAGTAATTGACAAAAGTGAAAATCGTGTTGATTGGGAAAGAGAAAGAGATGAGTTGAAGGCACAGGCAAATGAATTAAAATCACAGACAGAAAGAGATAAACAGACAGGATGGACAGGACTTCAAAAAGATTATATAACCCGTCTTGCCAACGATAGGTTTAAAGGGGATGTGGATTTAGCAGAAAATGAATTTAAGAAATCTGAAAATCAGGAAATATATAATAAGAATTTAGAAGATAAAAAAGCACAATTAAAATCTGTTCAGGATAAACTTGCCAAACACTTATTAAAAGAAAATGACTTAATAAAAGGTGATAAAGCACAGCAGAATTTATTTGAAGAACCAGAACCGGAATATGGCAAAGTAATCTCTATTGATATTAATAGCCCGAAATTCGTTGAGATAGGCGGCAATGAAGTCGAAATGCCACATAAGCCAGCTAAAGACAAGCAATTAACATATACACAATCAGTTAGGGCTAACGGGGATCATGAAATAAGAATATACGAAACGCCAATTGCCAAAAATAATAAATCAGGGCAAATACAACATATTGAAACATTTAATACCTTTAAGGAAGCAAATGAATATGTTGGTGAATTAGAAAAAGCAAACGTAAAATTTCTTTATGACTATCAATCAGCAAAAGAAAATAAAACCATACCCACTGCAACAGGAAACATTGCAGATAGAGGACGAACAGCAAGCCTTGTATCTGAAGATAATCCGAAATACGGGAACGATTCTCCCTACCAAAAAGCACTCCGCAAAGTCAGAGAAAAAAATGCACAAGGCTTAAATGAACAAGCCAAAGCAGCCGAAATAGACCTAACAGGTAAGACAAGTGAAGAACTCTATGACTTAGCCAAAGAATCCAAAGCTAAAATGCGTAAGCAGGAAGATGAGATACTTGGTGATAAGGCAAAAGAGTACCGTGAAGCAAAAGCCTATGGTGATACAGAAACCATTGACAGGATTGAAAAGTCACTTACTAAAGAGCAGGCTGATAAATTCTTTGGTAAAGGTGAAACTACATTAGAGCATCCTGAAATAACAAAACTTGCACAACAGGTATCAGTAATTGAACAGGCAGAAAATGTAAATGACTTAGCCAATTCAGTAAAGAACGCACTCATAGATTTATCCAATGGTAGAAATGAAATGCAGTCAATGGCTATACTTGATGCAGCAAAAAGAAAGGCGGCAGAATTAGGCATTGATACCAAAGACCTTTCAAGTGCATCATTAAAAGCAGCAGCAGATAAATTTGGTGACAAGGCAGATGCAAAAGACATTTTAAACAACCTACTCAATGGCAAAAATAAAGAAGCAGATACTAACGGTAATGAACCAGTCACCACAGAAAAAAAGGGCATTACAGAAGGAGAATCTATTAAAGTTAGCGAACCAGCAGCAGCGGGAGAAGGCGGCGGCAAAGAACCACCAAAGGTAGAGCCTGCTGAAGAAAGTGCCGGTAAGTTTAAAGAAAAAGGCATCCTTAATAGGTTATACAATGCAGAAAATGTTCCAGAACATTCTAAAAAAGGGTTTGAAGAAAAAGGGTTGAAATATGAACCACAAACACATGATGAAGCTGAAGCCATAGGTAAAGCGATGGTTGATGAATATGGCATTAATGATGCTGTTACATTAGCTGAAACATCTAAATTTAAAGGTGGGGTAAATTCTGCAATATTTGCAGAAGTACTTAACAGGTTGTATAAACTTGAACAAGATGCAAAAACGCCTGCTGAAAAACTGGATGCTGCAAAACAGTTTGCCGAAGTAGGGATAAGGTATGACGAGTTTGGTCGTGGACAAGGTAGGGATATTAGCCAAATAGCGCATTTTTATAAAAAATCTCCATTGGGTGTAAAGTTAATGGAAGAAGCAAGACGCAGGGATGATTTTGAAAAGTTTTCAAAAAGCAAGGAACAAACATGGAAAGAGTTCTTTGATGAGATGGTAAAAGAACCTGAATTTAAAGAGGTTTTTAAAGAAGAAGTTAAGGCTGAATTAAAAAAAGAGAGAGCAGAAACAAGGAAGAAAAGGATAGATAAAGTAGATGCCTTCTTTGATGATGCGATAAAGAAATTAGATAGCAAAGGTGCTGCTTATTCATCATTAATACCAATAACTCCAAAGGTGCTGCAAACGGCATTAAAAGGCATGAAAGAAGCCTATCATGCAGGAGAGAATATAGTTAAGTTAATTGAAGATGCAGTTGATTATATAACTAATGAAATGGGAAGCGGATGGGATAAAAAGTCTTTCAGGGAAGAATGGGAGAAAAAACTTTCAGAAGGTGAGCCAAAAGAAAAAGTGCCAATAGACAAGAGAGAAAAAATGTTAGAGCGTTTCAGGAAAAAACTTAAAGGTTTGAATGAGGGGGAAAAAGACGAAGTGATAAGAAGGGCATTTAAAAAACTTGTTGAAAACGGCGCATTAGAATTTGCTGATTTCAAAAAGATAATAGCAGATACATTAGGATATGGAGAAATGTCACCGGAGCAAGCAAAAAAAATAACAGACCTTGTAACTGAGATAAATGCAGTAGAAGATTTAGCTACTAAATTAAGAGAAAACGAAAGAAGCGAATCAGCTTTAAGAAAGTACCTTGATGCAAAAAAGAAAGCTGAAAAATCAGCAACAGAGTTAGGGAAAATTGTATTTAACAGGGTAGATTTAACTAAGCGTATATTATCTATTATGCAGTTGAATACATTGGGCATCCCGTCACTTGTAAATAACCCTATATTTAACGTTTTTAATCAGGCTACAGTAAGACTTCCACGTTCTATAATAATGACAGGGATTGATTATGCTGTATATGGTGTAGGTAAAGTTTTTGGGAAGGATTACAAGCCTGAAAATAATGTGTTCCAGGCGCAAAGAGAATTTTACACAAAATTGGGATATGGTAGCAAGCAGTCTGTTGAACAGTTATTTACCGGGCTTACAAATAGAGATTACTTCCAAAAAGAAGTATATGCTTCACAGATACATCCTGCAACATCAATAAAAGAATTATGGGATTTTAGTCAGGGCAAAATTAAGCTATCTAAAAAGCAAGTAATAGATAAAACTATTCAAGCAACAGCAGGTATCCCGGCTGAAATTGTAGCGAGGGTATTGAATATAGGAGATAAGCCACAGCGTTTTGCCACAGAAGGTGGACAGGCTGCTACATTTGCAAAGAACTTAGGTTTAAAAGGGATTGATTATAAATTATTTATGGAGTTTCCCAAAGAAGAAGCCTATCGAAAACTTAAAAAGGATGGGCTTACCGATGAAGCTGCTATGAAAAAAGCAGAAGAAATACAGCAACGAATTATACATGAAGGGGAAGAAAGTACATTCCAGCAGGACAATATGCTTAATGATATAATAAACGGGGCATTTGAGGCAACAAAGAAGTATGGAGAAGGTGCTTACGGAACAGCGATGGCAGTAAAGACTTTGAATATGCCATTTATTAAAATACCATTAAATGCTTTCTGGTCTGTATATAATTTAGCAAATCCTGAAGTTGCATTATTGCAATCAATGGTTTATGGGGCAAAGGCGTTAAAAACAAAATCAGCAATAGATATACAGCAAAGTAAAAAGTGGTTTGCCCATGCAGTAACAGGAATGGCATGGATGGGTGTTGTTGGCGGTTTAGCAAAGTCAGGAATAATCAATACGCCAAATAAAAGCGATACCACTAAAAAAGAAAGAGAAGGTGAAGTATTTTACGAACAGCAGAATAGTGTAAACATGAGCAAGTTGCTTGCGTATATGCAAGGCAAAGACCCAAGCGCAGTAAAGAATGGGTTGAACATTGACTTAAAGTGGCTTGGCAATATGGGGATATTAATGGGTTATCAGGCACAGAAACTTGAAAACATGACACCGGAGCAACGAGCGAAGGGAATGGACTTTATGGAAGATATGATGTCTAATTTACAGTTATCAGCATTAGACTTTATGGACAAGGGTGTATTTGCCAATACGGGTAGTATGCTTACTGCTATAAACAAGGGGGGTAGTTTTATGGACAACTATCTTATCAACTTGATAAATATGGCAACTAATGTTGTTCAACCTGCAATGTATGCACAAATATCAAGGGCGCAGTTGCCATATTATTCAAAAGTAAAATCAGATTCATTTATTGGGCAGCTTGAAAATAACATGGAAGTAAGGTCGTCATTATATCGTGGGTTAATAGGGAAATATCCACCATCAAAAATAGGAATATGGGGTGATGTATTAATGAAGAAAGACAATACAATGATGCGGCTTTTTGGTATCAGCAGGGCTAATGATGATAATTTTGCACAACCAATATTTGAAGATTACAAGAAATCACATAATACTAAATTTTTCCCAAGTGCAGTAAAGCCAGAGATAAGAGATAACGGGGTTACTGTAAAATTAAATGTAGAGCAAGCACAAAAACTTGAAGTGTTAGTAGGTCAGCAACGGAAATCATTAGTAGCCCCTTATATAAACGACATGGCAACATTTGAGGGGAGTAATAAAAAGTATTCTGCATTAAGTGATGAAGATAAAATAGATAAATTGCAGATACTTTACGAATTAGGTTACGATAGTGGCAAGGAGCAGTTCTTTAAATTATACCCATCATTAAGACATAAAGAGCCAACAAGTCAACAAAAGGCGGTATTACAAAAAGAATCAGCATCCAATAGTCAGTTTAGAAGTGCGAATAAAAATAAGCTAAAAAAACACTAACTTAAAATGGATAACATAGAGCAAATAAAGAAAGAGCTTGACTTTTATAAAAATAAGTTTGCAGTTAGTGAACATGACCTTGCGTTAGCTGGATACTTAGCGTATGTTAAGTTAGTAAGACAGCAGGTAGAATTTATTGCAGATTTTAATGTTAAAAGTAATATAGATGGGAAAAAGACGGAAACAGTTTTATACGATAGGGCAACAGCGATGGGAGAGGGATTGCCAAAGATGATATTGTCAATGAATAACTTAAAGATGGAGTTGAATATTGAGTTTGATGAAAACGATGGCAAGCCAAAAATGAAATCTATTTCACCACAATCAATAGGGAAATAAATGTTTAATCCAGTAGATAATGGGTCTGTGTATGAAATAAAGGATAATGCCTTTGGGTTCGTGTATAAATGTAACTTGCCGCCTGTTGGATATGGAATAAATAGTATTACCGGAGAATTACAAGAAACCTGCATTATAAAAAGGTCTGACATCCCTGAAGAACAATTTTGGGAACGATACCAATTACCGAAAGACTGGAAAGAAAAATGCAAGAGAGAAAAAGAAAAAAGAAAATTTAATAAGGATTACTTTGACCCATATCTTGAAGAAATAAGAGTTAGGGAATGGACAAGAAGGTTATGTGGCGTTTGGTTTTGGAATTTCAATCCATATACAGGGCAAAGTGATTTACTTTATATAACCGGCACTCACTATTTATATTGTACATACTGGATATTTCAAGGGAAATATATGGATTTTCGTATTACTGATATGGAGGTATGGTATATACTTAAATATTGTGAAACTGACCCTGATTGTTTAGGATTAAACTTTCTTACCAGAAGAAAATTAGGTAAGACTGCAATAAGTGGTTGTTGGGCTTATGACAGAACAAGTAAAAGACCAACAAACCAGCACTGTGGTATTCAGAGTAAAGATGATGACGGGGCAGAGGAAGTAATGAAAAAAGCTATTGTGCAGCCCTGGAAAAAACTGCCTGATTTCTTTAAGCCTATCTATGATTTAATGAAAGGTGACGACCCCAATGAATTACGTTTTTTTAATACATCAAGAAGGGGTAGTACAGCAGAGCAGGAAAGAGAAGAAGAAGATGCACTTGAAAGTTGGATAGATTACGGGCCAGCTACTGAAGGTTATTATGATGGGCCAGAGTTGGATACTTACATATCAGATGAAGCTGGTAAGGTTGAAAAAAAGATAAGCATTAAGACAAGGCAAGATACAGTAAGGTACTGTTCTGAAATTGAAGGTTCTTTTATAAGACCAGACAATAAGGCGTTTCAACGTAAACAGCTATACACTACCACGGTTGAAGCAGATGAAACAACAGCAAATGAACATGAGTTTCAGGAGTTAGTGTATGATAGCAACCCATTAAAAAGGAATAAGAATAATCGGACAACGACTGGGTTATATACATTTTTTCTACCTGCACATAAGGCGTACCATTTTGACAACATTTATGGTCATGCTAACGTAGAATCAGCACTTGAATCATTATTGAATACAAGAGTAAGTTTGCAAGAGCAAGGGAAGTTAAGGGCTTTGGCATCAGCAAAGAGAAAAAACCCCATGACTTTGCAGGAAGCATTTAGCATTGATGGTGAACATAGTATTTATAACCCTATTTTAATTCAAGAGCAAATTGATAAGATATTCCTATCTGATAAGCGAACCGAATTTGGCAACCTTGAATGGAAAGACGGGTATGAGTTTGAGCGTCCAATAAAAAATGAGCAAGGTGATATTACAGGGTATAAAATAAATGAAATAATTTGGGTTGAAAATCCAAAAGGGAGATGGGAGAAAGTAATAGGTTGGTGGCCGAGGGACGCTAATAGCGTAGTAAAGAAAAATGAATTTTTCCACCCAAATAATAACTATGCAAATGCAATCGGATGTGACCCGTTTAAGTATGATAAGACAAAGGATAAAAGAAGGTCTAATTGTGCAGCGTTTAATTATCAATTAAAAAATGATTTGTTCCCAAGTGAATTTGATGATATGTTTACATTACGATATTCGGAGCGTCCAGAAAGCACAAGGCTTGCGAATTATGACATAATGAAGATGGCGTGGCTATGTGGATGTAAGGTTTTATTTGAGCGTAATGTAAACCATTGGAAAAATGATTTTAAAGATTGGAAATGTGCTGGATTTTTAACGTACCTTAATGGCGAAGAAGAACCAGGAATAATTACAGATGGCGCAGGGAAAATTGTTCAGCATATTTGCAATTATACCGAATCCTATATCAATGAACATATAGAGAAAGTTTTATTTAAAAATCTACTAATAAAAGAAACAGGGTGGTTGGGATTTAAGGTAGATGATACGCAAAAGTACGATGAACCTATGGCAGCAGGATTTACATTAATCGCAGTTAAAGGGAAAAGGGTACAAAAAGTAAGTAGTGAACAATCGGCAGTTGAGGATTTAATGCCATATAGACAAGCAGTTTAAAATTTATTACAATGAAATACATGGGCGATTCTTACGGCAGACAAGTTGGTTATCCTGAACATGATTTGCCAGCAGATAAAAAAGATAAAGATTGGTGTATGCAGTATGCTCGTGCCAGTTTTATGGATTGGAGCTTCAGTTATCCAAAGGGAGTATTTTCTAATAACGGTGGCGATTATGAGAAGTTCCGTATGTATGCGTTAGGGAAACAGCCTATAACGCAATATAAAAAAATGATGGGTGTAGATGCCCAAACAAACAATACATGGCTTACCGTTGATTGGAGTGTAAGGGCAATAGTTAGTACTTATAGGGATAGGACTATAAGTGAGTTAATGAAAGAAGAATATAAGGTAGTGGCAAGCCCTGTGGATATGATGGCTAAGTCAGAGTTAGACACCTACCTTGCTAATATGAAAGCTAAATTAGCGGTAAGGGATTTGATGCAAAAGCAAAACCCAGAATTGGCTAATCATCCACTATTATCATTGCAGTCAGGCGACCCGATGGATATTGAAGAACTGGAAATGCGCCTGCAAATGAATGAACAGTTTAACCGGAGTATGGATGCTGAAATGGCTATTGACTTAGGGCTTTATGAAAATGAATATAAGACTATCAGGAAAAGATGGTATGAAGATTTATTTGATTATGGATTAGCAGGATATTTTGAATGGCTTGGTGATGACAACAAGGCAAAATGCAGAAGGGTTGACCCGAATAATATTATCACAAGTTATTCTAAAGACCCTTATTTCAGAGATATAGTCCATGCAGGAGAGATAACAGACGTATCACTTGTTGACCTTGCTTTAATGAAGGATAGTGAAGGTAATCTTGTCTTTGATGAAAAAGAATTACAGGAGTTTGCCGGAAGTATAGCAGGTAAGTGGGGTAATCCAATGAGTTACAATGCAGGGGCAAGTTGGTTTAAGCCATACGATAAGTTTAAGTGCAAGGTTTTTGAATGTTACTTCTATACTTATAACGAGCAAACCTACACGAATAGGAAAGATGAAAATGGCAATCCGGTATTTAAGCAAGAGCCATCAGGTAAAGGAGGAAAGAATAATCCACGCTACCAACGCAAAAAAATAAAGTATGTATATAAATGCAGTTGGGTTATCGGAACTGATAAGTGTTATAATTGGGGAATGTGTTATGACCAGAAAAGAACCAATGACCTGAAGCGTAAATCAGAAACATCATTACCCTACAAGTTCGCTGCATTTAATTTCTATGAAATGAAAGCACAGGGCTTTATGGAAAGGCTTGTGCCATACATTGACGACTACCAACTAACAATCTTAAAGATACAGAATTGGAAAAACAGGAGTGTACCAAGTGGGTGGTGGATTGACTTAAACGCATTGGAAGGAGTAGCATTGAATAAAGGTGGTAAGAATATGCAGCCGAAGGAATTGCTTCAAATGTTTTTTGAAACAGGCATATTGGTAGGTAGAAGTGAGAAGGAAGATGGAACACCACAATCACCAAACTGGAAGCCGGTAATCCCAATAGAAAATTCAATTATGAGTGAATTGGCTATGTTTTATCAGGACTTAATGAATACCATACAGGCTATTGAAAGGATAGTAGGCTACAATGATATTACATCAGGGAACCCTAATCCGAAAACATTAGTTCCTGGTTATGAAATGGCTAATAACAGCACTAAAAATTCAATATACCCATTAGCATCAGCAGAGGAATATTTATCATTAAAGTTGTCTGAAGATATTTTATGCAGGATGCAGCAGGGCGTTAGGCGTGGTGGTGTTACTGGATACGCCCCTGCATTAAACTCAAATACACTTCGCTTTATACAGTTGTCAGAAGATTTATCGCTAAGGGATTATGGCATAGAACTGGAAAAAAGAATGACAGATGAACAGCGTTTATGGCTTATGCAAAGTATGCAGGCTGATATACAAAACCAGTTATTATCATCAGTAGATGCAGCAATACTTGTGAGTACAAAAAATACAAAGCAGGCAATGAGTATATGGGGATATAGGGTAAAGAAAGCCAAAGAATCAGCGCAGCAGAACCAATTACAGCAAATACAAATGAACAATGAGGGTGCAAAACAAGCAGCCCAAATAGCCCAGCAGTTTGACATTCAAAAACGTCAAATGGAAATGCAATTTGAAATGCAGATGAAGGATATGGAGATACGGGCAGAATTGCAAAAAGAGCAAATGAAGTTACAGATGCAAAAGGAAATGAATACCGAAAGTAACTTGACTAAATTGCAGGTCGGCGGCGATCAGGCAACGGCGAAGGTTGTTTCACAGCAAATTTCATCAGAAGGGGATATACACAAAGCGCATATTGCAGGGGAAAAACAAAAAGAAAAGCAGTACATAGCCAACGAAAGACCTGTATCAACATCTAAAAATTAAAAATATCAATCATGGAAAAGTCCACAAAAACAGCAAGTAAAAAAATAGTTAAAACTATCGAGCCTATTGTAGAAGTTAAGGAAGTGCAGCCGGTAGTAGATGAGGTTAAGGCAGAAGTATTGCCTGTTGTAGAAGCCCCTTCGATTCCGGTTGTAGAAGTGAAAGAAGAAGCCGTTGAATTGAGTAACGAAGAAAAGCTATTGGCTTATATTGAAAAAAGCATCAGCAATCCGGTAAGGATAAATGACTTTCTTAAAAGCCTATACCCATTGCAAAGGTTCAATGATGCGCCTGTATGGAAGCAGTTAGGGGCAAGTAAAGAAATGAAGGTAATGCTAACCAGAATGAGTGATGAAGGCAAGATTAGCATTGTAGGTAATTCACATTTGAACTTAGGGAAACCTTATCATCATGGCGAACAGCAGTTATCAGCAAATTACAATTTGGATAATGTGGTGTTGCTTGCCCAAAAATAAATTTGCGTAGTTGAAATATTTACTATATTTGTTTAACGAAATACCAATTCATAAAAAATGGCATTTAATAAACCTACATTCTATTTTGAACCAGCAGTTGCCGAACCAGCAGCCGCAGTTCAGGCAGAACCCCTAAGTATTGCAGCTATGATGGCTCAAACAGGGAAAATGAACGATACTACTAACGTGGTTATTACACCAGTAAGTATAACGGAGAAAAAGGAAGAACCAATACCGCAAGAAGCAGATAACGCTGCGTCAGCAAATCAGCCTTCTAATGCAGTTCAGAGTGATTCTAACGCTCCTTTGCCAGCAGCCGAGCCTGCGCCAGTTCCTACACCGCAAGTAGCGGCAGAACCAGCAAAAGTTCAGTCATGGCAGGAAGTTTTAAAAAATCAACAACCTGACACAGTATTAAAAGAGTTAGGGTACGATGAAAAGGTGGTTAATTTATCTAAGGTTTTAAAGGATAGCCCCGAAATGGTGGCGTTCTTTGACCAATGGGTAAACAAAGGTGATTTAACTCCTTATCTTAAAGCAGTAACAACGGACTACAAAAAGATGTCAGCCGAAGATTTGATGCGTCATCAACTCTTAGACGAATATCCCCAAGCATCCGATGATACAATAAACGCTTTATATAAGAGAAGGGTAGTGCAGGCTTACAATCTTGATTCAAGTGATGAAGATGAAGTTGCCGAAGGTAAATTGCTCCTTGAAGCAGATGCCCATAAGGTAAGAGAATCTTTATCAGGTAAGCAGCAGCAATTCCTTACACCAAAGCCACCAGAACCAAAGACTGAACCTGTGGTAGATACCGCAGCCATTCAGCGTCAAAAAAGCATTGAAGAATTTACAAATAGCATAAACGAAAGTTCTCATACAAAGTCTTTATTAAGCGCAAAACAAATCACTATCGGGGAAGGGAATGATACATTTAATTACCCAATAGAGAAGCCACAAGAAATAGTTGATTTACTGTTAGATGAAAGGGCGTGGACATCAAAACTCTTTAACCAGGAGCCACAATCTGACGGGTCAGTAAAGATAACTCCCAATGTACAAAAGCAATTATTGGTTGGCGCAATTCTAAATGACACTGATGGGTTTTTCCGTAAATATGCTGCTCACTTCAAGACTTTAGGTTCTAAAGAAGTAATCGCACCTATTGATAACGCAAGCGCACCTAACGGGGCAAGCGCATCTGCTGCACAGCCTGCTTATATGACCATTGCACAGCAAATGGCAAAAGAAGGTAAACTCTCTTAAAGTACTGCAAGGGTTGTAAGAAACAATATTTATTCATCTTACAACTTTACTACAATGGCAGTTACACAAGGCGTAATGGTAAAATCATACGTTTCAGCAATAGATTTCCTTGACCAAAGGGATATTGACCCTAACATTTATGACCAGTCAAGAGACAGGGCTTTCACAGATATTATGAAGATAGTTAACAGGTATAAGCCTGCCACAATGTTCAACTATCACAATTTCGTAAACAATGATGTGTATGAAGTAGGTACAATCAGTGCCGTTACTTCTACTGGATTGGCGCAAATCCAGTTCACCATCACCGGGGCTGCTACTTACCCAAGAGAAGGCGACCTGATTAAAACCTCAAATGCTAACAATATCGGCAAGCAGGCAAGGGTGCAGGCTGTGACTTTCGGGTCTGGTACAGCGACAATTACAGCCCGTTCAGTAGGCGGTAATGCTTCCCCATTCTTCGCTACCGTTGGGGATACCGTACAATTCGGTTCAAATGCCTTTGCTGAAAAATCAACAGCACCAACCAACAGGCGTTATGGTTTAACAAAGTACTACAACCTTATCCAGTTATTCCGTGAAGTGGATGAAATTTCTGATATTCAGAAAGTGGCTAAGATTGAAGTAAATGTAGGCGGAGATTACCATATCCTTCCTTACCAGTGGGTGCAAAAAACCATCAAATTGCAGGGTGATATTTCAGTGCAAATGCTTTGTGGCGACCAATCATCAACATCATTCAGCGATACAAACCCATTCCTTGCTGACGTTACCAGTGGGTTGCCTATCCAAACAACCGGTGGTTTAGACTGGTATGTTACCACTTATGGTATCAGTGACCAATCTGCGGTTTTGGGTACATTTGGGTTCACCGAACTGGATGACATCATTGACAACTTTATTGCCAATAAAGCCCCAACAGATCAGATGGCTGTAATGGGTAGCCGGTCTTATGCAGTAGTAAGTAAGTTCCTGAAAAACTTAGGTTCTTCTGGTGTTACTTCTGTAAGGATGATGATTGATGGACGCTCTTTCGACTTTGAAGTTGAGCAGTTGAAGTATCGTGGATACACCTTTGATTTTGTGCATATCCCAATCTTTGACCATCCTCAATTATTCAGTTCAACATTGGTTGCTGATGTAAATGGTTCAATCTATTTCATCCCTAAAGACCAGGTTGATACAGTGGATAATGGCCGTCAGCCACGTATGCAAATACGCCATACACCAACTCCATTTATGGGTTCTGCTGCTAACAAATCAGCAAACGGAATTATAACAGAATGGAGAACCGGCGCACTTGCTGAAATCCCTACCAGTTCAACTATGCAATTGCATACAGATTGGGAAACAGGGCAAGGGCTTGAATGTTTAGCGGTTAAGCATTTCCAAAAATACCGTGTAGTTTAAATAAATAAAAGGGGTGCAGGCTGGACTTGCACCCCTTATTTCCATAACCATAAATTCATAAAAAAATGTTACTTGAACAAGTTGCACATTACAACGACCTTTCTCCAAAATTAAGAGAAGAATTGTCCGAAAAATTAAGGTCATTCGGTAAAAGGGTTCGCTTTAAATTCAATATTGCAAAACCAAATCCTGACCCATCAAAATATAACGGGGATACGGTGTACCCAAATATTTACACCTTAGACCCATGTGTTTTTAATATCCTTGACCCGTATGAAGATAGGAAGGACAAGTCTAAATCAAAAAGAATAGGGCTTGTTGAAAAAACAGATGAAAAAGGATTGCCGGAAAGGTTTGGTAAGATAAGGGTAGCAGCAGCACAGAAATCAATCCTTAGCTTTGAACTGGAAGAAGGTAGTGAAGATTGGTACAGGGCAATGATGCTGCTTATCCATCCTAAATTATCTGGTGGTAAGTTTTCTGATAAACAAAAGCAGCAGGTAGTATCGGTAATTGATGAACAGGCAACAGCTAAAACAGAAAGGGCAGAAAGAACAGCAAGGGTGAAAGCATTGAACGCAGCACAAGGCATGAATGAAAAAGAACTGAAGGATTTTGCAGATGCAATGTTGTGGGATAGCACAGAAGATGAAGAAGTTTTAAGGAATATGGCAGAAGCAATGGCTGATTCAACCCCGGTATTTTTCAATGACTTGGTTGCTGGCAAAAATGTAGAGTACAAAGCAGCAATAAAGCAGGCACTTGATAGAAAGATATTGGAGTTTGACCCTGCTGAATACAAGTTTATATGGGCAGGTAATAAGCAAACAATAGCCATACTTTCACCAATAGGGGAAAAGCATGAGATTGATAAGATGGCAGAATGGCTACAATCAAACGGGCAGAAAGCGGATGAAGTTTATAAAAAAATAAGGTCTTTGTTAAAATAGTTTTTTATGAACGGTTATGATTGGGGCAACCCATGAGCAGTCTGGATACATTTGTATTGACTGATTTTTTTTAACCACAAAAAGTAAATACGATGGCATTAACACAGGATTTTTCATCATCACAAGACTATGGGCTACCCTCTAAAATAACCTTTACGGACACTTCAACAGGTACAGATGCAGCAGTAGATTCCCGTAGGGTATCATTAAGGGATGCCAATAGCAACTATCTTGTTCCTGATGGTAATGCAAGTACGCAATATATATCATGGGCTTTGGTTGATACTTTTATTTTAGTGGACGTATTGACCAAAGACTATGCTTTGCTATGTACGGTAGATTGGTTGGATATAGCAGGTGCAGTACTATACACTAAGTCTTATGTACTTGGGTTTACGGTTTATAATGAGAACTTTGATTTCCTGCTTTCTCAAATGATTTCTGCAAATACGCCATTGATAAATGATAACTCCTTCTTCAATAAAAAAAGTTTACTAAGGACTTATATAGACAGTGGTGACAAAGCCGTTTCGAGAGCATCGGATATTTTAACTGCTCAGATATGTTATGACCAAGCAACAAGTTTAAGGACAAATGCACAGTACTTCTTTAATTCAAACAGCTAATGACAGTATTAGAAATAATCCAGATAGCAGAAGTAAGCCAATACTTATCGGATAAGTCTATTGCAAGAAATATGCTTTACGGTAAAGGAATTGACTTGATGTTGCCACGAAAAATATACTGCCTTACAAAGAATACACAATACCGTTATGACCAAGAAGGTATAGTAGGCGGCAATACTCCAAGTGAAGAATTAATAAGTGTATCCAATAAGCTATACAGCCTATGTGGGGCTTTTACTTTTGAAGCACAAGCTATTTTAAATGGTTCTTCAGGTGGGGGGGTAGTGACACCTTCTAATCCATCAGGCACGATACCTTCCCCAATAGAATTTTATGTATCTTTAAGTAGCTTGATTGCAATAGGTGGCAATACATTACTACTGGATGGCACTCTTGGTAATCCAGACTGGAAAGGGTACAATATGATTTTTAACAGAAACAATCAGCCGCAGGCAATGATAAGTGATGGCAGCTCTACATACTTTACATGGGATAAAGTTACAGGGCTGTTTACTTGTTTTGGAAATGCTAATGAGGATGAATTGTTTTCACTAAATCCAACTATATAAATGAAAATACTATTAACATTATTGAGCCTTTTGATTGTTAATGTTTGCTTATCTCAAAAGCAGCCTTACCAAACACCTTACCAACAACTTGGGTCTGTAAATATAGCGGTGGAAAGTAAAGGTGGGCTATTCCCAAAAGAAACACTTACTGTACCCGTTTATTCAGATACTACTTCAGCCAACCTTTCAAGGGCTAAGTTCTATGCAGGGAGTTTGATATTTACCCTTAATGATTCAGCCTTAAATGTAAGAAGCAATAGTATAAGTAAATGGATTAAGATAGGCGGTAACGGTGGTAGTGGTGGTAGTGGATTCAATGGTGTAGCAACCAATGAAGATAGTACACAATATTATTTTACCATAGATGGAATAGTTAACGATTCGGTAGAAACAATGCTTAAAGATGTTTATGGGGACTGGTACATAAGACCTGCTAACATTGACGGAAGAACTATCCAGTTCACCTTCAACCATGCTGCAATGGATTCCGCTATTGCGGCGGGGGGTGGGGGTGGTTCAGGATGGGGATTAACGGGTAATGCAGGTACAGATACATTAAACAATTTTATTGGCACAACAGACGCACAACCTTTATATGTAAGGGTAAACAATGATAGCGTAGCAAAGTTTAGCACACAAGGGGTCACGTTTTATACTGATTTATTGGCAAGTCCTGCATCTCATATAGCATTAGGATTAGGCACTACAGCAAGCGGTTTCAATTCAACTGCTTTTGGTCTGAATACTACTGCGAGCGAATATGCTACTACTGCTATTGGAGAGGCTACTATTGCAAGTGCTTATAGTTCATTTGCATCCGGTATTGGTTCTATTGCGAGCGGACAAATATCAACAGCAGCAGGGTATTACACACAAGCAAAAGCAAAAAGCGGTTTTGTAGTCGGAGAGTATAATGATACTACAGATACCCCAGACCCCACTTCCAGCGTCGCTGATGATAGAATATTTCAAATTGGAAACGGCCATTTAGGAACATTAGTTACATCTAACGCCATGACAGTATTGCGCAACGGCAACGTAGGCATAGGCACCACAGACCCAACCGAAAAGCTGGACGTTGCAGGTGGAGTGAAATGCGACAGTCTGAAAATTGGTGATACGTGGTATTATGATAAAAAAATAACGCTGACACCAACACAAATAAATAACGGAAATACAACACCCATTTTAGCAATTGATGCGCCACCTGCTGGCAGCGTGTATGCAATTACATCAGCTCATGCTTATCTTAATTTCAATACAACAGCGTATGACATCGGGTCGCAAGTAAGTCTTTATAATATAGAAAATTCCAGCGCAACTTATACAGTATCTGCGTTTGATTTAACTGTTTTACAAAGTACCGGTAGTGCATTTATTCCAAACCAGATCGGAAGAGCGTCGTGTAGGGAAA